>Ga0247610_10006866_pt1 | contig 11761 bp, 12 predicted proteins | sample 174DNAGHGhighgp2_FD_193483 | JGI IMG/M metagenome (GOLD analysis project Ga0247610, IMG submission 193483) | Sheep rumen microbial communities from Palmerston North, Manawatu-Wanganui, New Zealand - 1742 DNA GHGhigh gp2 | ecosystem: Host-associated > Mammals > Digestive system > Stomach > Rumen...
ATAATTAACCGCATAAGAAATGTATAATTCATTTGATGGTAATATAACAAGACTTGTTTTTCCGTTTAGATAATAAACAGGTTCGGATACTGTGTAGTAATCTGTTTTTTCAAATAAATGTCTTTCTATACCTGCTTTATTAAATAAGTCAACCCATAGTTTTGAACTACCATCAAGTGCCGGAACTTCTTCTTCATCCATGCATATATCTACGCTATCAATTCCGCAAAAAGCAAGAGCTGCAGTGAGATGTTCGGTAAGCATAGCTTTTGTTTTTTTATTGCCTAAAACAACGCAATGGTCTGTAGATAAAACATTTTCAATGCAAGATTCGAATGGATCGTGATTTTTAATGTAATATCTTATTTTTCCTTCTTGTGAAGGAAAAAATGTAACATTGCAAGGTTTATTTTTCATTAAACCGTTGCCTGATATAGAGATTTCTTTTTTTAGTGTTGTCATAATTTATTTATTTATATTTTCTTCAAATTCTTTAAGTAACGGTTCATATTTTCTGAATTTTGCAAAAATTTCCTGAGCATCCTTCATTGTTTTTAATTGTTTTATAAAGTCTTTTCTTGGCATAGCAGGTATACCCACAACTATTGATTTTTCAGGGAATGATTTTGTAACTCCTGCTTTTGCTGTAATAATTGTGTCAGAGCCAATTTCGATATGATCTGCAAGACCTGCTTGTCCGGCTATAACTACTCTATCGCCAATAACACAACTTCCGGCAATACCGACTTGAGAAACAATTAAACAGCCCTCGCCTATTTTGCAATTATGACCGATCATTACTAAATCATCAATCTTAGTATTATCACCAATTGTTGTGTTTTCAATTGTTCCTCTGTCTATTGTTGCATTTGCACCTATTTCTACATTGTTTCCTATAATGACAGAGCCAATAGAAGGAATTTTAAAAATAACATGTTTTGTATTATTGTCTTTTATTTCACCATCTTTTCTTGCTTGTTCAATATTATCAGGGTTTTCTGTTACAAAGCTAAAGCCGTCAGCCCCCAGAGATACTCCATGATGTAATATTACGTTTTCACCAATTTGCACTCTATCTCCAATATTTACTCCCGGATGAAATAAGCAGTTTTTACCGATTTTTGCTCCTCCGCCAATATATACATTAGCCAAAATTCTTGTTCCGTCTCCAATAACGGCATCATGTGATATAACAACATTAGGACCAATTTTTACATTTTCACCAATTTTTGCAGTTTCGTGAACTACAGCTGTTGGATGTATTCCGTCGTTAACTTGCGGTTCCGTATAAAACATGTTTAATAGCTTCATCATTGCAAGTCTTGGTCTTTCAACTTCTATGGTTGTAAGATTTGGAATTTGTACACCCAGAGGTACAAGTGCTGCTTTTGCATTTGATTTTGAAAGATTAGCAATTTCATCTTCACCAAGTGCCAATGCAAGTGTACTTTCATCGGATAAAAGCGGTGGTGCAATTTGAGAAATCTTTGTATCTTCCACTTTTGTTAGCATACCGCCAGTAATATCAGTAATTTCTTCTAATGTGAATGTTGGCATTTTATATTCTCCTTATTTTTTCATTTTTTCAATAATTTTTGTGGTTGATTTACCTTCAACAAAATCTATAAATTCAACTCTTGTTCCGTTTTTTATCATTATATCTGCTTCAGGAAGTGTTTGGATATTATAGTCCGCACCTTTTGTATATACATCAGGTTTCATTTCATCTAAAAGTTTTGCAGGGCTGTCTTCGTCAAATAAAACAACATAATCAACGCATTTTAGTGCAGATAAAATTTCTGCTCTGTCATATTCATTATTAATTGGCCGCTGCGGGCCTTTTATGGAACGCACAGATTTGTCTGAATTTAAAAGTACAATTAAATAGTCCGCAAAAGTTTTTGTCTTTTCTAAATATCTTACATGACCAACATGCAGAATATCGAAGCAACCATTAGTTGTTACTACAGTTTTGCCTTTTGCGTGAATTTCGTCAATTAAAGCTCGTATATTTTCTCTTTTAATTAACATATCCACATTTATAATAGCAGAAAAATATCTAAAATACTTTTGTTATTAACAAAAAGTAATATTCAAAAATTTCTTTTTATTACAAGCGTATCAGGATTCACCCAGCCTCTGAGATGTTTAGGTAAGCGTTTTAATATTTTTGGAACTTTTTGTTCATACGTAATTGACAACTTATCTTTAATAAGTATACTTGCAGCCTGTGGGGTTGGATTTTCTCTTATTATTGGTTGACAGCCTTTCATTATAGGTGAAATTATTAATCGTCTTATTTCCATTATTTTTTGTAACTTTTACTCCATGGGGCCCATATATTATCAACAAGTTCCATTTTCCCATCGTATTCTTGAATAATCTTTTCAACTGAAAATTCAGTTATATCACCGGTTTTAGAAACTGTTACTTTTTTCGTAGTGTCAAGAATTGATCTTGCAACTTTTTTTGTTATTTCTTGTAGTTTTTGTTCATTTGCAATTTTGCGAACTTTTTTTTGCGCATTTTTTTGAGCTTGGATTTTTTGACCTAAATTAGCATATATTTTCATAGTTTTCTCCTTTATTAGTCCAATCTAATAAAGCTCCATCTCTATAATTTTTTTGCAAATTCGTACAGTATTCAATGCTGCGCCAATTCTTAAATTATCAGCAACACACCACAAGGATATACCGTTTGTGAATGCTAAATTTTTTCTTATTCTTCCTACAAAAACAGGATTAACACCTGATGCATCTCGTGTTGTAGGATATTCAAAGTTAGAGGGGTTGTCAATAACTTTTATACCAAATGAATGTGAAAGTATTTCTCTTACTTTATCAGGAGTAATTTCTGATTCAAATTCAATATCAACAGCTTCAGAATGACCATTGTATACAGGTACTCTTGCTGCAGTGCAAGATATTGGCAATTCTTCAGGAAGGTGAAGTATTTTTTTTGTCTCATTAACTACTTTCATCTCTTCTTTCGTATATCCGTTTTCTGTAAACACATCAATTTGCGGAATTACGTTAAAAGATATCGGTTTTTTAAAACATTTATTTTCAAAATCTTTTCCTGCTAATGTAGCTTTTGTATTTTCTGTTAATTCATTTATAGCATTTAAGCCGGCTCCGGAAACCGCTTGATATGTTGACACAATAAGTCGTTTCATTTTCACTTCTTCTATTAACGGTTTTAACACCAGCATCAATTGGGAGGTTGAACAGTTTGGATTTGCTATTATACCTTTATGTTTTTTTAAATCATCATCATTTACGTATGCTATAACCAGTGGAACATCTTTGTCCATTCTGAATGCCGATGAATTATCAATTAAAACTCCGCCTCTTTTGACTATTTCGGGAGCGAAAATTTTTGATGTAGCTGCACCGGCAGATGCAAGTACAATATTGACCCCGTCAAAACTTTCAGGTTTTGCTTCTTCTACAATGTATGTTCTACCTTTAAATTCTAACTTAGTCCCTGCGGATTTTGCACTTGATAAAAATTTTATTTCGTTAAAATCAATGTTTAATTCATCAACTATTTTAGTTATTTCTCTGCCTACAACACCTGTAGCACCCAGTATAGCAATATTCGGTTTTTTCATACGTCCTCCGTGAAATTATACTAGCATAAACAAAAAATTTGTATAATATTTTTGTTTAGCAATTTTACAAAATAAATAAAATAATGTACTTTTTTCTTATAATTTTAATAAAAAAATATTTTTAGAGAACTAGCGGATAAACAATTTATGTGAGAAGAAAAAACTTTGTATTAAAAGTGAAGATGTCTAACACACCTATAGTTAGATAAATAGCTCAATATTAACAGATATAAATTTTATAATTAAAATAAAGTTTTTATTAATAATATAGTTTTAGGCGGATATTCAAAAAGTTAATCCGTTGTTGTAAAAGGGTAACAATATATACTTAGTCATCGGTAAGAACTCTGTCTAAGCAGGCTTTTGGAGAATATTGCCATTCGCGATATGTTATTCTTTTAACTTTGTAACCTGAGCGTTCAATCAATGCTTGTTTTTTCATATTTGTTATGTAAGATTTTACCTTATCTTCTTCACCGTCAATTTCAATAACAAACTTGTCATCTATTAATAAATCTGAACTAACTCCGGCAATATCTGTTCCTGCAAGTACTTTATGATTAAGTTCTCTTATTTTTTCAGCAACTTCACGTTCTAATTGATTTTTATAAATATTTTCATCAATTTCACCGGAGATTAATGCATTATTTTTATTTTGATATTCTTGAATGTATGAGACATAATTTCTAAAATGACCTTCTGGTAATTCTCTGGGGTTTCTTGAAATAAAGTTTATAACTTTGTTTCTACCCCTTGTTATTGCGACATTAAAAAGATTTGGTTTTTGCATAAACATAAGACTTTGTACGTAGCTATTGTTTGCAACAGCCCACGAAATCATCATGATATCTCTTTCATCGCCCTGAAATGTATGTGCTGTACCAATTTCTATCTGATGTTTTTTAATCATATAATCTGATAAAACTTTTGAAACAGAAATCTTTAATTGCTCAACTTGTGCTCTAAAAGGTGAAATTATACCTATTGATACCGGATTATCAGGGTTTTTACGCTCATCTTCAATTACTATTTCATGAAGTCGCTTTACGAGAGCTTCTATTTCAGGAAGATTTCTTGTAGCATCAAAATCTGAATTACCGTCCAATACTTCAACAAGTTCAAGTACTTTTTCTTCAGGTTTATCTTTTCTCATGACACGTATTTTGTCATTATAAAATTCGTGATTTGAAAAATTTATTATAGGAGGCAAACTTCTAAAATGTTCATCAAGCATAACAGAATTCATAGAATAGTAATCTGCAAGGTCGAACATTGAATTAGTTCTAAAACGCCAAATTAATTGATATTTATCAGGAATTCCATACTGACTTAAAAAAGATTGTTCTTTTGCTTTTTCAAGAAAGGATAAATGCGGTAGCTGTTTGTCATCGCCTACAATTACTGCACGTTTTGCCCGAAAAAGTATTGGAAAACAACTTGCTATATCGCATTGAGATGCTTCATCAATGATTGCAACATCAAACATTCCAGGTTTTAACGGTAATGAGTCAGATACGGCATATGTCGTGACACACCAGCATGGAAATGCTTCTAACAACGGTTTAAAATCTTCTTCTTCAAGAATATTTGTTTGTAATCGCTTTCTGTTTGTTGTGAGCGATTTTGAATGAACTTTCAAACGTCTTCTCTTATTTTCATCACACAGAAGTTCTTTTAATGCAGTTCTTCTTTTGTTTTTTAATATGTTTACTGCAAGTGTTTTCTGTTTACGTTTCATTGTTCGTATTTGTTCAGATAACATATGCAGATTTCCGATTTTTTGAATATCTGATTCAATTTTTCTTAAAGACCATTCTAAAGTCGAAAATTCGAGTTCTTGTTTTATTTTTCCTAAAGATTCATAGTTAACTTCAAATTCTTTTAATTTAAGCATTTTCTTTAATTGGTTTATACTTGTAAAATTAGCTATTTTAGAGATAAAACCTGCTTTTTCCATGTTGTTTTCAAGGATTTTTATAATGCTAGAAATAATATCAATTTCACCTTTTTTTAAAGGTGTTTTTATAAATATCCTTTCTCCTATGATTTTTTCTTGTTCTTCTACCTCTATTAATTTGTCATGCCAATCTTTTTCGAGTTTTATAATTGTTTCGGATTTGTTTTCAAGATTTTTCAACATATCCAAATGGTCTTTCATGTCTTTTGTGTCGACAAGCAATATGTCTTCAATATTGTTATCAAGGTTGCTTGGAGAGTTTAAAAGGTTATTTAATTCTTCACTTAATTGCTTTTGATAATTTAACCTGCCTGCTCTTAGAGCCATATGGCTTGCCCCAAGGTCATTCAAACGCTCTGCAACAACATCAACAGCTTTATCCATTCTGGATGCAACAAGTACAGTTTTACCGTTGGCAACTAAGTGAGAAACAAGATTTACTATTGTTTGTGATTTGCCTGTCCCAGGAGGGCCTTGTACCGCAATAAATTTACTGTTATCAATATTTTTTATAACTTGAAGCTGGCTGTCACTCAAGGAAAGCGGGGTTACGGGATAAAAATCTGTTATTTTATTTAAATCTTTTAAAGGTGCAGATTTCTCTTTTGATTGTGCGTATTCTTCATTAATTATGCTTAGAGCGGTTTCTCTGTATATTCCGGATGGCTTTTCTGCAATTTGAGTTAATTCATGCAAAACTCCTGCTGTGACAGACGGTCTTTTGGTTAATATTATCGCACTTTGGTATGTAACAGCTACTTTTTCCAGCTTGACTTTTTGTTTTTCCCGTTCTGATTCTTCTTCTTCAATTATTTCTTCTAAATTATCTCCGTCAATTTTTTCTTTATAAAAATCTTTAGATTTGGAAATATTGTCTTCTTCTTTGAATTCGTCTGCATTTATAGCAATTTCTACATCAGGAACAAGCGATTTTAAAGTCGTTAGAAATATATCCAATTTTTCTTGTGTTATGGGCAATTCCGGTACGACGTCTAAAATTCCTTCAAGGAGTAAATCAACTTCATCTTCGTCGTCATGTTTATTCATTAGTCCGGCAAGTGCACCGGTATTAAGTGATAAAACTTCATCCAGCTTAAAACAATTAATATTTACTCCGTTTCGTTCAAGTTTACAAGGCATATATAAAAGTGGTGTTAAAAATTCATTTTGTTTTTTAGTTTTTGAACTTTTCCCAACAAGGAACAAATAACCATATATTAAATATTTATCTTTTTGCCCTAAGTCACTTTGAATCATTAGTTCGGTAAGTTTAGGGTTGCTTCCGTCTAAGGAAATGTATTCTTCTGTATTTGAAAATAATTTTTCTTCTCCTTCTAAAAATATCCATTTATTGTCTTTATCCCCTTTTAAGTTTCTAAAAGTTGAGCTTTTTACTTCTTCTCTTACGCAATCGTGAAGATATTGGCTTAATTTTTTTATAAAACTATTATTGAATGCTGAATTTATGGCTTTTGTTGCTTCTTGTAACATGATTTACTCCCGTTCCATTTTTTTATATTTTACGCTAAAATACAACTTATGAACATCATCAATATAAATGAAACTTTAGAAGATAATTTGTTTTTTATCGGTGGAGTAGTAAGAGATGAATTTCTCGGTGTAAAATCTTTTGATATTGATATTACATATGTCGGTAATGCAATAGAATATTGCTCAAAATTTGGTGAAGTAATAAGAGAAAATCCTGATTTTGGTACAATAAGAGTTAAAGTAAGCGAAGAATATAAATCATATTTTAAATTGCGGAATAACTCAATTGTTGATTTTGCATCAACTCGTTCTGAAACATATCCTAAAAAAGGGCATTTGCCATGTGTTGATAAAATAGGCTGTCCTTTGAAAGAAGATATTTTAAGACGTGATTTTACAATAAATGCAATAGCGAAGTCAGTAAAAACAGGTGAAATAATTGATTATACAAATGGTATAAATGATTTAAAAAACAAAAAATTAAGAGTTTTACATGATAAAAGTTTTATTGATGATCCAACAAGGATTATAAGAGGATTAAAATTTTCTGTGCGTTTTGGATTTGAACTTGATGAACATACTAAACATCTTCAAGATATGTATTTGTCTGATGTGAATTATGATATGAGCTATAAGAGATTAAAAAAAGAATTTATCGAAACTTTTAATCTAAATTCTCAAATTGCTTTTGATAAATTTATAAATGAAAAAATGTACAGGTTATTAACGAGTAAGGAAGTAAAATTACCGGATATAAATGTAGAAAAACTGATAAAAAAGTATATAAGCAGAATAAAATCCACAGAAAATATATGGCTTATATATATTGGATTAATAGATGATATTTCTCAAATTCCATTGACAAAGATAGAACAAAAGATTATAGATTCCGTTCCTGTTATAGAATCAGGTTCTGATTATGAATTATATAAAACTTTTAAAAGTATACCAATTGAATCTGTATTATTATATGGTATAAGAAAAAATTTAAAAATTGCTGAACACTATCTTGATAATTTAAGTAGAATTAATATTGAAATTACGGGTAATGATTTAATGAATTTGGGGATTAAACCATCTTCCGATTATAAAATTATATTTGATGAAATTTTAAAAGAAAAAATAAAACATCCTTTGATGACAAAGGATGATGAAATGATTTATGTAAAAAAAATCGTCAGTTATCTGACGAATAGCTACCCCAAGCAGTAGCGTTCTTAGTGTGTAGTAGTAAATCCTTCTTTGTGGAAACGCAATAATTTTGCTAAGTACCACTCTTTTGCAGACAGTTCATCTATTCTGTCTTTAATTTCTTCCAGCTCAGAAAGCAATGTCTGTAAATCTTTTTTTACAGGCGGAGCCTCAAATCTGTCTTCATCTTCCAACCAGGCTAACGGAAGACATTTATTTTCAAATAATTCATTGTTGTCCATAAATTTACCCCCTCGCATTTTCTTTTTGATTTTGAGTAATAAATGCGTGAATCATGTCAACAAGATCAAAATTTCCATATTTGAATGCATATGGTTTTTTTGAATATTCACTATCAGTAACCCTTTGAAGATCTCTTACCTGTTTATAATCCAAAGAACCAAAATCAAAACTTGTCATTTCTCCGTAATCTAACATCAAATCTTCCATATCAATAAATTTGTTTTCATCCATTTGTCACACTCCTTATCTAACAAACTATTTATCGGAATATTAGGGGTAAAACTTTAGAAATTTCGGGATATTTGTTACATTAATTTACAAAATTAAAAATTAAATTAATCATATAGACTATTCAAATTAATACAAATTGTAGTATTATATCCTTATGGCTATTTTAGAAGTGAAAAATCTTAATCTTGGTTTTAGTTGTGAATGTGGTTTCTGTCAGGCATTATATGATGTATCTTTTTCTCTTGAAAAAGGCAAGATGTTAGCACTTGTAGGCGAATCAGGATGTGGAAAGTCTGTTAGTGCAATGAGTATTTTACAACTTTTACCAAAAACAGCTCAAATAACGAGCGGTGAAATATTATTTCATGGACATGATTTGTTAAAGGATAAAAATATTCAAAAACTCAGAGGTTCTAAAATAGCCCTAATTCCGCAAGATCCTATGACATCTTTAAATCCTTTATATACGGTTGGAAATCAACTTTTAGAAGTTATTAAAATACATCAAAATATAAGCGGAGAAAGGGCATACCAAAAAGCTGTTGAGGCTCTTGATATTGTTCAAATACCTTGTGCCAAAGATAGAATGAACGCTTATCCTCATGAATTTTCTGGAGGGATGAAACAGCGTGCAATTATAGCTATGGCTCTTGCTTGCAATGCTGAAGTATTAATTGCAGATGAGCCGACAACTGCACTGGATGTTACAATTCAGGCGCAAATTATGAAAATTTTGAATGATTTAAAACAGAATACTTCAATTCTTTTAATAACGCATGACCTTGCGCTTGTCGGAGAAAATGCCGATGATGTTTCTGTCATGTATGCAGGGCGTATTATTGAATCTGCACCTTCAAAAGAATTCTTTGAAAACCCAAAACATCCATATTCACAGGCTCTTTTGAGATCTATACCTTCAGGTAAGAATTCAGAACTTCAAACGATTAAAGGACAACCGCCTTCAATTCAGCAAAAAATATTTGGATGTAGATTTCATCCCAGATGTGATAAGGCAATGAATATTTGTTCATCTAAAATACCAAATTTTGAAGAAATATCAGATGAGCACTTTTGTGCTTGTTTTCTTAATTAAATATTAATTTTGTGATACAATGCATTTTGAGAGGGAAGTTAAATGAAAAATATTTTAATAACAGGCGGTGCGGGATTTATTGGTTCTCATTTGTGTGACAGGTTAATAAAACAAGGTGAGCATGTAATTTGCCTTGATAACTTTTTTACCGGTTCAAGAAAAAATGTAGAGCATTTACTTGAAAATAAAGAATTTGAACTTATAAGACATGATATAACAGAGCCTATTCTTTTAGAAGCTGACCAGATATATAATCTTGCTTGTCCGGCAAGTCCTGTTCATTATCAGTTAAATGCTATTAAAACAATTCGTACAAATGTGATAGGAATTACAAATATGCTTGACCTTGCTGATCAAACAAAAGCAAGAATTCTACAAGCGTCTACAAGTGAAGTATATGGTGATCCATTTGTTCACCCTCAAAAGGAATCTTATTGGGGAAATGTGAACCCGATAGGAATCAGAAGCTGTTATGATGAAGGTAAACGTGTTGCCGAAACTTTAATGATGGACTACCATAGACAGCATAATGTAGATATTAAAATAATTAGAATATTTAATACATATGGCCCGAGAATGGCTGAAAATGACGGAAGAGTAGTATCTAATTTTATTATTCAATCGCTTAGAAATGAAGATATTACGATATATGGTGATGGTTCACAGACTCGTTCATTCTGCTATGTTGATGATTTAGTAGATGGAATGATAAAGTTGATGAATACCGATAGTTTTATCGGACCGGTAAATGTTGGAAATGATGGTGAGTATACCATTTTACAATTGGCAGAGATGATTATAAAACTTACAAATTCCAATTCAAAAATAGTTTTCAGAGAATTGCCATCGGATGATCCTTGCAAAAGAAAACCTGATTTAACATTAGCCAGAGAAAAACTTAATTATCAGCCAAAAGTATCAATAGAAGATGGTCTTAAAGAAACTATAGAGTATTTTAGCAAAATATTATAAATAGTTGCATTTATTTTTTAATTTAGATTCATAAATCCGTAATTTAAATATGCTGCAAAACATATCCAGACGAAATATGGGACTAAAAGATATGCCGACATACGTGATATTTTATAAAATGAAATTATTGTAAATAACAAAAATACCAGCATTAGAATAATTATTACAAATGCTAATTTGATATCTTGAAAATAAAAAAATATAGGACTCCAAATTAAATTTAATATCATTTGTGTTGTAAATAAAAATATTCCTAAAAGTTTGTTTTTTAAAGAAGGCGTTGTAAGAAATAATATTAATGATATAAATATGAGAATATAAAGCACAGCCCATACCGGCGGAAATATCTCGGCCGGCGGAGTTAAAGCAGGTTTATTTAAAGTATTATACCAATTTAAATTCATACATATATTATTTTACTTAATAAAATAATTATCATTGGACAATCGGGCTATAATATCTTTTTTAAATCATCCGCAATCAGTTCAGGTTTAAGATGATATCTGCTGTACAATTCATCTAACGGAACTCTGTCAGTAAATTCTTTTTTTGCACCGTAATTTAGAACTTTTACATTAGAATTACCATAAAATCTTGATATTTTTTCGCCAAATCCTCCGTCCAAAACTCCGTCTTCTAAAGTTATTATTATATCGTGCGAATTTTTTAAATTGTTGAGTAAATCTTCATCAATTCCTGTTATAAATCTTGGATTTATTAAGGTTGATTCTATACCTAATTTTTGTTTTATTTCTTTTTTTACTTTTTCAGCTAAAGAAAAGAAATTTCCAAGTCCTAGAATTGCAATTTTTTCTCCTTTTTCAACAACTTTGTATTTATTTAAAATCGAATAATCAGTTTCATCTTTAATTCCTGTTGAAACTAAATCTATGTTTGGTACTCTAATTGCAACCGGTTGTTTATTTTGATTATATGAATAATTGAGCATAGCTACATATTCTTCTTTATT
>Ga0247610_10006867_pt1 | contig 11759 bp, 4 predicted proteins | sample 174DNAGHGhighgp2_FD_193483 | JGI IMG/M metagenome (GOLD analysis project Ga0247610, IMG submission 193483) | Sheep rumen microbial communities from Palmerston North, Manawatu-Wanganui, New Zealand - 1742 DNA GHGhigh gp2 | ecosystem: Host-associated > Mammals > Digestive system > Stomach > Rumen ...
CACAGGACCGTTACCATAGAAACAAATCTTGTTTGCAGTGCGGAGGATGGGCACTTGCTTCAAGTCATCAGGAGCGCTGCCGTTGAGCTGCTCGTTGATGCGATTGCCACCAACGCCGTATACGTGCACCTGTTCAGGATTGTTGAATCCCATCTCACGCAATTCTTCATAGGTGAGCTCATAGATGCCATTCTCGGGTATCGATATCTTCACCCACTTGCCCGTTGCAAGCTTGGAACGGGTAGCATATATCGACGTATTGAAAGCGCTCGCATGGCCAGCGCACAGGATAGCCGCAATGGCTATACATGCCAGTTGAAGTCTAAACAATTTGTGCATATCTTCAGTCTTAGTTATTGTCAATAACAACAATTATTCCACTTGTCTTTCCTAGCCATGATGAATGGCTCAGCAAATTCAAACCACAAAGGTATAAAGTTTTTTTGTGAAATTCAAAATTCGACCGATTTTCTGCATTTTCCAGTGATATATAAATCACGGGAGCAGACCTCGTTGCAAGGTTGCTCCCGTGATTTTCATGCAGGCCTGCTACCGAGGCCAGTAGTCTTGTTTAGTGCTTGGACGCGGCTTTCTTGAGGGCATCAAGCACGATGAGGTTGCTGATGGCTGTGCCACCATAATTCACACCATCGTTGTAGGTGCCGTAGTAACGGTACAGTCCCGCCGGAACCTTGTTGCCGTTCATGTCCTTCATGTCCCAAGCGACAGGGAAACTTGACGCAGTGGTCTTCCACACGAGTTTGCCGGTGGCATCGGTGACGCGAACGGTCACGTCGGGCGTGACGGTCAAACTGGTGTTCATGGCAAAGTTGACCTGGCCATCAAGGAATGCCGGCATCTTGTCGGCCACCAGATCAACAAGCGAGCCCTCGCCCACCAGGAACGAGATGGTGCGTGTGGCAGTGTTGCCCAACATGTCCGATACCATATAGGTGAGCGTGTGAGGACCAGCGGCCAGGTTCGACAGCGGGAACTCGACATTCACGGCCTTGCCACCGTCGGCAATCTTGGCATAGCAGGTGACTTCTTTGTAAGTCTGCTTGCCACCGTCGAGCAGGAGCTTCATGCTCTTGCTTGCCGAGTTGTGTTCCATACTGATGCCCTCGTTGTCGGTAGCGTTGATATACAGCATGGAATTGGGGGGCACAGGTGCACCCTCGGCAAATGTCGCGGCATCGTTCACAAACATGTTGGTAATCACAGGTGACTGGGTGTCGGTAATGACAGCCGATGCATCATAGGGGCGCATGATCACCCTCTTGGTCAAACCGTTGACCATATAGTTGCTGTTGTCCTTGTGGGCATAAACGCGAATCATGACGTTCTCGTTATAGGCCAGGGGCGACTGCGGAGCAATCATCGTGCCCGTGAACTGGCCATTGACCACGCGGCCGGTGACCTCGGCAATCTTGGCACGGTCAAAATAGATGTTGCGGTCTTCAGGCACTCCGTCGGTGCTATAGGACAGGGTCGTGAACACATCCTCATAGTCATAGAGCATCACTGTGGCATCACCATTGAAAGTCCTATCGATTTTGCCATCGGCATCCACCACTTGGGCCCGGACTTCGAATTTGAGCAACGGACTGATGTTGGCATTAACGGTGTCGGCCTCATTGCTCACGTCGGTCCCGTTCACATGCGTGATGTTGAAACGCGACACGGGGTAGTTGACACGGATTGCAGGGTCGCCCAGCAGGAAGAACGACATCTTGTTGGTGTTAGGCAGCTCAAAGGAGGTTTTTGCCTCTCGATAGGCCTCGCCCAGAGTGGGCATCACGCCCGTGCGGTCATAGCCGAACAGCGCATTGATGAAGTACCTGTTGAGCATGTCGTTAGATGACGAGAACACCATTCGCGAGGAGGTCAACAGTGCTATGGCTCCTCCGTCACGCTTGTGGAACATCAGCTCGGCAATTCCGCGCGTCTCATTGTCATAATGAGCCACATTGCAGCAGGCGGTGCTCATGATGGGGAAATGACGATAGGTCGTGCGGGCCACATCACCCGTGGTCCACATCTTGTTGGTCTTGGTAAACGAGACAGCACCGGCATGGCCCACATAGGTGAAGAAGTAGGCACCATCCTTCAACAGATAGGCCATTTTGTTCTTGGCCTCGGTTGCTGTCTTGCGGTCAACGGCAAAGGTGGGTTCGATAGCCGAGCGGGGATACATCGAGTTGTGAACCGTGTTCACATGCATGCCCGTGTGCAGGCTGTTGTCAATCATGTTCTTGTAGCCCTGGCCCTGGTACATATACAAGCCTTGGTCGGGGCTGTCACTCGTCACAACCGCATTGTTGCGCCACACGCCATAGTCGGGGTTGGCATAGTACTCGACAATCTTGTCAACGTCGCTGCGGGCCTCTTCCACATCCACACAGGTGATGCGTCCCACGCCAATGCGCAACATCTCGTTGGAGATATTAGTGCCCGAGTTGTCATCCAGGTAGCCGAAGAAGTCATCGCAGGTGAATGACTTGTCCTCCATATTGCTGTTCTCGCTCTGATAGGTCAGCAGGTCGTTGGGACGGGGACCCATCAGTTCACGGTTGTCGAACGAACCAGTGCCAAACAGCAGCAGGTTCTTGAATTTGGCGCTGTTGCGGTCATACAGCATCTTGCACAGCAGGCGGTAGGCCATGCCGTCGCGGGTGCCGCTGGAGAACTCATTAAATACCTGGTCCTGGGTCACCACGGCAACATCGATGCCGTCGATTGCCCGGTGCAGGTCGGCCAGACGCTCGGCCTGCTCCAGATAGGCACGGGTGGTGATGATGAGCATGTCGGGGACGGCCATGCCGTGAAGATTCTGATTGGCAACCGCCTCATAGGAGGATATCTTCTTCAATGTCTTGGCAGGATCAAAGGCCACAAAGACAGTGCGGATGGTCAGTTCGGTGGAAAAGCTCACACCATTGCCACTGGCGCCACTGTAGCTATTTGTCGGCACCTCTTGAGGGGTCTGTGTGTTGGTGATGCGCCACACAACTGTGCTTGACGGAGCATCGGGAATGAGAAAACGATCAGTACCCATCACGAGACCATAGCCCATGAGCAACTGGTTGTCGGGGGCATCGGTCAGGGTATTCTCCTGCTGGTAGGTCATGATAAAATAGTCAAGACAAGCCATCGTTGAGCTGCCGTTAGCCGTCGTGTACTTGAGCAGGGGCTCAAACTGGCCTCGCTCGTTGGGACGAGAAAGTATCAACCTGTCGGTTGGGCTTGCGCTATTATATTTCTCATAGCTTCCACTTGACGGGCTATTGATGCGGGAAGTGCTCTGGCTGTAAGCAGTCGTGTCGGTTGCGCCGCCACTGTGGATCACGGCGTTGACATAGCCCGTCTCGGAGGTACGGGCTCCGATAGACGTCTGGAGAACAATGGTGCTGTCGCAAAAATGAGGGAGGTAGTAGTCGACCAGCACTCGACTCTTGGAGAAATCCTCACCCAGCATTTCCTTGCCCGAATTGATCACACTCACCAGTTCGCGCTCGTGATAAAAATAGTTCAAGCTGGTTGATCTATCGTTAAAAGTGGAACCGGTCACTGTCGGCAAAACGGTCGGCACCACATCGGGCGTGGATTCCTCGGTGAGCAAGTAGCAGCCCACCTGGGAATAGGGATTGAAGGTGCGCAGAAAACGCGTCTTGGAGCTGGGGTCAACCATATTGAACGAAATGGGACCATTGCCATAGAAACAGATCTTGTTGTTGGTGCGAAGGATGGGCACCTGTTTCAGGTCATCGGGGGCAGTGCCATCAAGCTCATCGCTGATGCGGTTGCCACCAGCACCGTAAACGTGCACCCGTGCGGGATTGCTGAAACCCATCTCACGCAGCTCATCGTAAGTGATCTCATAAACACCGTTTTCAGGAATTGACACTTTCACCCACTTCCCAGTCGCTAGTTTGGATTGGGTAGCGTACATCGACGTGTTGAATGCACTCACATGGCCAGTGCACAGGAGGGTCAGGAAGGCCAAACATGCCAGTTGTAGTCTAAACATTTTGCGCATATCTTTGTTTTTAATTTCTTTGCTTCTTCAGTTTTGCCAGTTCTTTCATTCTTTACCTATAGGGTTAAACCATTGCCACCTCATTTCCCTGAAGTAGCATTCTCCAGGGGGTCAAGGACGATGAGCCTGTTGATGGCAGTACCGCCGTTGTTCACGCCGTCACCGTAGGTGCCATAGTAACGGTACAGTCCTGCAGGAACCTTCTTGCCGTTCAGGTCGGTCATGTCCCATGCGACAGGGAAACTTGACGCTTGGGTCTTCCACACGAGCTTGCCGGTGGCATCGGTGACACGGACGGTCACGTCATGGATTAGGGACAAGCTGGTCTTCATGTCAAAGTTGACCTGCCCATTGACAAAGGCGGGGGTCATGTCGGGCACGAGATCGACAGCCGAGGCCTGGCCCACCATGAACGAGATGGTGCGGGAGGCAGTATTGCCCAGCAGGTCGGACACGGTATAGGTGAGCGTGTGACGGCCCTCGGTCAAGTTAGACATCGGGAACTCGATATTCACTGTCTTGCCAGCATCGACAACGTTGGCATAACAGATGATGTCATCATAGGACTGCTTACCACCGTCGAGCTGGAGCTTCATGCTCTTGCTCACCGAATTGGGCCGCAAACTGATGCCCTCGTTGTCGGTAACGCTGATGTACAGCATGGCATCAGAGGCGACCAGGGCACCCTCGGCCAGCGTGGAGGCATCGTTCATGAACATGTCGGTGATGACGGGTGACTGGTTGTCGGTAATGGCAACCGATGGGTCAAAGGTCAACATCGTGATTCTCTTGGTGAATCCGTTGACCATATAGCTGCTGTTGTCCTTGTGCGCATACACACGGATCATCACACCCTGATTGCGGGCCAGGGGCAGCTCGGGAGCAACCATCATGCCCGTGAACCGGCCATTGACCACGCGTCCCGAAATCTCGGCCAGCTTGTCGCGGTCCTTGTAGATTTCACGATCTTCCCTAACGCCTGCAACAGAATTCAGGAAGCTCAAGGTTGTGAAAGAATCCTCGCGGTCATAGAGCGTCACTGTGGCATCGCCGTTGAAACTGGTGTCGAGGTTGCCCTCGGCATCGACTACCTGAGCCTGAATCTCAAACCGCTGCAACGGACGTATCTCGGCGTTCAACGAGTCGGCCTCGTTGCTCACGTCGGTGCCGTTCACGCTCATGATGTTGAAACGCGAGATGGGATAATTGACGCGGATTGCAGGGTCACCCAGCAGGAAGAACGACATCTTGTTGGTGTTGGCCACCGTGAAGGATGTCTTTGCCTCTTTATAGGCCTCGCCCAGAGTGGGCATCACACCCGTGCGGTCATAGCTGAACAACGAGTTGATGAAGTACTGGTTCAGCATGTCGTTGCCACTGGCATAAACCATGCGTGCCGACGTCAGCAACGCGATGGCACCACCGTCACGCTTGTGGAACATCAGTTCGGCAATGCCGCGCGAGTCATTGTCATAGTGCGCCACATTGCAGCAGGCGGTGCTCATGATGGGATAGTAAGGATAGTTGGTGCGGGCCACATCGCCCGTGGTCCACATCTTGTTCATTTTGGTTAAAGAAACGGCACCGGCGTGACCCACATAGGTGGCAAAGTAGGCACCATCCTTCAACAGATAGGCCAATTTGTGCTTGGCCTCGGTGGCCGTTTTGCGGTCAACGGTAACGGCGGGCTCGACCGTTGAACGGGGAAACATTGAGTTGTGAACCGTGTTCACTTGCATGCCCGTGTGCAGGTCGTTGTCGATCTGGTTCTTATAGCCCTGCCCCTGGAACATGAATTCGCCAAAGTCAGGCGAGTCGCTGGCAACGATCGCATTATTGCGCCACACGCCATAGTCGGGGTTGGCATAGTACTCGATGATCTTGTCAACGTCGCTGCGGGCTTCGTCCACACTCACACAGGTGATGCGGCCCACACCGATGCGCAACTTCTCGCCGGCAATATTAGTGCCCGAATTGTCATCCAGGAAACCGAAGAAGTCGTCACAGGTAAATGAGTTGTCCTCGGTATTGCTGTTGTCGTTCTGAAAGGTCAGCAGGTCATTGGGACGGGGGCCCATCAGCTCGCGGTTGTCGAACGAGCCCGTTCCGAACAGCAGCAGGTTCTTGAACTTGGTCTTGTCGCGGTCATACAGCATCTTGCACAACAGGCGGTAGGCCATAGCGTCGCGGGTGCCGCTGGAAAATTCGTTGAAGACCTGATTCTGGGTCACCACGGCAACATCGATGCCGTCAACAGTGCGGTGCAGGTTGGCCAGGCGTTCGGCCTGCTCCACATAGGCATCGGTGGTGATGATGAGCAAATCGGGAACCGCCATGCCGTGAAGGTTCTGGTTGTCAACAGTCTCGAATGAGGAAATCTTCTTCAACGTCTTGGTAGGATCAAAGGCCACATAGGTCGAGCGGGTATAGGACCCAGAGAAGAAAGCCAGGCCCTTGCCGTTGTCATCACTGTAGGGCACCGTTTGCACGACCTGAGGCTTGTTTGCGTTGTTGACAAACCACACGACAGTGCCTGCAGGGGCATTGGGCAACATGAAACGGTCCAGGCCTCGCGTGACGCCATAGCCCATGAGCAGCTGGTTGTCGGGGGCACCGGCAAGGATGTTCTCGTGCTTGTAGGTCAAGATGATATAATCCAGGCGGGCGATAATCGCATAGCCATCGTCGGTGGTGTACTTGAGCAAGGGTTCAATCTGGCCCTGCTCGCTGGGATGCGTGAGCTTGAGCGTGTCGCAGGGCGCGGCTGTGTTATAGTGCACAAAGCCGCCCTCGGCGGGCTTGTAGATGCGCGACGAGGCCTCGGTATAGGATGTCGTGTCGGTGACACCGCCACTGTGAAGCACGGCGTTGACATAGGTCACCTCAGAGGCATTGGCAGCAATGGCCGTGTGGACGACGAGGGTGCTGTCGCTCAAGTGCGGCAGGCTGTAGTCAATGAGCAAGGGGCGCTTGGAAATGTCCTCACCCAGCATCTCCTTGCCCGAGCTGGTCACGCTCATCAATTCACGTTCGTGGTAGAAATAGCCCAGACTGGAAGTATTGTCGATATAGTCGGAAACAGAGGGCGATGATTTGACCCTCGGCACCAGGTCGGTCGTGTCTTCCTGAGTCAGGAAATAGCAGCCCACCTGGGAATAGGGATTGAAAGTGCGCCTGAAGTGGGGCATCTTGCTATAGTCGACGATATCAAACGACACGGGGCCGCTGCCATAGAAACAAATCTTGTTGGCAGTGCGCAGAATGGGCACCTGGTCCAGGTCGTCGGCAAAACTGCTGGTGAGATTTTCACTGATGCGGCCGCCGCCAACGCCATAAACATGCACCTGAGCCGGATTGCTGAAACCCATTGCACGCATCTCGTCGTAGGTGATCTCATAAATGCCGTCCTCGGGGATCGACACCTTTACCCACTTGCCCGTTGCAAGCCTTGACTGGGTTGCGTAAACCGACGTATTGAACGCGCTCACATGACCAGCAAACAGGATAGCTATCGCTGTCACACACACTAATTGCAATAGAGTTTGTTTGCGCATATTTATCGTTTCTCTAATTAAATATCTTAAAGTTAGATTTCTATAGTCTTACTTTCACATCAATCACCTGCCGACCGCCAACGCTAGCCGTCAAGTGGTCGCCGGGGCTCATCGTGTGGCCCTCGCCGGCATCGCCAGTGAAGAGCATGTCACCCATCTTGATGCTGCAACGGGTGCTCACCACAGCCACCAGTTCTTCCAGCGGATGACGCATGTCGGCCAGGCAGCATTGCGCCAGCACCTGCTCGCCCAGCCTGAACTCAACGGGCATGCCGTAAACGTCATCGATGCCGTCGACAGGAATCCAATCGCCCACGATGGCAGCCCCATCAAAGGCACAGTTCAGCCCTGTGAGGCGTTCATCATCGCTCTCGCAGGCCCGCACGGCAAAGGCGGCAGTTATTGCGTCCCAGTAGCGGTGGGCAAACTTGGGAGCCACACACTTGCCCAGGCGGCCCATGCGGACGACGATGGAGGGTGTGGCCACAAAATAGCGGGCAAAATCAGGCACAAAGAAGGGGCGCCCCGTGTAAAGGATCGAGGAATCGGCCATGAGGTAGGCTTGGGGAACGCTGTCCCCCATCCCGTAATTTCCTGTAAAGCCGATGACCTTCATAGTGCCGTTGCCTGCAGTTTAGTTTGTCCTACCTTGCATCCTGTTGTAGATGATGGCCAAGTGGGCATATATCGAAGTGTTGGCAATGACCACTGTCTCGGGGGCCTTGATGCGGTAGGGGGTGAAGTTCCACAGGGCGGTCACGCCGCTGGCTATCGCCAGGTCGGCAACCTCCTGGGCTCGCTCTACCGGAACGGTGAGGATGGCGATGGGCACCTGGTGCTCACTCATCCATGCCTCCAGCTCGCTGATGGCAAACACGGGAATCCCGTCCATCTGCTTGCCGATGACCTCGTCGCGCACGTCAAATCCTGCAACGATGTTCAAGCCGTAATGCTCCAGGCCATGGTCCTGCATCAATGCGGTGCCCAGACTACCGGTACCAATCACCACTGCATCGTGGTGCTGGTTGAATCCCAGAAAATCCTCCAACTCGCTGACCAGGCTGCGCACTTCATAGCCGATGCGGGTCTTGCCGCGAATGTTGAGAAACGACAGGTCCTTGGCAATCTGCGATGACTGCACATTGAGTTCCTTGGATATCTGCGTCGATGACACATATTCCACATGCAGGTTGTCCAGCATGCGGACGTAGGACAGATACCACGGCAAACGCCTGATGGTGGGTTCAGGAAGGATTATCCGGTTGTCGTTATTCTTGGTCATGTTGATAAATACATGGATGCAATTAACTTACAAAATTACCTCATTTTTTCTAATACCAAGCATTTTACATCTCAAAATAGGGAATTTGTCCCTATTTTTAACATCTGTTAGGATGATATTGCAGGCAGGACGGGCGGCGCTGGGCCCCCATCCTGCCTGGATGATATCTAACCTGCTGAGTGACCGCTGGTCACCCTGCAGCAACTGCAAGTTTCTTGGCCTTGGTCGTCTGTTTGACGCCGTCGGTCGAGATGGTGGCACGGTAAACGTAGATGCCGCGAGCCACACGGTGCCCCGACACATCGCTCAGGTCCCATGTGACCGGCGTCGAGGTGTACATATCGCTGCGGCCCGACTGGGTCGTACTCCACACCAGGCGTCCCATCAGGTCATAGACCTCGATGGTAACATTCACCACAGCCTCAGGACGATTGTGACGCACATAGAAGGTTGCCTCGCCAGCACTTGAAGCACAATAGATGTCGGCAATTTCGGGTGCCAAGCCCTTGACCACATTAAAGGCCAGCGTCTTCTCACTCATGTTGTTGTACACGTCCCAAACGCGCAATCGCAAGGTGTGGGGCCCCTGTGCCAGATCGTTCAGCTGGTAGCTGATATTGCCCTTGGTGCCCTGGTCGGCAAACACGGGTGTATAGTAGCTGGTCACATCGTTGTAGCTGATGGTGCCGTCGAGGGTGAGCGTCATGCTGTGCCCGATGCCCGCCGACGAGAAGTTCACGCCGCTGTCGTCGCTCACGGTAGCCAGCAGCATGGGCGACTCGTTGACATCACTGCCGTTGACAAACTGCTCGTTGTTCAATCCCATGACGATGATCTTGGGGCCAATGGTGTCGGTCACCGCCTCGTCCTCATAGCCGTAGATGTAGAAATCACTGTTGCTGCCCGATGCCTCGATGGAATCGTTGCGGTCATAGGCATACAAGCTGATGAGCGAGGGGCTGTAGTTATCATATTCATTGTTCACCTCACTGGGGATGATGACACGCACCGTGAAATGACCTCCCACCACGGTGTCCATGTTGATGGCGAGGCGGTTGGGGCGGTCATTGTAGTGGACGGTATCGGCTTCTTCCTTGGGCCCGTAGCCATGGGTGATCACCGTAGTCTCGGTGCCGAAGAGTGTCGAGACGATAGCACCATTGAAGTTGGGGACCAACTGACCGTCGGCGCCAACGATGCTGCCGCTGAATTCCACCTGCTCACGGGCCTTGAACACGGGCATGTTGTTGCTGTCCACAGGCTTGCCGTTGATAGCCTCGACACGAGCGGTGTAAGGCGAATAGGCTAACCGCATTGCAGGGTCGCCAATGACGAAAAAGCGTCTCTTGTTGTCGCCATCGTCACCAAAGTTGTTCTTGGCCAGACGCACTATGTCACCAATGCGGCGCTGCTTGCCCTGCTCGTCGCGCGAGAACACAAACTGTCCCATCTGTGAGGTCAACACGCCGTTATTGGTGATGAAGGCCTTGCGGGGCGGGCAAATCATGGCAATGACACCGCCGTTGGGGTTCAGGAACATGTGCTCGCCACTGGAGAGCACCGAGTTGTCAAAGCTGCAGAACTCACAAGTGGCTGCATAAAGTACCGGTAAACGCTTGTAATAGAGCTTGGTCTCGACATCAGAGCGCATGAGCAGACCTTCGCCGGTCCAGTTCTGCGTGCTTGCGTGGCCCACATAGTTCCACCACAGGACACCCTCGTTGAGGGCGTTAAACATCTTGGCGCGGGCATCGGGATAGTTGCGTGCCCCACCCACGCTCACAAAGTCGAAGGCATCGGTAAAGACATAGTTGTAAACCATGTCGGCTCCGCCGTTTTCACGGGCATTGGCAATGAATCTCTTGGACTGGCGCATGTGAACGCCGTTGTTTTCATCGTCGGCAACCATCAGTGCCTGGTTCTTCCACGAGCCGTAGATGGGCGATTCCACATACTTGACCAGCTTGTTGACGACATTGCGGGCCTCGGCAACACTCTTGACAATCATGCGGCCCACCGAGATGCTCATGCGTTCATTATTGCCCACGGCTGAATTGTCTTCCAGGGCGCCAAAGAAGTCATCGCTGGTGATGGACCAGTTGTCGTCCTTGCTGTAGGGTGTCTGCCAGGTGAGCAGGTGGGGATAGTTCAATGCATTGACATCGTTCCCTATCAGGCGGTTGTCATAGGTGCCGTTGCCCATGAGCAGGAGATAGCCCAGTTTGTGGCCATCCTCGCTCGGACCGCGGTCATAGAACATCTTGCACAACCGGCGATAGGCCATAGCGTCCTGGGTGCCGCTGGAGAACTCGTTGAACACCTTCTCCTGATCCACGACAAGGACGCGGAAGTGGTCATGCTTCTCGTGCAGGGCGGCAACACGGCGCGCCTGCTCCATGTAGGCACCGGGCGACACGATAATCATGTCGGGGGTTGCCTCGGCATGGATATCCTGGTTGGGTACCTCGCCCTTCAACACCGGGTGCGGGTAGTTGCCGTTCTCATCAAAGGCGACATACTCGCGGCGTCCACCGACGGGAGGTGTGAAGGTTAGTGTGCCTTCACCACTGCGGGCGTTGAGCTGCACGGGGGCAAAAGGTGCCGTGACATCCCACACACGTGCGGCGCTGCCACAGCCGCTCAAGCGGTAGCAGCTCATCGGATCGGCATTCTGCAGACCAAAGCACAACGAGCCGTCGCGCAAGGCCAGGCTGCTCACATAGTTGACGGCAATATAGTCCAGACGAGCCAGCTTGGGGGTGCCGGTACATGAATAGTTCACCATGTAGTTCAGTTCATTGGTGCCGTCAAGTGTAAATATCTTGATGGCTGTGCTCGGCGACATATCATAGTAACCGCTGGTGGGCTGGATGACATCGGCATC
>Ga0247610_10006869_pt1 | contig 11755 bp, 14 predicted proteins | sample 174DNAGHGhighgp2_FD_193483 | JGI IMG/M metagenome (GOLD analysis project Ga0247610, IMG submission 193483) | Sheep rumen microbial communities from Palmerston North, Manawatu-Wanganui, New Zealand - 1742 DNA GHGhigh gp2 | ecosystem: Host-associated > Mammals > Digestive system > Stomach > Rumen...
ACATGGACCCGCCATCGAAATCAGGGATCAAGGTTTCCCCTTCTTGTAACTGTCCGTCGGCATCCATCGGCTTAATTACCAGACGACTGAAATGCCATTCTCCAACAATATTCGCCATGGTGGCAGCCGGTGGTGCCGAAGCATAGGCCATTCCACTCCAGGTGCCGTTACTGTAGGTGACCACGACGGTGCGCCCCTCCTTTTCCATTTCCTTCATCCAGTTCTTCATTTCCTCGCGGTTAGTGGTGCTGAACGTCTTGGCCGCCTTGGCACCAGACTGCACCTTGTTCTGGTGGTAGGAACTTGGTTTCATATTATAGAAGGTAACTTCGCTGCCCTGTTTTGCCTGATTGCAGAGCACGTCCAACAAGGCATCCCATTCGCCCTCCGTTGCCAGCGACTGACGACTTTCGTTTTGTCCGACCTTGTAAACGATAACACGCTCTTTCGGGGTATTGTCCACCTGGGGAGTCGGTTTTTTGTTCGGGTCCTCGCACGCCGCAAAGGCGAGCACCAGCACCGCCATCAGGACGGTGAATCTCAATGTCGTTTTCATAACATCTATCTTTTTCATTTCTCTTTCATATTATTCAGTTGATAATCCAAGAGGGCGTCGTACTGCGCCTCGGTGTCGAGGCGGTAGAAGCCCACAGTACGGCGGCCGTGCGAGGCCACTACGCGAAGCAGCGGTTTGCCGCTCCACTTTGTGCGCTTGGCGGGCTGCGCCAATTCGCCAAGCCAGCTGACGGAACCTTCCTCGCCGCGGATGTCGAGCTCTTTTTTGAGTTGCTTCCACGCCGCATCATTGTCCGCCACCACGAGCACCACATCGACACGCACTTTGTCGCTGAGTTTAAAACCCTTCACTTGCGCCACGGTGAGTTCCTGACGCGAAGCGTACTGCTTGTACAATTCGCTCTGCGACATGGCTGCCAGCGGGAGCAGCATCAACAATATGATTAGCAGTCTTTTCATTATTCCATGAGCATTTCAGAGGCCAGGGCGACCCATTGCGCGTCGCTCGTGCCCACACGGTTGCAATAAACTTTTTCAAAATCCCGAGGCTGCCGCACCTGTGTGTTGAACAGCGAGACTGCCGTCACCACGATAATCAGGAGCGCCGCCACAATGCTGATGTTGCGGCGCTGCCGCTGCCTCCAGGCAGGGTATTCCGCCGCCAACCTCCGGCCGTAACCTTCGGCCTCCGCCCGTTTCCACAATACATCAAATTCGTTCTCTGTCATATAGTCATTGATTTTTTTAATTTCTCTCTGATTCTCACCAGTCTCACACTGACGTTCTTCTCCGTCATACCTACGTGCGCGGCGATTTCCTCATAGCTGTAACCCTCCAACTGCATGCCCACAATGGTCCTGTCCGGTTCATCCAACAAGGCTATCCGCTCGTGCAGCTCCCTGAGCAAGCTGCGGTCTTCTTCCACCGCCTCGTAATTCTCAGGGAGTTCCTCGGTCTCCTTCACGCGTCGCAGGCAGTCAATCACCGCATTGCGCCCGATCTTCCAAATCAATGCCGCCTGGGAAATCCCCGAAAGGGTTAGCAAGCGCTCATGGTCGCGCCACAACGCCACGGTGGCCTCCTGCAACAAGTCGTCCATTTCCAACCCCCGGCGGACATAATGCCTACAGAGTGAAAACAGCAGCCCTCGATGGCGACGGAGCATATCTTCGAAAGGATCCTTCGGTCTCACATCTATAATAACGCAAAAAAGAACCGATTAACTACACGGCGATGTTTTTTTTTCGCCCATAAAGCGATTTTTCCGAAAATCTTACAAAAAGAAGGTTTTGATGATGGCCACAAGGACGATAGCGGAAAGCATTATCTCTATCCGATTGAGCATGATGAAGTGGAAAAAATCCGCCCTGTGACGAATCCCCCTCTCCGCAAGCATGGCAAAACGAGCAAGGACGTCTTCGTCAGGGAGCACTTTGGTGAAATAGACGACGAAACCGGCTGTGACGATGTAAACGGCAGCCCTTGCGGCTCGCTCATAACCGAACGACAGCGGGATATAGTCCGACAAGGCTGCATAGGCAAGCGCCAACGTGAGGAAAAGGCCGAAAGACAACTTCACGCCAGTCAAGAATTTGTACCCGAAGAGATTTCCGGCATTGCTTTTGTTCCGCCATGCCTTGAGATAGAGGAGTTTCAGGTGAACGTGGCGCGGGGGTCGAAGGTTTTTGGGGCACTTGCAATGGGATTGTGGACAATTATGGTTGACAAGATGAGACATACCGCAGACTTTGGATTTGATTCTGCAAAGGTACACATTTTTTGCGAAGAATAAGACAATTCTGTGGAAAGGATAGGCGAAATCCTGCAAAAGCAGAAGGATGCAGGATATTGTTTTCAGTATTTGGAAGTTGACAGTGAATTCATAACACATTGACTATCAGTATGGAAAAAATTTTCTTCAAATCACTTGTTTTTACACTTTTTTATTATATCTTTGCAGGCGACAAAATACTCGTTCGAATAAAAACTTTGAAAATGAAAAACAATCCGTACTACGTGGTAAGTCCGTGACAAGGGTGACATGCAGGCAAGGTCAACCAACAGGTATAGTAAAACGGATATTACTATTTAACTGTAAATTAAAAGGTTCCGACCAGCTAGAATGGGGGAAACAGTCAACTTCCAATTACTGAAAAAAAGGCACACGCATGTTTATTATATGGATGTTTTTTCTATCTTTGCCATCAAAAAGACCTTAACCTATGATCCGCGACATCTTCTTCCTCCTCTTCCTGCTCTACTGGTTCCTCCTCTTCCCCGCAGGAATCATCACCCTCCACATCATTTCCTCCAAAAAACAGGGTTTGTCCCGAAAACACATCGCATTGACCTCCATTCTACTGACTTTGGGCTTCGTCCTTTTTCACTTCGTAGGCATACGGATATTCCTCTCTTCCCTGCAAAAGAACGGAAATAAGAACAAACTATACGAGGAGACATATTCAAACATCACCTTTGAAGGCACTGTCGTGTCCGTCAACGAGCACAAGAACCCTCTCGGAAGACCTTACTACACCATTTGCGTTGACTTGGCAGAAACCAATACAAACTATTTCCGACGTGACGAGGATGTCGCCGAAGGCTTGGGTTTGAGGATCCAGAATGGGACAGCAGCATTTTTCGTTCCAAAGCTCATGAACCACGACTCCATAGAGCAAAGCGTGTATGTAAAAGTGAACGAGAAGCATGACGGGAAAGGTGTCTTTATCAACATGAAGGGGGAAAAATACTGCATTCCCATAGACTTCATTGCCGACTGCAAACTGGATGACTTCTACGACTGCGAATGCCATTCGTTGCCATAGCGGACAAAACAATGACAACTCCTGCAATCCCGAAAAATACTATCTTTGCCCTCAAAAAAAAACAATGAGATCATTCGGAAGCGACAACCATTCGGGAGTGCATCCCGCTATCTTAGAGGCCATTGCAGCATGCAACGTTGATCATGAAATCGCATACGGCGACGACACCTACACCGCCCGTGTGCGGGACCTTTTCAAGAAACAGTTCGGCGAGACGGCGGAGGTTTTCCCTGTCTTCAACGGTACCGGCGCCAACGTGGTGGCCCAGCGCGCCTGCGTGCGATCGTTCAACAGTATCCTCTGCGCCGAGACCGCCCACATCGCCGTCGATGAGTGCGGCGCACCCGCCTTCATGACCGGCGCCTCTTTGGTGACCATCCCCACGCCCGACGGCAAGCTGACGCCGGAGCTCATCCGCCCGCACCTCACCAACTGGGGCTTCGAGCACCACTCGCAACCCAAGTCCGTCTATATCTCGCAATGCTCGGAACTCGGCACCGTCTACACTTGCGAGGAGATCCGCGCCATCGCCGACCTCATCCACCCGCACGGCATGTACCTCCACCTCGACGGCGCCCGCATCGCCAACGCCGCCGTGGCATTAGGCAAGACGTTCAAGGAGATGACCACCGACTGCGGCGTCGATGTCGTCAGCTTCGGCGGCACCAAGAACGGGATGCTGATGGGCGAGGCCGTGGTGGCGCTGAACCCCGAATTAGTACCCGAGCTCAAGTACCACCGCAAACAATGCGCACAGCTCAGCTCCAAGATGCGCTACCTCAGCACCCAATTCATCGCCTACTTTGAAAACGAGCTCTGGAAGAAGAATGCCGCTCACGCCAATGCGCAGGCACAGAAACTCCGCCAGCGCATCACCGAACTGCGAGGCGACATCTTCACCCAGCACACCGACGCCAACATCCTGTTACTCAGGCTCCCGCGCCCCGTCGCCGACCGCCTCGCGCAGACCACCTACTTCTACTACTGGAACGAGGCCGAGGATGAAATCAGGCTCGTGACCTCGTGGGATACCACTGATGAGGATATTGAAAAAGTGGTTAAAGCGTTGTGCGACAAATAGATAAGGGTGATTTGCGTTTGTGTCGTCGCAAAAAAATAATCAACAAAGTGCAACCATTCGTTTTTTTTGCGTCATATCTTCAGACAAAACAACCTCCCTTGAGTGATGCCCATCACACTTCGCATTACAACAAGAAGGTATAAGTCTGAGACAGAAGTTCCAACAAAAAAAATAAAAAAATGAAAAAAGCTCTGTTTTTAACAATCTTGTTGACAACCTGTATTTCGACTTTTGCGCAAACAGTGTCGTTGACTTTCTCCGGCAAGGATGAGTCAAATCGCTATGTGCGTATAGACAGCGTTATCGTGGAAAACCTCACAAAAGGCTGGCAAGAGGTGTTGGTCTATCCTGACACGACTTTAACGATGACTGTTTCCAGCGGCGATGGCATAGCCATATTGGATGCCCCCCTGAAATTGTCGCCAAACAATCCGAACCCGTTTGATGGCACCACATTCGTGAATGTCAACTTGTCCGAATCGGACAATTTAGGGGTGGAGATCACAGATATTGCCGGAGGTGTCCTGTTATCGGAACAGTACAAGTCCGTACAGCCCGGTTCCCATCTTCTACGTATCACTCTCGCAAAATCTGGGGTTTACCTCTTGAGAGCACGCATCAAAGGCCAGACGGCAGCTGTGAAAATGATAAACCGCAGCGATGGCGGCGAAAATACGATTGCCTTTTCAGACAAAGGCGGTTTCCCTTATGCCACCCTCCAAGAAAAAACAGGATTGAAAGGTGTCTCCGACAAACCGTTCAACATCGGCGATGAGATGAAATTTCTCGCCTATGCCACCATCTACGGAATGGAGCAACAAAGCGGTCCAATCGTCCAAACCCAGGATGCCTCCCAAGATTTCCTTTTCACTTTCGTCTCCGGAATCCCTGCCGGTGATGGTCTGCCGTGCTCTTCCGAGGCTTCGGTGAGCGACTATGACGGGAATGTCTATAACACCGTTCAAATCGGGCAGCAGTGCTGGCTGAAAGAGAATATGAGAACCACGCACTTCAGCGACGGAACGGCTATCTCGCAAGGGTCAACCTCCGTGAGCAGCACCACGGCTATGTATTATAACAATCAGTCATTGGGACATTTATACAACTGGCCCGCGACGGTTCGCGGTGGCGTGGACACTTTGTCCGGCTATGTACAAGGAGTGTGCCCGACAGGATGGCATGTCCCAAGCCATGGAGAATGGAACGCGCTTATCTCCTATGTGCAGTCCCAGCCTGCTTATTATTGCAATGGGGACATTAACAATATTGCCAAGGCATTGGCCAGTACCAATTATTGGAACAGTACTACAAATCCATGCGCAGTAGGCAACAATCCGGAGTCAAACAATGCGACAGGGTTCTCCGCCCTTCCGGCCGGTGCGTTCGCCTATCAGATAGTTTATCTCTGGAATCAAACAAGTTTCTGGAGTTCAACGGAACACGAGGACGAGTCCATGGCCATGCGCATAGGTATTTCGTATTATGTTCCTAACATATCATTGAGTGCCTATGACAAATGGGCCGGTTTTAGCGTCCGCTGTCTCAAAGATTAGAGGAGCATTTCCTGCTGCGTGTTGTCTAAAATTGTATTTTTGCCGCATCTATTTAGGTATGCGGAATGATGAAAAGAGTGGTCATATATCTATTATCCCTCACTTTCGCCTTGTGCCTCCACGCGCAGCGCGACTCCTTGGCGTTTGCGAACGGCAACTGGCTGACCGACACGATCGACGGCATGGTGCTGAAACAGTGCCGGTTCGAGGGGCAGCAGCTGTTCGCCTCGAACCAACAGATTTTCGTGCTGGAAATCCCTGACACCGCACACTATACGTTGGCATTCGCGCACGAGCCGCGCCGCACGAAGACCTCCGAGATGGCGCAGAAACACGGCGCGGTGGCGGCGATCAACGGCTCGTTCTTCGACATGGACCAGCACTTCCCCGTCTGCTACCTGCGTATCGACAGCGTGGAGCTTGGGGAGAACACCCCCGGCAAGGACACCGTGAACCGTAAATACTACCAGTATGGTACGCTCTGTCTGAGCCACGACAGCGTCTTCATCCTGAAGACCGACTCGCCGCGACATTGGGAGGAGGCGCTCCCCTACCCCGACATCATGACCGCCGGACCGCTCCTGATCTGGCACGACACACTGCAGCACATGCGCGACGACCGCACCTTCGTCACCAATCGCCACAACCGCACCGCCGTGGGCATCCGCGATGACGGCACGGTTTTGCTGCTCGTGGCCGACGGACGATTCAAAGAGGCGGAAGGACTCTCGCTGCCGGAGCTGCAGCAAATCTTCAGATGGCTCGGATGCCGCGATGCCCTCAACCTCGACGGCGGCGGATCCACCACACTATACCTCAACATCGCAAACAAGCACGGCCTCGTAAACTGCCCATCCGACAACGGCCGTTTCGACCATGAGGGCGAACGCGGCGTTTCGAACGCGGTGCTGATTTTAAAGAAATCCTAATTCCTTAAGCAGTCCCGAAGGGACAACACGCGCGAAGCGCAAGTAACCCCACACAAGCGAAGCGCAGTGTGGGGCTCCTACATACACCTGCAAAGCGCAGTGTGGGGCTCTTACATACACAAGCGAAGCGCAGTGTGGGGCTCTTACATACACCTGCGAAGCGCAGTGTGGGGCTCTTACATACACCTGCGAAGCGCAGTGTGGGGAATCAAAAAAAACATATCTTTGCCGCATCAAAAATGTTTAACCAAAATCTAATACTATGGACATTGTAAGCATTATCCTCTTCCTGCTCTTCGGCGCAGTGGCCGGCTGGTTGGCTGGCAAACTGATGAAAGGCGGCGGCTTCGGGCTGATCGTCAACATCATCGTCGGTATCATCGGCAGCTTCATTGGCGGCTGGCTCATGAGCCTCGCCCACATCCAAAAAGCCGGTCTCCTGTGGGAGCTCATCGTCGCCGTCATCGGCGCATGCGTGCTGCTCTTCGTGGTTTCCCTGTTCAAGCGGAAATAAGACGCGTAGAGACCCAAAAAAAGAAGAGACGCAAAAATTTGCGTCCTTTTTTTTGCGTCTCTACTTCTTTTTCTTCTTCCCTTGCTGCTTTTTCTTCCGCTGTTCCATCTTCTCGACGGATTTCAGATAGCGTTCGCGCACGTGGGAGATGTACTCTTTCGTGAACTTCGGGGTACCGTACCGGGCCATCTTGCCCTCGATGTTAGCGGCGCGCCCCCGCAGATAGGCTGTCGGATGGGCGGGATTCCGTTTCTGCGGGTTCGGATAGCAGGCGGTAATCAGGGCCGCCTGGTGTGCCGTGAGCTGCGAGGCGTGGCAGTTGAAGTAAGTCTGCGCGGCCTTCTCCGCCCCGTAGATGCCCGGTCCCATCTCAATTACATTGAGGTAAACCTCCATGATGCGCTCCTTCGACCAAAAAGTCTCTATCAGGAAGGTGAAATAGGTCTCCACACCTTTGCGCACCCAAGAGCTTTTCGGCCAGCAAAACACATTCTTTGCCGTCTGCTGCGAGATGGTACTGCCCCCGCGTTTCCGTCGCCCGCTCTTGCGCTCCTCCATCACCGTGTTGAGGGCGATGACATCGAAACCGTTGTGCCCGAGGAAATAGTTGTCCTCCGAAGCGATGGCGGCGCGATACATATAGGGCGAAATCTTCTCTATCGGCACCCATTTCTTGTGGATACCCGTTCCGTTGCTGACGGCCTGTACCAATTGGAAGGTCGTCACCGGGGGATTCACCCATCGGTATAAAATCGGCAGTAAGATACTGATTGCAAACAAGATGAGAATCACCTTGCCCAATCTCCTCCAAAACTTCCTGCCTTTTGAGGCATTTGACTTCTTCGACATATCTCTGGTAATAAATAATCCCTTGATTTTTCGGGGCGCAAAAGTAAGATTTTCTCCCATATCCGAAAATTGTTATCTTTGCCAGCGAATTTCTTCTCAAATACAAATCAAATGATTGATATAAAAGAAGTTACAACAAAGCAGCAACTGCGACGGTTCATCAGGTTCCCACGCAGGCTGTACAAAAAATGTCCATACTATGTACCTGCGATGGACAAAGACGAGGAGCGGCAGTTGACCAAACACCCCGCGCTCGCGTTCTGTGACCTGCGGCTTTGGACGGCCGAGCGCGACGGCGAGATGGTCGGGCGGATTGCCGGCATCGTCAACCATCGATGCAACGAAATCAAGGGGCAGAAACGCATCCGCTTCGCTTGGTTCGACACCATCGAGGATCCCGAAGTGGCCCGGAAGCTCTTTGAGACAGTGGAGGAATGGGGCCGTTCGCTTGGACTCACTGAAATCTGCGGACCTTCGCGGTTCTCCAATATGGAAAAGCAGGCTATGCTTGTGGAGGGATTTGACCACATTACCACGCTTGGTGCCGACTATAACTACCCATACTACCCCAAGTTCATGGACGACCTTGGATTCGAAAAAGAAGTTGACTATCTGCAATACAAGGTCAAAGTAACCCCCGTTTCTGAGCGTATCAGCCGAATGGCAGACATTGTCGCCAAAAAAAACAATGTCCGACTGCGTAAAATCAACAACAAGGAGCAAATTCGACAAGCCGGATACGAATTTCTCGAAGTGCTGAACAACAGCTACCAGAATATCTTCAACTTCATCCCGCTCACCCACGAGGAGATGACCTGGATTATCGACGAGAACCTCTCTGTAGGTTTCCCCGACTTGATGTCTTTTTTGGAGGACGAGAAGGGGCGTCTGGTCGGTATCGCCATGAGCATTCCCTCCCTGAACCGTGCGTTCCAAAAAGCAAACGGAAAGATGTGGCCCTTCGGAGCGTTCCATCTTCTCCACGCACTGCACCATAGCAAAAACGTTGACCTGCTTCTTACTGGGGTATTGCCCGAATACGCGCACACGGGCATCCACGCTATCTACCACAAACAGCTCCACGAGGCCTTCCTCCGACACGGCTTCGAATACGCCTACACTTCTCAGCAGTTGGAGAACAACATCGCCGCCCGCATCTGGGGAAAATACGACTCAGAAGTCATCGCCAGACGCCGATGCTACCGAAAGGGATTAGAGAATTAACGGTCATGAGTCATGGATAAGGAGTTTGGATATGCCGTGGTGACGGGGGCGAGCAAAGGTTTAGGACGGGAGCTCGCGCTGGAGTTGGCACGCAGAGAGCACCCCACCCTGCTGGTCAGCTCCACGGAAGCCGTACACTCAGTGCGCAATGAGATCACGGAACAATTTTCCGCCGATTGCCGTTCTTTCGTCGTAAATCTGGCGAACGAGAACGAAGCACGGGATTGGGCCGAGAAAATCACAAAAGAATACCCCGTCAATATCCTTGTAAACAACGTGGGTACTGGCGGGAGCCGCGCTTTCGAAACCGCAGACACGGACTATCTGCTCCGGATCCTCCACCTCAACATCCTGTGTACCACCATCGTCACAAAGTCATTTCTCAACAACCTGAAACAGCACCGACCTGCCCACATCCTCAACATCGGCAGCATGGCCGGATTCACGCCCACCGCTTGGAAAACCGTATATCCCGCATCGAAGTCGTTCGTGCACGCCTTCACGAAAGGGCTGCGCGAGGAGTTGAAAAGCACTGGAGTCTCGGTGACTTTGGCCGCCCCCGGCGCAATGGCCACCAACCCCGAAATCACAGAACGCATTGAAAAACAAGGCATTCTCGGTCGCGCCACGTTGAAATCGACTTCCGACATCGCCCGCAAATACATCGACGGGATGCTACGCGGGAAACGGCAGATCATCCTCAACCCGCTCAGCTACTTGCTGACGAGGATTGTCCCCGAACACTGGCGTGTGCGCTGGCTTTCGCGCATCGTCCGCCGCGAACTGTAATCCATCCATTACCCATTCTGCTCTCAAATCACTATTCACAAATCACTAATCACAAATCACTAATCACTATTCTCATAAAAAATGTACTTTTGCACTTCAAAACCAAACCACTATGGAAAAGCGATACCTCATCAGCGGCGGCGGCACCGGCGGCCACATCTTCCCGGCCCTGGCCATCGCCAATAAAATCAAAGCGGAGAATCCCGATGCGAAAATCCTGTTCATCGGGGCGAGTGACAAAATGGAGATGCGGCGCGTGCCCGAAGCCGGCTACCCCATCGAGGGACTGGAGATTTACGGCATCCACCGCGACTTTTCGGCCAATGGTCTCCTCTGCAACCTGCGCCTGCCCGTGGTGATGCTGAAGGCCATGCGCAAGGCCAAGAAGATCATCCGCGAGTTCAAGCCCGATCTGGCCATCGGCGTGGGCGGCTTCGCCAGCGGTCCCGCCCTGAAAGCCGCTGCCCATCTCGGCGTCCCCACCCTGCTCCAGGAGCAGAACTCCTACCCCGGCGTCACCAACAAGATGCTGGCCAAGAACGCCAAAGCCATCTGCGTGGCCTACGACGGCCTCGACCGCTTCTTCCCGCCCGAGAAAATCGTCAAGACTGGCAACCCCATCCGCAAGGAGATTCTGGAGCTGGAGCGCAAGAGACCCGAAGCCTACCAATACTTCAACTTCACGCCCGAGAAGAAGACCGTGCTGGTGGTCGGCGGAAGCCTCGGTGCCCGCACCTTCAACCAGACCATGGCCGCGCATCTCGACGCGTTCCGCAAGGCCGACCTGCAACTGCTGTGGCAGACCGGCGAAAGCTTCTACAAGAACATCGACCCCAAGCTGTTGGAGCAGCAGGACGAGCATATCCGCATTGTGCCGTTCATCAAGAACATGAACGACGCCTACAGCATGGCCGACGTCATCGTGTCGCGGGCGGGCGCGCTCGCATTGGCGGAGCTCACCCTCGTGGGCGCCCCCACCATCCTCGTACCGTTCCCCTACGCCGCCGAAGACCACCAGACCTTCAACGCCAAAGCCCTCTCCACCAAAGACGCCGCACTGCTCGTCACCGACAAAGAGGCTCCCGAGAAGCTGATGCCCACGCTGCTGCAACTCGCCGCCGACCCCGACCGCATGACAATGCTGGGCAACAACATCAAACGCTTCGCCCAACCCGACGCGATTGACTTGATTTACAAAGAGATCGAGAAACTGGCGTAATAAATATGCCTGACAAAAAATGAAAAAAATCTTCGTTTTAGCTCTCCTGCTGATATACGGTTTTTTTGCCCATGCGCAGTTGGACACCATTCATATCGGGCAAATCTGGTCTTCTGTCCCAATTGTTGGAAAACTCGCCGATCTTCCGTTTGTTTTCGACGGAAAGGGCGAGTGGCGCTATGGAACTTTTAATTTTGAACTAAAATATTACCCGTGGACCATCGAGGATACTGCGATATATGTTTATCGGGTGAAT
>Ga0247610_10006870_pt1 | contig 11755 bp, 8 predicted proteins | sample 174DNAGHGhighgp2_FD_193483 | JGI IMG/M metagenome (GOLD analysis project Ga0247610, IMG submission 193483) | Sheep rumen microbial communities from Palmerston North, Manawatu-Wanganui, New Zealand - 1742 DNA GHGhigh gp2 | ecosystem: Host-associated > Mammals > Digestive system > Stomach > Rumen ...
ATCAAACAGCGTGATGACTCCAAGGCTCTCATCTGCCTGGTCGACAGTGATGCCCGTCTCCAACGCTATATCCGTAACGTTCCTGATGTAGCTTGGCAACTCATCGATGCCACACTGGGGACAGGAACTGCTGTGACATCCGGTAGAAATGTCACAGCAGTTCCTGTCCCCAGTGTGACACGCCCCACGACGCTGATTCTGGATGGGGCGATCAATTTGGCGGAGAACCTCATTGCCGAGGATGGCAGCATTGGCATTCGCATTACCAATGAGCCTTTCTCGAAAGAATTGTGCTATCGTTTCCAGAAAGCGATTGTCTCTACCTCAGCGAACATCAGTGGCGAGCCCGCAGCACAGAACTACTGCGACATAGATCCGCGTATCATAGAGGCAGTCGACTATGTCTGTTGGTCGCGTCGTCAGGAACACAAACCTCATACCCCTTCCAGCATCATCAAACTGAAAGCCAATGGCGAAGTCACCATTATCCGTAAGTAACCTGCATCGCCTGCACGAATGGCGTGTGACGCATGTCAGCGACAGGATGTTCATCCTCATCCTGGCATTGCTCGTGGGTTTCTTTGCGGCTGTGGCAGCCTTCTCGCTTCATTGGATCATCAATCAGATCGTGATGCTCCTCACCAGCTCTTTCGAGAAGTCCAGGGCCAACTGGCTCTACCTGGTCTATCCTGTGGTGGGTATCTATCTGACATCACTCTTTGTGCGGTACATCGTCAAGGATAATATCTCTCATGGTATCACACGTATCCTCTATGCCATCTCATCGAACAAGTCGCGTCTGAAATCGCATAACACGTGGTCATCGGTCATTGCCTCGGCCATTACCATTGGCTTTGGTGGATCGGTAGGAGCAGAGGCGCCGATTGTGCTGACGGGTTCTGCGATTGGCTCCAATCTCGGAAAACTCTTCCATCTCGACCGCAAGACGTTGATGACGCTGGTGGGCTGTGGTGCGGCTGGTGCCATTGCTGGCATCTTTAAGGCACCTATCGCGGGATTGGTATTCACGCTTGAGGTCCTGATGATCGACATGACGATGTCATCGCTCCTGCCCATCTTGGTGTCGTGTGTGACAGCTACTTGTTTTACCTATATCTTCAGTGGCGATGCAGCGTTGTTCACGTTCCATCTCGACAGTGAGTGGTCTATCCAGCGCCTTCCGGCCTGTGTGCTGTTGGGCATCTCCTGTGGACTCATCTCCCTGTATTTCATCCGGATGATGGGCTTCTGTGAGGGCATCTTCGCCAAATACAAGGAACATCCGCATATCCGGTTGGCCATTGGAGGAACGGTCCTGAGTTTGTTGATCTTCCTGTTCCCGGCGCTTTATGGCGAGGGTTATAGTAGCATCAACCTCCTGTTGAATGGTCGCACTGAGGCCGACTGGAACCAGATCCTCAACAACTCGCTTTTCTCCGGTCAGGGTAGTCTGGTGTTGGGGTATATTGCTTTAGTATTGCTCACAAAGGTCATTGCCACCTCTGCCACGAATGGAGGTGGGGGCTGTGGTGGAACATTCGCACCGAGTCTGTTCGTGGGGTGCTTCACGGGATTTCTCTTTTCTCGTCTGTGGAATATCAACCAGATAGGGGTTTATATCCCGGAGAAGAACTTTGCCCTGATGGGTATGGCGGGTGTGATGTCGGGGGTGATGCATGCGCCCTTGACGGGTATGTTCCTCATTGCGGAACTCACCGGAGGATATAGTCTTCTGGTGCCGCTGATGATTGTCTCGGTCTGTGCCTATCTCACGATCATTATCTTCGAACCGCATAGCATCTATGGGGCCCGGTTGGCAAAGGAGGGTAAACTGATTACGCATCATACCGATCATGCGGTGCTGACGCTGATGAATCTGGATTCGGTCATCGAACGGGATTATCTGAGTGTCACGCCTGACATGGAACTGGGACAGATTGTCCATAAGATCAGTCGGAGTAATTCGTCGGTGCTTCCTGTTTTGGATCCCTCAGGGGTGCTCCTGGGTGAGGTGGAGATTATGAAGATCCGGAATGTGATGTTCCGGACGGAACTGTATCATCATTTCACTTCTAGTCAATTGATGATAGAACCGAAGGCTACGCTTTCTGAGTCTACGCCGATGGCGGAGGTCATGCGGGCGTTTGACCGTACGCGGGCTGACTGGCTCCCAGTCCTTGATTCTGATGCCCGGCTTCAGGGGTACATCTCCCGCCAGCGGGTTTATACCATGTATCGCAAAATGGTGGCGGATATGTCCGAAGACTGATCTAAGGGGATTCCCCCTTTAAACCCTATTTTTAGTTGGGGGCCGGCCCCCAAAGCTCTTTTTCCCTCTTAGCAGAGGGTTTCTCCATCAACCCCAACCCCTTCTTCATAAGAAGGGGCTTCAATCTCTTCTCCAAACCTCTTCCCTTTTCAAAGGGACGAGGCTTAATTTGCTTCGGGGGAAAACCGCCCTCCGCAAAGGTTTTGGTATGGCTCTCGAGCCTTTGCCCCTGCGGGGTTCGCCATGGTTTTCTACACCTCTCCCAACCCTCCCCTGGAAGGGAAGGGCTGCTGCCGCACAACAACAGCAACGTATGTACGGCAGTACCAGTGTATGACTGGCAACACTAGCGTATTTACAGCAATACAAACGTCTGAATGGCAACAGAACAACGTATGTCCGGTACTATGAATGTAGGTCTATCACTATGAATGTATGTTTGATATCCTCTACGTGTGTTTGCTACAATGATATGAGGTTTGCTCAGCCTCAGTGAATCCCTTTCCAAGGCTCATTGTAGGGTAATGGCCATTGAGTTATGGCCTTGTTTTCCTCAATGAGCCCCTTGTCAAGGGGCGGCGACAGCAGGGATGTATGAAAGTATCGCGTGTCCCGCGATGCCAAAACCCACAGAAAGTCGTCGGTTTCTGCGACTTTCTGTTTAAGCCCCTTCCCTAGAGAGGGAAAGGGGTTTGGGGTAAAGGTGGAGACCCCTCATTATGGTAAGGAGGGGTAGGGGTGGTTGAGGTTATCTCCTTGGCAAAGGAGAATTAAAAAAAGTTAAAAGAAAAAATATCATTTGGTCTTTTGAAAAAGACTCTTTATCTTTGTGACGTCAATATGACAAAGTTAACAGAATGTCTAACTCTAAGAAAGACCAAAATGAAAAAGTTTAATTCAAGTTTTGGAGTCCTGATGGGCGCAGCCCTTTTGGGCACAGTGATGAACCTCAGTAGCTGTTCTAACGACACTGAGGAAGTGTTGAACCCTTTAAACAATGAAAGTATTGGATATGCACCGGTAAGAGTGCATGTCAGTGACTTCTCCTATTCGGTAGAGGACCTGCCCGGGACGCGAAGCGCTGTGAGTCCAGCCAGTTATGAAGATGTACAGGCGATTACGCTGGCGTTCTATAGTGGCGCGACCGAGGTTTGCAAGGTGACGCAGTTGAAGAGTGATCGCAGCACCTACGAGACCTTTGGCGATTTCAGTTGCAGTTTGCCGCTTGGGACGTACACAATGGTGGTTGTGGCGCGCGACAGTCTCGCAGGGGACGTGTTCACGCTGACGAGTCCGACTGTAGCGGCCTATACATCAGAAAAGGTACGCGAGACGTTTGCCAAGACGCAGGACATTGACGTGAACAGTACAGCGGGTTTGGATCTCGGTACTATCACGCTGGAGCGCGCGATCAGTAAGCTTGGGATTCTCTCGACGGATACGCGACCGGCGAATGCAACGAAGATCCGGATCACGTTTGGTGGCGGCAGCAAGAGTTTTAGTCCGGCGACAGGACAGGCGGTTGGAGATGCAGGATTTGTGACGGTCAGTACGCCGAAGACTGCTGTCGGTATGACGATAGGCTCGATTAATTGTCTGTTCTTGGCTACTGATGAGGAGGTAATGGACGTGACCATCGAGGTATTGAATGACGCTGACGAGGTATTATATACTAAGGTGGTGGAAGATGTCCCCTTTAAGCGTAACCGGTTGACTTATTTGCGTGGCGCGCTCTTTAATGGCAGTGTAAGCAGTTCGTTCAAACTTGAGACCGCGTGGGATAATGAAGTATATAAAGACTTTTAGCTCCTTGCCAGGGGTTTGGGGGACGGCCCTAACTGAAAAAAAGAGTCTTAGGGTCTCCCCTAAAAACTTTTTTCGTCGCAAACATAATAAATATATTATTTTCTCGTTTATGAGATATAACATATAAAAAGTTTGCCTATGAAGCATTTTACTCAAGAGGAATTTAAGCCCAGTGCTTTGTCATTAGAAATTATCCGTCAGATAGCACATAACTATCGCAGTCAAAACAACCCTCAGGCAACTATTTGTCTGAACTAATCGTTCAAGAATCATGGCGCTTGTTTCTCCATCATTACTCGCAGCAGATTTCCTGCACCTCGACCGTGACATCAGCATGATCAACCAGAGTGAGGCCGACTGGCTTCACCTCGACATCATGGACGGGTCGTTTGTCCCCAATATCTCCTTTGGCTTCCCCGTGATAGAGGCTGTAGCCAAGGCTTGTCAGAAACCCCTCGACGTACATTATATGATCAATGCCCCCGAGCGTTATATCGCACGCACTGCAAAACTTGGAGCGATGATGATGAATGTGCATTACGAGGCCAGCGTGCACCTGCATCGCACCATCCAGGAGATCCACGATGCTGGCATGAAGGCTGGTGTGACACTCAATCCCTCGACACCAGTGTCTGTGCTGGAGGATATCCTCGGCGATGTCGAGATGGTATTGTTGATGAGTGTCAACCCGGGATTCGGGGGACAACAGTTCATTGAGAATACCATCGACAAGGTGAAACGTCTGAAAGCAATGATCAATGCCAAGGGCCTTGGTACGCTCATCGAAGTGGATGGCGGTGTCCAGGCAGAGACGGCTCCTCGTCTGGTGGCAGCTGGTGTGGATGTCCTGGTCAGTGGCAGCTATGTCTTCAAGGCCACAGACCCCCTCGCCACGATCAAAAGTTTGAAAGACTTATAATAATCAGTGAAATCCATCTCACCGGAGGTGATAAAATCTGTGAGATCTGTGCTATCTGTGTGACATCATATGAAGAAAGATAATCTGAGAATTGTTTTTATGGGAACGCCGGAGTTTGCAGTGGAGACACTGCAGGCACTGGTGGAACATCAGTATAACGTGGTGGCTGTGGTGACACAGCCGGATAAACCTGTGGGCAGGCATGGCAGTGTGTTGCAGCCATCAGCTGTGAAGCAATATGCACTATCACAGGGCCTTCCTGTGCTACAGCCCGAGAAGATGAAGGATCCGGAGTTTGTAGAGACTTTAAAGAGTTATCAGGCCAACCTGCAGGTAGTAGTGGCATTCAGGATGTTGCCAGAAGTGGTCTGGGCCATGCCGGAATATGGAACCTTTAATGTTCACGCAGCACTGTTGCCTCAGTATCGTGGCGCAGCACCTATCAATTGGGCCATCATCAATGGCGAGACCCAGACGGGTGTGACCACGTTCTTCCTCGACCATGACATTGATACAGGTCGCATCATTCTTCAGAAGACTTTTGATATTCCTGACACCGCTGATGTGGAGTATGTTTATGATGGACTGATGCATCTTGGGGCAGAGATCTGCCTGGAGACCATCGAGGCCATCCTTGCCTCTGATGGCCATCCTGCCTCCATTCCTCAAGACAATGGACAATGGATAATGGATAATGGACAATTAAAGGCTGCCCCGAAGATTTTCAAGGAAACTTGCGAGATCAACTGGCATCAGTCTGCCAAGCAGGTCTACGACTTTATCCGTGGACTGAGTCCTATTCCAGGGGCATGGACTACGCTGGTCGCATCTGATGACAAAGAGACCGTTTTGAAGATCTATCGGGCTTCGAAGACGGATTTGAAGAGGCCTTCTGCTGAGCCAGGCACCATCATTATCGAGGGCAAGTCTCTTTTTGTCGCCTGTCTCAATGGTGAACTCCTTCAGCTCGAGGAGCTCCAACTCTCTGGCAAAAAGCGCATGGCTGCCCGGGATTTTCTTAATGGCAATCAGGCCATCAAGAAAATGAAGTAATGTTTTTTAGGGGAGCCCCTAAAAGATTTATGCCAGTTGGAGCTCGATGGAGTGCTCGCGGGAGAGTTTGCGGAGGTTGATGAGGGCGTAGCGCATGCGGCCGAGGGAAGTGTTGATGGAGACACCAGTAGCCTTGGCAATCTCCTTGAATGACATTTCCTTATAATACCTCATGAACACCACCTCGCGCTGCACATCCGGCAGCGCCTCCATCAGATGCCTCACATCCTTCATGACCTGTTCATTGACCAGCGCCCTCTCACGGTCAGTCTCCAGGACGGTATCCCCGCGGAGGTTCCCGAGGTCATTCTCTTTCGGGGCATCCACGATATGCTGGTTGCGCATGTCGCGATAGTGGTCGATGATCACATTATGCGCAATCCTGTTGATCCAGAACAGGAACTTCCCGTTGTCCTTATACTTCCCGTCCCTGATTTTCATGATGGCCTTGATGAAGGTCTCCTGAAACAGGTCATTGGCCAACTCCTCATTCTTCACCATACAGAAGATGTAGGAGAACAACTTATCCTGCACACGACTTAATAAAATGTCGAAAGCTTTGTTATTACCATCTGCATAAAGCAATGCCAACTGTTCGTCGGACATTTCTTTCCAAGTACTCATACGTTCTTTTAATTAGTATTGAGTAATGTTGTTTCGATAGGCAATATACGTTTAATGAGTTAATAATTTGGGGACAAAAGTATATAATTTCCTTCAAACAACCAAAAAAATTCCTTAAAATCTCCACTTTTTGCTGTTTTTTTCGTACTTTTGCAAAATAAATGCATAAAATATGATGAAACTTTTTGTTCCTGGACGCCTTTGTCTTTTTGGCGAACATACCGACTGGGCCGGCCATTATCGCACGATGAATGCCGATATTGCCCCTGGTGCTGCGATTGTGACCGGTATCGAACAGGGTATCTATGCCGAGGTCGAGAAGTCGAGCATCTTCGAGTTGTACAGCACTGCCCCTGAGATCAAGGAGTACTGGCAGGACTTCTCCTGTCGCATGGACGAGCTCGAGCTGAAGCGCATTGCGAAGAGCGGTTCCTTCTTCTGTTACTGCGCTGGTGTGGCCTCTTACATGCTCGAGTGGTACAAGGTGGGAGGTGTCCGCATCAAGATCACGGGTATGACCCTGCCGATGAAGAGCGGTCTGAGCAGTTCTGCGGCTATCTGTGTCCTCGTTGCGCGCGCGTTCAATTTATTATATAATCTGAACCTCAATACGTTGGGCGAGATGAACATCGCCTATCTGGGTGAGTTGCGCACTTCCAGCCGTTGTGGCCGTCTGGACCAGGCCTGTGCCTTTGGTGTGAAGCCCAATCTCATGACTTTCGATGGTGATGAGATCGAGGTGCGCTCGTTGAATGTCAAGAAGCATCTCTACTGGGTGTTTGCCGATCTGTGTGCTGAGAAGGATACCATCAAGATCCTCTCCGACCTTAACAAGGCTTATCCCTTCCCGAATAGTGATGCGGAGCGTGCGGAGCATGAGGCGCTGGGTGAGAAGAACCTCGAACTGGTGGACAAGGCCATCAAGTGCATGGCGGAGGGTGATGCCGAGGGCTTGGGTCGGCTGATGACTGAGGCGGAGGCATTGTTTGATGCCCAGGTGGCGCCGATGTCTGAGGCGTTGTATGCGCCGAAGTTGCATCAGGTGTTGCATGATCCTGCTATTCAGCCCCTGGTCTGGGGTGGCAAGGGCGTAGGCTCGCATGGCGATGGCTCGGTACAGTTCCTGGCGCGCAGTGAGGAGGCGCAGCACCAGCTGGTTGACTATCTCAACAGTCAGGGCATGAAGGCCTATTCGCTGACGTTGAAGCCTGTGCATACGGTCCGCAAGGCGATTATTCCTGTGGCAGGCTTTGGCACGCGACTCTATCCTGCTACGAGGGCTTTGAAGAAGGACTTTTTCCCCATTCCCTGTCCTGATGGCATGGTACGTCCGGTGATTCTGATCCTGCTCGAGGAGTTGATTCAGAGTGGTATCGAGGAGATCTGTCTGGTGTTGGGTTCTGAGGAGGAGCGCCAACTGTATTCGGATTATTTCGAGAGGCCCCTGTCTGATGAGCATCTGAGCAAGCTCAATGCTGAGGCGAAGGAGTTGGAGTCGCGCATTCTGAATATTGGCAAGCACCTGCATTATGTCTACCAACGTGAGAAGCGCGGTTTTGGTCATGCGGTGTATCAGGCGGCGCAGTTTGCGGGTAACGAACCGGTACTGTTGCTCTTGGGTGATACGCTCTATCGCAGTGACAGCAACAAGCCCTGTGCCCTGCAGATGGTGGAGGAGTACGAGCGTTACAACTCGTTGATGGTGTCTATTCATACCGTTCCTCTGGTTGAGGTGAGTCATTATGGCATTCTCTCGGGTGTCTGGGAGGACAAGGAGCATACCATTCTCAATGTGGCTGTGATGAAGGAGAAACCCAAGGCCAGTTATGCTGAGGAGTTCTTGGGTGTGAGGAACAAGGAAGGTGTGAAAGAATTTTACAGTGTGTTCGGACAGTATATCCTGACGCCGGAGGTCTTTGCGCAGTTGCATGAGGATATCATGCAGAAGGAGATCGAGGGTGATCATGTCTCTGAGATTGAGCTGACTTCGGCGCTGGAGGCTGTGCGTCAGCGCTCGGGGATGATGGGTGTCCGGTTGCAGGGTCGTATGTATGACATGGGTAATCCCCATGCCCTCATCCGTGCTGTTGTAGAATATTCTATACCATCGTAATGTCATACAGATTGCATGAAATTATTTTGTCACACAGATTTCACAGATTACACAGATCTTTGCTGCTCTGCAGCAGTAGCCCTTTCCGCAAGGAAAAAATCTGTGAAATCTGTGTCATCTGTGTGACCTAAAAATATATCTCTGTGAGCAATAAGGAAGAACTTGAACAGATTTGGTATGTGTTGGGCTGTACTAGTCCGAGGCATGAACTGAAGGTGCGGGATGATGCGCGGCGGTATGGCCTGCGGTCGTTTGTGCCGTTGACGTATAGTGTCAAGAGTGTCAAGGGGCATGACAGGCGTGTGTTGGTGCCTGCTTTGACAAAATATATTTATGTCAAAGGCACGCTTGAAGAGGTGCAGGAATATGTCGGTAATGCTCATTTTCAGGTCTTTATCCAAAGGTCTACGTTTACGGGGCATAAAGAGTTTCTGACGGTTCCTACGAAGGCCATGGAGGACTTCATTGCTGTGACGGAGAATAACGAGGAGCGTGTCACATATTTTAACCCTGGGGAGATCCGGTTGAATGTGGGGGATCAGATTCGGGTTAAAGGTGGGCTTTACGATGGCCGAGAGGGCATCATCATGCGGGTGAAGGGGAAGCGGAACCGGCATCTGGTAGTGCAGATTCCGGGCATCCTTATCGCGGCTATCGAAATGACGCCGGATATGATTGAGATGATTGACACATCGGGGACAGGAACTGCTGTGACATCCGGGAAAAATGTCACAGCGGTTCCTGTCCCCAGTGTGACATTTGATAAAAAAGCGCTTTTTGAGTTGGCGCATCGGCTGTTGTTTGAGTTTTCTGACAAATACCAGAACGAGAACGAATATTATCTTTTGCTCTCTGAGCTCAAGCGGACGCAAGCCCGGCTTGTCTCGTTTAAGGGGTATACTCCTGCCAGTGAAGCGGAGTTGGCGCTTCCGCTTTATATGGCGGCGGTGAAGATGTCGGATGTCACATCGGGGACAGGAACTGCTGTGACATCCGGCGAAAATGTCACAGCAGTTCCTGTCCCCAGTGTGACATTGGCTGAGGCGAGACTTCGCAAAGCCATCGCTGCCTTGAAGCCGAGTTCTCTTCTGAGAGTGAAGTGTCAGCTCTACCTCGCTGTCCTTTCAAAGGATCCTTCTCTTCTGGAGGAGGTCCAGGGGCTCTTTGCCGTTTGGAGAAAGGCTCCGTTGTCTTCTAACCAGCGGGCTCTTATCGAAGAGTTCGCTCTTCTTACTAGCAAATAATTGGGGGCCGGCCCCCAAACCCCTGTCCCCACATTCTGTGGGGTATCTCATCAACCCCAACCCCTTCTTACCGTAAGAAGGGGCTTCAATCTCTTCTCCAAACCTCTTCCCTTTTCAAAGGGACGAGGCTTAATTTGCTACGGGGGAAAACCGCCCTCCGCAAAGATTTTGGTATGGCTCTCGAGCCTTTGCCCCTGCGGGGTTCGCCATGGTTGTCTACACCTCTCCCATACCCTCCCCTGGAAGGGAAGGGCTGCTGCCGCCTTCAATATCAACGTATGTACGGCAATAACAAGGACAGGACGATAACACCAACCTATATACAGCAACAATGTGTGTCTGACACAATGAATGTATGTCTAGCATCCTCCGCATATGTATGCTACAATGATATGCCGCTTGCTTAGCCTCAGTGAGCCCCTTGCCAAGGGGCGGCGATAGCGGGGATGTAGGAACGTATCGCGTGTCCCGCGATGCCAGAACCCACGGAGAATTGGCGGTTTCTGCAATTCTCCGTTTAAGCCCCTTCCCTAGAGAGGGAAAGGGGTTTGGGGTAAAGGTGGAGACCCCTCATTACGGTAAGGAGGGGTAGGGGTGGTTGAGATAGCCCTCTGCCAAGAGAAAATAAAAAAAGATTTTTTAAGAGTTTTGGATTATATTTTTATGCAAAAGTTTGCTTATATCAAAAAAAAGCAGTACTTTTGCAGTCAAAATAATGGGAATCGATTCCGTGAAAGCCCTTATTTTGAGAGGATTTATTTGTAAGTGTTTTACTAACGTGTTGATAACTAGTTGGTTATAGTTACACGTCGGGAAAAGAAAGTTTATCTTGTTCGCAAAAAAGCGTACCTTGTTCGTAGAGCGAGCGAAGGGATTAAAGGAGTGAAAATAACAAATCTGTCGATATGAAGAAATACGTTGTATTTTTCCTCATGCTATTGTGTTGTACGATAGCGAGTGCTCAGATGAGCGACCAACAAGTGATGAAGTTCATTCAGCAGGAGCAGAAGGCGGGCACCAGTCAGAGTCAGATAGTGACGAAGCTGATGCAGAAGGGTGTGAAGATTGAGCAGATCCGTCGTCTTCGCCAGCAGTATGACAAGCAGTTGAAGCAGCGCGGTTTGCAGGGTGCTGCTGACAATGCGGTGAATGGTGCTGACTCCCGTATGCGTACGAACAATGCGAAAGGCCAGGAGCTGACGGCGGGTCAGCAGGGCACGCAGTCGGAGTTGAACCAGGAGGCCGACATTCAGTATGCTGAGATTCAGCAGAACATCAACAACGTGGAGGAGGGCCGTGTAGGTCCCGACTCGTTGAAGGTCTATGGTCATGACATTTTCAACAACCGCTTGTTGAGTTTTGAGCCCAATATGAACATTGCCACGCCTCAGAACTATGTGTTAGGCCCTGGCGATCAGGTGATTGTGGATATCTACGGAGCCTCTCAGAAGTCGGAGCAGTTGACGGTGAGTCCCGATGGTGATATCACGGTGCCCGGTTATGGTCCGATTCATGTGGCCGGTCTGTCGGTGGCCAGTGCTCAGAGCAAGATCCGCAGTACGCTGGGCAGCCGTTATGCCAGCAGCAGTCTGAAACTGACGGTGGGCCAGACCCGTTCGATGATGGTGAATGTGATGGGTGAGGTGAAGGCGCCGGGTACTTATACGTTGAGTGCCTTTGCGACGGTGTTCCATGCCCTTTACATGGCCGGTGGTATCAAGGATCTG
>Ga0247610_10006871_pt1 | contig 11755 bp, 7 predicted proteins | sample 174DNAGHGhighgp2_FD_193483 | JGI IMG/M metagenome (GOLD analysis project Ga0247610, IMG submission 193483) | Sheep rumen microbial communities from Palmerston North, Manawatu-Wanganui, New Zealand - 1742 DNA GHGhigh gp2 | ecosystem: Host-associated > Mammals > Digestive system > Stomach > Rumen ...
CAGTTGAAACATCACTATATCCAAAATATAATATCAATATTAATTTTGAAATAGCAATGAGTGTTAATGATTTGAAATTAATAGGTAAAAGAATTGAAAACACAAATCAATATTTCATTTCATTATATCCAAAATGTAAAGTTTATTATCCTGGTTTAGCCCATATTGAGGAATTAAATTGTGTAAATAAATTAGAACCAATTAATCTTGTTGTTGAATTAACAGATATTAATGATGCTATTATTACTCATGATTATCCATTTAATGGAAATGAAGAAATTAGTGAAAAATATGAATTTGATTCATCAAATCAAGTAATTCAATTCTATACTTCAGATTATGCTAAAATGAATAATAATGTTTTGTCAGATTTTATGAGTTGTTGTGGTTTTGCTTATGTTCTTTCTCCTAAATATGATGATATAAGTAAATCAACATTAAAAACAGAATTAACTTCAAATCCATTCCAAAATGAATTATATAAATTAACTGATGAAAATACATCAGAATATAAATATAATTTGATTAGTTCAAAAATTGGAGTAAGAATTCCAAATAAACCAATTGAAAATAATGAAATATCAGTATATGCTGATGATAATGTATCAGAAATTAAATATCCATTATCTCAAGTTGAATATTATAATGATACTAATGCTTTAATTCATTTGGGAACATATACATCCTCATTATCTTCATCAATTATTACAGATGATACAACACAAATATGTTTCAAATTTTATGTTGATAATAATGGTTTGGAATTTTTGAGAGTTAAAATGAATTTGTGTGATTTCTATTGTTGTAATGATATGTTTGGAATTATTTCAACAACAACAAATATTAAATATTATTTACATGTACAATCATTAAAGAAATATATTGATTATTATTTAAATGGTGAAATTATACATGATAGAAATAATCATACTGAAATTTATGCTTATTATTCTGGTGAAACAACTGGTAAGAAAGAATTTTATTTACATAATGCTGAAAAATATTATTATGTTAAATCTGATGATTATTCAAGTGAAGATTTCCAAAATATGTCAAATTATCATGTAATAGCAAATAGTGAAGCTAATAATAAATATTCTGAAAATGTTACTGTTAGTACAACTGATATTGATGAATCAAAAATAACAGAAGATTTAATTAATGAATCACGTAAATTATATGTCCCTAAAAAGATATCAAGTTATGAAATGATTTGTGAATTATTTGATAAATATACTAATGGATATTTCAAGGTTGATATTCTTCATCAATATTATGATAATAAAGCAACAAATGGATTGTATTATGATTCAGTCATTACATATGCCACAACTCCAACATATTTCCAATATATTAATTATGAATTGAATTCACAAAATATCAGACAATATGTAAGTTATCCAAATGCTAATCCAATTGATGAAAGAATAGCATTTATGAGAATTGATAATACAAATTATGAAAGTACAACTGAAAACAAATTTAATTACAAAGATTGTGAAAATTGTGTTATTGGATGTTGTGATTTTGGTATTAATCCAATTAATGATACATCAATAAATAATAAATATTATAAAGGTGGTAATTTGACAGCAAGTCCAGGTTCATTAAATATTTATAGAGGTAATTTAAAAATAACAGCAATTTATATTACAACAATGTTACCATTATATAAAGATGAAGATAATAATTATAGTAATGTTGATTTAAATTATGGTGTTATTAATTATGTTGATGATAAAACAGGAAAAATATTACAAACAACAACATATACATGTGATAATGTATCATTGTCATCAAATAATTTAGGAAAAGAATATAAAGTTAAACTTATTTGTAAATCTGGAGATATTGAAGAAACATATGAACAAACAGCACAATTAACATATGTAAATAAAAAAGAAGGTTCATCAATTATAATTCCTGCAAAATCATTCATTACAGCAAACAGTAAAATTAATGGTGAATTATATATTTCTGATACAGTATTAGATGATGATATTGAAGTTATAATTGATACAAAATTAGCTCCTAATTCATTTATATATGAAAATGGAAAATATGTTCCTGCTGATTCTCCACAATATAATTTTGATGTTGAAGCCATATATCCAGATTCAAGAGTAATGATATTTAATGGTGAAAATTGTGTTGATAGAAATGTAGTTTTCAATTATATTCCTAATAAATGTTATGTAACATTCTCAATTCCAATTTTAGTTGATAGTCATGAATTTGATTATATAAATCATTTTAAAGTTATGATTAATAAAATATTATGTACATATGATTTATTGTCATTTGATATTACACAAATGCCGGATGAATATAGAAAAACTGATGTATTTATAACAGATGAAACAACAATGAATTATGAAAATGTAAATTTAAATAATACATATATTACTGTTGGAAGTACAATTGGTAAAGGTAGTGTTCTTAATGAAATATCAGGAACAAAAACATTTGATGAGGATATTACAATTCGTAATGTATTGAAGATGCCATTAAGATTAATAAAAGGAAGTATTATAAATTCTGAGCGTATCCAATCATTAGTATTATCAGATGATTATTTAGATTATGAACATTCAATAGGTGAAAATTCATTATTAGCAATTGGTTCAGTATTTATTATTGATACATCAAATACAAATATGAGTATATTAAATAAACAAGGATTGATTTTATATCCTAATTATAATATATATCCAGATGAAGATTATTATGTTTGTCAAATTAATATTGCTGTATATAAAACAAATACAAGAATAGAAATGGCACCAAAATCATTAGCACCAGCAGAAGGAGGAAATGAAAATCCAATTTATAATTTAGGTCCTGAAGATGATTATATATTTACTGAAAATTCAAGATTAGTATCAACAGTTTTAGGATTTAATGTTTATCAAAGAACATATTTATATAATTCAATTACAGGACATTTTGAAACAGAAATAGAATTGGATACAAATAAAATTAATAAAATAGTTAAAGGTTCATATGTTGGTAATGGTTCTCAATTAAATTATACAATTTATAATTCAAATACAAATTTAATATCTGACACAATAAATATTACAAATAAAATTACAATTCCTCCTGAAAGTATTTTGGCAGAAGGTTCAATTTTAATGCCTGGAAGTATGATAAATGGAAATGAAATTGAAGATTCAGGAGATGGAGAAGGAACTGTATTAAATGAAAATATTGAAATTGTTAAAGTATCAGAAGACGCCAATTATTATTTAGATACAATTTATGTTGATACTGATAAATATAATACAGTTGAAGATTTAGTTAAAGCTTTGAATGATAATTTCCATAATGATATTTATAATAATTTGAATAAATATGATGATGATGTTGTATTTAAAAATATTGTATATATTAATTATGATACTCCAAGATTATTATCATTGTATGATTCTGATGATAATTTGTATAATATTATTATTGATTGGGATTCATGGGATTTCAGAAATATGACAGCAAGTTTGACAAGTGGTAAAAAGATTTATATTTATTCAATTAAAAATGATGGTAAAAGCACTGTTTCAAGAGTAGTTACTGTTATTTCATTAGATTCTAAAGATGGAGAAGAACCCAAAGCAATTAAATTTGATTTTAGTGATGCTGAGCGTTCAACATGGGATTTAATTCAATATGAACAAACAACCAATTTCATTTATTCTTATAGATATAAAACAGCAATACCAATTCAATTTAAAGATGTTTATGATGATGAAATTATTAATGATGAATTAATTGATGATACAATTGTTAAGAATAATCCATTTATTGAAGTTTCAAAAGTTGGTGAGCAATATACATATAAATTTGCTACAGAAATTATTCCTGTTGAATTTACTAAAGATGATATTCCAAATGAAATGAATTATTTGAACTTAGTAAGAAAATTCCAAAATTATGAAAAATATATTGATGAAAATGCTGATAAAATGTTGGTGTATCCAGTTGTTGAAAAGATAACAAATAATTATATGACTGATAAAAATTTAACAAATTATATTAAAGATTATATTAATGCTGAGAAATATTTCATTAATTTCAAACAAAATCAAAGAAGTTTATGGCATAAATTAGGAATTTCACCAATATTGATTGATAAAGAAAATAGACCAATAATTAAAGTCGATCAAGATTCAGAAACAAATATTTATGGAAGTAATAATGATTCAATGTCAAATTTGAATTATATATTAGAAAACGATTTGTATGATTCATTTAGTGAAATTGTTTATTATCATTATTTAGGAAGTTATTTCACAGAAACTGTTTATAATAGTGATTGGATAAAATTCAGTCATAGATTTATTCATAATAGAAATAATTTGCCAACAGGAAGTGTAGATATTTATGAGAAAAATCAAGAAGTTGAAGATGGTATTAAGAGATTTGATTTATGGAGTGATGAATGGAGAAATGATAGAAAACCTGATTTAGATGTACCATTAACATTTATGTTAAAATTAAGTCAATATGAAGATGTTGAAAAAGTTTTGAACTTAGCAAGCAATAATAATAATGTAATTTATTCAATTGATGAAGATAATATTAGAATTGATAGAAATAATGATTTAGTGTTGAGTATTCATAAAACAATTGAATTAAAAACCTCAGAGCCATTTTATATTTATTTGGATGCTAAGACTCATTATCCATTTGAAAGAGGTGTAAAAGCTATATTAAGCATTGATTTTAATAAAAATAATTAGAATGAATTTGTGAATATGAATATAAAAATTAGAATGAATTTGTAAAAATGAATATAAAATTAAAAATGAAATTAAAATGAAATATATTTTTGATTAAAATTAATAAATATAAATATAAATGTAAATGTAAATATATTTTTGATTAAAATGAAAATTAAAATTAAAAATGAAATTAAAATGAAATATATTTTTGATTAAAATTGATAAATTAAATTTAAATGTAAATATATTTTTGATTAAAATTGATAAATTAAATTTAAATTCAATATAAAAACAAAAATAGATTAATCATTTTTTATATTTTTCAATTCATCATCTAATGATGGGTCATTTGGTGTAAATGTTTGACCAACTATTAATGGAAAACATGAATCATCATCAATTAAATTTTCTTCATCACGTCTATTAATTGTATTTTTACAATCTTTACATCTAAAACATATTTCACAAGATTTACAATTTTTACAATCTACACAATTAATACATTTAGAACAATTTTCACAATTTACACAATTAATATTCCAATTGTCATCAATATTTAATACGGCATTAATATCATTTATTGAATAATTAAATATTCTTCTTAAATCTTCATATAATTGATTTTTAGATATTCTTTTATTCTTTGATAAAACTGATGATGATAATAAATTATTGTCTAATGTTAAAGTATAATTACTATATTTATCAGTAATATATGGGAATATATCATAATAAATATTTAATAATCTTTTAACTTCCGGTAAATCTTGTGGATTAATTTTATCTAAAGGTAAATCATTACGTAAAATTAAATAAATTGAATAGTTTTTGAAATATTTATTCATTTGAATTTATTAAAAATATTATAAAAAATTATTTATCATTATTGAAAATTATTTAAAATGAAATTAAAATGAATTTATAAATAAAAATATAAAATGAAATGTATAAATATGAAATTGAAATTAAAAATGAAATATATTTTTAGATATAAAATGAAATGTGTAAATATGAAATTAAAATTAAAATTGAAATTAGAATGAAATATATTTTTAGATATAAAATGAAATGTGTAAATATGAAATTAAAATTAAAATTGAAATTAGAATGAAATATATTTCTAGATAAATTTAAATTTGTAAATAAAAATATTTAATATAATATTAAATGAGTAGTTATCCACAATATCCAAATCAATATCCACCTTATCCAGCTTATCCAAACCAATATCCACCTTATCCAGCTTATCCAAACCAATATCCACCACAATATGATCCAATAACAGGTACGTATGTTTATCCAACTTATCCACAATATCCACCACAATTATAAATCATTTAATTCAAAATTATTTAATTCAAAATCATCATTAATAAATTCATAAATTCTATTTACATTTCTATTTCTTCTATTTTTTACAGTATCTGAAGAATTATTGAAATGAAAATTATCTTTAATTGATTTTATTAATATTATTTTTTGTAATTCTGTTAAATATGTAGTATAAACAATTGATATTATATTTAATTTTGATTTATATAATGACATTAAATATTTACAAATTAATATATCTTGTGATTTTGATGATGTTTTATTTTTTAAGTCTTTATCAGGATACAATTCATATAATTGTTCAATATATTTTTCAACAGCTTCTTTATTTTCTGAATAATTCATTTGCCATTCAGGTTTAACATATATTAATTCATTTAATATAAAATATAATTGATATAATGTTTTAAATCCTGAATTTCTTAAATTAATTGAATATCCAGTTAATACATTAGGAATAGTATAAAACATAAAATGAGGAATATAATCATCCACAACATTTTCAATTGAATATAAATTATTATCAAATGTTATTAATTCTTGTATCATATTTTTAAATATTTCATCAATATCTTTGAAAAATTTTGGTTCATTATTATTTATTTTTCTTATTTTAATATTTGAATTTTCATTTAATTCATCTGATATTTCATTGGTTGTATTTTGTATTTGATTTATATTTTGATTTTGTATTTGGTTATTATTTTGTATTTGATTATTATTTTGATTTTGATTCATATTTAGATTTATATTTTGATTTTGATTCGTGTTTAGATTTATATTTTGATTCATGTTTAGATTTATATTTTGATTTGTGTTTAGATTTATATTTAAATTCATATTTTGATTTTGTATTTGATTTAAGTTTTGATTTTGATTCATATTTAAATTTGTGTTTTGATTATTATTTTGATTTAGTATTTGATTATTATTTTGATTTTGATTCATATTTAAATTTGTGTTTTGATTATTATTTTGATTTAGTATTTGATTATTATTTTGATTTTGATTCATATTTAAATTTGTGTTTTGATTCATATTTAAAATTTGATTATCTTGTTTAATATCATCTAAATGAATTACTTGTGGCATATTTATATTTTGAATTCTTAATAATTCAGGTATATTTTCATTTTCATCCACATTTATATTTTCATTTTCTGATTCATAATTTGATTTTTTAGCAGAATCACATAAATTAATAATTGTTAATATTCCATCATGTATAATATCTACAATAGGAGTAATAATTGATAATATTGTTGATGTAGCAAATTTATATTTTTCATATAATTTAATATCCGCTTTATAATCTTTTTCCTTAATTTGCATAAATAAATCTGTTTTAGTATTTCTATAATACCATCTTAATAAATTATAATAATCAATTTTATTATATTTAGTAAATTTATCTGTAAATAATCTAATATTATCTAATAATTCATTATGATAATTATATAATTTTAATATTTCATCATAATACGGTATTTCTCCTTTAAAATTTTTAGTTTTAATTTTTCCTATTCTTTCAATTTTTGAAATGCCATCACATACATTAAAACTATCTTGATTTCCTCCATTTCTTAACCATTCCATACGATGCGGATTATGAAAATTTCCATTTATGATTTTTCCACTATTCCAATCAAATCCAGTATGACAGTTAGTACAAAACATTTGAGGACAACCCATACTTCTAAATATTCTACTTGAACATTTTGGACATAATTTTGTTGATTTTTTAATTTCTTCCCACGATGCTATATCTTCATCTTTACATTTATGATTTTCATTATCTTTTGAAATATTTGCTAAACATTTAGGACAATATAATTCTTTACATGTATTACATTTATATTTTATGTGATTGTTATTTAAATTTTCATTATCTTCTATAATTACACCTAATTTACATTTTTCACATTTAGCAATTATTATATTTTTATTATTATTTCCAGATATTAAATCATCTATTTCCTTTCTAATACTAATATTATGTTTATTAATATTCCAATGTCTTTTTAAAAAATCTTTAAATATTTCAGTAGGAACTATTCTTTGAAGATTTTCAAGTTCTTTACAAATTTCAGTAGCTGGTATATCTGAATCAAATTGTGGTTTATCATTTGAATTATATAATATATTAATTGAACCATTAAATAAAAAGTTTTCAAAATCCGTAATAGCATTTGGATAAATATTGTACTTTTTAGCAAAAGTAGGAAGTGTATTCACATTATATAATTTAGAAGCATGTATATCAATTTGATTAATATTTAAAGATAATAAATTATCAATTTTATAAATTAAAGGATATAATGTTTGAATAACTTGTTCAGTAAGCATTTTAAATTGAACTTCTGCTAAATGTTCAATATATCTTGTTTTAAAATATGTTTTAGATGTACATGAAATGATATCATCATAATTTAATATTGTATGACAAGAACAACACATAGGAACATATAATCCCCTTTCAATAGTTTCTTTAAAACATTGAATACATATATTTACATGACATTTTCTACAAACAAATCTTTTTGTTTTTTCTGTCAATTCTTTATAACAAATAATACATTCAGTCATAATTTTAAAATAAAAAAACATTATTAATTTCACTTATATTGTTAATTTTAAACTCAATATTATAATCATTATAATATATTTTAATTTTATAAATTATATTTGGCATATGTGATGTAAATATTGATTGATTATTATTTAAATATTTATATAATTCAGATTTAATAAAAATTGAATTAGTTGATTTATATTTAATTGTTGTTTTATACATTGTATGTACATATATTATATATTTTATTGGTGTTTGATTGTTATTTAATTGATTGTTGTTTAATTGATTGTTGTTTAATTGATTGTTGTTTAAATTTTCATTTTGTGTTTGATTGTTGTTTAATTGATTGTTGTTTAAATTTTCATTTTGTGTTTGATTGTTGTTTAATTGATTGTTGTTTTGTATTTCATTTTTATCTTCATTTAATTGATTGTTATTTAAATCTTCATCTTCATTTAATTGATTGTTATTTTGTATTTCATTTTTATCTTCATTTAATTGATTGTTATTTTGTATTTCATTTTTATCTTCATTTAATTGATTATTATTTAAATTTTCATCTTCATTTAATTGATTGTTATTTAAATTTTCATTTTGTGTTTGATTGTTGTTTAAATTTTCATTTTGTGTTTGATTCATATTTTTACCTACATTTTTATCTTCATTTAATTGATTATTATTTTGTATTTCATTTTTATTTAAATTTTCGATATTACAGATTTTACATTTATTAATAATATCATTATTTTCAATTATTTCATAAAATTTTTCATAATTATTTAAAAATAAATTCTTCCTTTCATTAATATCTAATGTTTTAATAATATTATTCATTAAATTCATAAATTTATATGTATCAATATTTGATGTATATATTAATATTTTATTTTTCAATAATTTACCATCATTTGTGATTAAATATTTTAATAATTCTTCATCTTCATTTAATTCAAATTTCATTTTTAATAATTTAGTATTCTCATTAAATATATTAATTAAATTTGGATATAGTGAAATATTTCCTGTTAATGTACTCCATAATTTTAAATCTTTGTAATTTTCATTAAGTAAATCAGAATTTGAACAATATACATATTCATTCATTTTATTGAATTAAAATAAATACTAAAAATAAATTTTATACTCTAATAAGATATCTATAAATTCTATTAAATGTTGATATATCTTCAGAATCTCCAGAATTTCTATAATCATATCTATTTTTCATTACTTTTTTAAATCCATTATAATCTTTACATTTATATCCATTATAATAAAATGGATAATTAAATTTACAATCAATTTCATTATCTAAAATAGTATAACAATGAATATATACCAAATTATGATTTATAATTTTAATTGAATTACAAGTATCAACATCTAAATATAATAATTGTGGTGTATTTAAAATAAAATCTGCATTTTTAAATATACCTATCGTTAATGATTTTAATGATGGTAAATTAATATTTAATGTTTGTTGAGTATCTTGAATTAATAAGGATTTATATATTTTTAAGTATATTAAATTATTTAAATTATTTGAATAAATATTTATTGTAGGACAAATACTATAATTAGTAAGTTTAATATATTTATTTGAATATGTTTTTAGTTCATAATTTTTTACATTATTTTCAATTTCCATTTTTCTAAAATATCTATTGAATGATTTATATTTAATTTTTCTAGTTGGATATACTAATACATAATATTCATCATATGGATAAATTAATTGTGTTTCAATATTTGGAAATCTTAATTCATCTCCATGTCTCATTGGTATAATATTAAATTTTAATGATAAAATGGCATCTTTATTTTTATGATTTGTAAAAATTAAATTATAAATATCTTTACGCTTATTAATATATAATGATACAATTTGAATATACGCAAATTCTAATTGCTTTTTATTTGAATTCATTAAATTTCTATAAAAATATTATTTGTGATTTATTTTGATTCATCTGTATTTCATATTTCAATTTTATTCATTTATTTCAATATTTCAATTTATTTTTAATTTTATTTCAATTTATTTCAATAATATTTCTACCTTCATCTTCATTCTCATCTTCAATTTTAATAAAATCCATTAACGCAAAATCACATTTAAATATATTAAATAGTTCATCATCATTATTATCATTTAATAAATATTTGTGATATTGTACTAATTTTAAAATTAAATCAGAAAATATAAGGTTATTATAATCTCCGCAATATCTTTCATTAATATTATCAACTTCAATATCTTTAATTATATAACTTATTGATTTATTTTCATTTATATTTATAAAAGATAATAAAATTTTTGTATTATCATCTAATATTTTAATTAAATCAATATATTTATATTCTGGAATATATATTTTATAAATATAATGAATGTCATTTGAATTAACTTCTTTTTTACGTTTTATATTGTATTGGTTTATACATCTTAAATAATGTCCGCAAGCATAAACAGATAAATCTATATATGGTTTGTATTGTGAATATAAAACTGAAAAATCAGCAATCATATAAATAATATCTTTGAGGGTGTAAGAATTATAATTTATAATAATATGATAACTTTCACCAATATGATTAGATGAATTTTCATTTTTAGTTATTAAATAAATTGGTGTTAATTTTGATTTTTCATATTTCTCGTATTTTATTGTTTTAAGATATTCATTAAAATCATCAACAAATTTTATAATATTAAAATTAATAGGTAATCCATCTAAATCAATAAATATTTTTGAACATTTTGAATTTTGTTCAAATAAATTATATCCATAATTGGGTTTATTAAATATTTCAAATGTATTAATTTTGATTTCATTGAAATATGGATCATTAAAATCATCATAGGATTTAATATCGTAAAATTTATATTCTGATAGTTTTTGAATATTAAAATCAATAGTATTTTTAATCTGTAATGGTAAATTATTCATTATTTGTTGATGATTTTTTAAAAAAATTGTTTGATAATAATTTGTATTTGATTTAATTTATATGTTTGATAATAATTTGTATTTGATTTAATTTATATGTTTGATAATAATTTGTATTTGATTTAATTTATATGTTTGATAATAATTTGTATTTGATTTAATTTATATGTTTG
>Ga0247610_10006873_pt1 | contig 11749 bp, 11 predicted proteins | sample 174DNAGHGhighgp2_FD_193483 | JGI IMG/M metagenome (GOLD analysis project Ga0247610, IMG submission 193483) | Sheep rumen microbial communities from Palmerston North, Manawatu-Wanganui, New Zealand - 1742 DNA GHGhigh gp2 | ecosystem: Host-associated > Mammals > Digestive system > Stomach > Rumen...
ATCATAATAATCAGGAACATCTTTTGAAAGCGAATCTATAAATAAATATTCATGATTACCTCGTATTAATATTCTTCTTTCTTTTGGTAATGATTTTATGAATTCATATATTTTTAAAGATTCATCACCTCTATCGAATAAATCACCGCAAATAATTAATATATGTTCTTCATTATTTAAATCAAAACCTGTTTTATTCAATTCTTTAATAAATGGTGTATAAAAGCTATGTATATCACTAGCAACAAAATATTTTTTCATTTTAATACCACATTCCATATATCATTTTTAACAATATATTGAAATTCACTTAATTTATTTGAATTCATTACTTTTAATAAATCTTCAAAATCATCAACTGTTTTAATATTAAAAATATCTTTATATTCTACCCATTCCATTTTTCCTTCATTTGAAGATTGTAATTCTCCTTCAAATTCATTTGTCTTATATAAAAAAACAACGTATCTACCATATTTAATTGGAAATTGTTTAACACCTACCAAAACTGGATTTTTAATATCTAAGCCTGTTTCTTCTTTCATTTCTCTTATAACTGCATCAACAAAAGATTCATCTTTTTCGACATGACCACCAGGTAGTGTATATCCTTGCCAATCCTTTTTTATTCTATTTTGAAGTAATATTTTATTACCAGCTTCAACTAAACATAAAACAGCCAGTTCTACTCTTTCTGTTCTATCTTCTGATATAACTTTAGCCCCCATATCTTTTGCTAAATTATCAAATAATTCATTTACCTCTAAATCAAATTTTTGAATTAATAATTCAAGCTTATCATAACTTATATCATTGACTCCCTTTTCTATTTTATTAATTGTAGATTTAGAAGTATACCCTAATTCTTTGGCAAATTCTTCTTGGCTCATCCCTTGCTCTAATCTAATTTCTTTAATTTTTTCTCCAAGCTTATTACTCATTTTTACTCTCAATCACTTTCACATTGTTTTTATTAAATAATTCTTTTTCTCTATTTGCTTCTTTATTCAGTACTATTAATCTTTCCTTTTGATTAATACCATCTTTAATTAATAATGAATTATGATATTCAAGATTAGAAAGTATTGCTAGTTCTATAGTTGAAGCATAATCTCTAATATTTCCTTTCTTATCAGGATTGTTATCCTTCCATTCCTTTGCTATCATACCAAAAAGTGCAACATTTAGCATATCAGCCTCACTTGCATATATAAAAGACTTTTGAGCATCTGTTAATTCAATTGGGATTAAATATGTTTTGATTGCATCCGTATGAATAAGATAATTAATCTTAGTTAATAATCTTTTACCTTCCCATTCTATTTGTTCGCTTTCTTCTATTTTTAATCTTTGGAATTCTTTAATAATATATAACTTAACTTCAGCTGAAATCCAACTTGCGAATTCTAGTGCTATATCTCTATGAGCGAATGTTCCACCATTTTTAGTTGCTTTTGTCCTAATACCTATTGCATTATAATCATTGACCCATCTTGTTGGAGACATAGTAAAAGAATTCTTACCAGCTTCGCTCAATAGGGGGTCGAATTCGATACCTTTAAAATTTGGATTATTAATTTTCTCCCACAATCCTAAAAACTCTAAAGTAGATCTAAGCCTTAACCAGTTTTTTACAACATCCTTTGGCTCTTTTGGATTTTTTAATCTAGCTATATCGGTTAATGAAACATAATCATCATCATTAACTCCTGTAACGTTAATTATTTTATCTTTTACAACTATATTCTTCACTTTTCATACCACCTTTATAATTTAATTATACAATATCGTAGATTTTTAATCAACTTATAGTTAAAATAAAAACTATAGGAAATAATAACCTATAGTCTTACATAACAATTATTTGTGGAGCGTTCCTAAAGATAAGGAGCATACCGTCTCAACGTGCCTTGAAACAACATTCGTGATGATAAAGTGCCCATTTTCAGAAGCTGTAACTGTATGAGTGCTGGCATTTATTGTTTTAAGTTCGTTATTTGTTATTATTTCTAGTTTAAAAATGAGTTCTTCCAAACATTATAATTAGCAATTTTATCATCTGTTATTAATACTATCTTAAAAACATCCTCCTCTTTATTAAATTAATTGTAATGTACCTTTATTAAATTATAACAATTACACACTTTTGTTTCAATATCAATTACTTTAGCCCATAACAAAAAAATGTTAATAAACACTTCTTTGTGTCTACTAACATTTTATGTGAGTTTATTTATCTAAACCCGTTTTATTTATTAAATCCTTAATTGAATAATTATTTCTATCAATAAATTTAATAACAAATTCTTCGTATTCTTTTTTACTAATTATACTAGTATTTTTTGAATCATCCTTTTTATATACTGTATTACCATCTAAATCTTTTTCTACATAGCATGTAGTATTAGATTCTTTTTCGTAAAATTTAATAGTTACTTTTGTTATTTTATTATCTTCTTTATCGTATATTCTTTCATACATATCACCATTAGTATAGCTTTGGGATAAAGTATTGCCAAATACAGATCCACTAAAATTTACACCGTCATAAAATATCATCGATAAATTTGTTTTAAAATCATCTTCTGTTACTACAAATCTAAGTGTTGTATCAAAACTTTCCATACATGCCTCCATTTTAGTTATAATCTTTTTCTATATATAGCGATAAATATCTATCATCTGATTTAATATCATTTGTTATATATGCAGTAAGCCATAATTCATTTTTTCTCATTTTTAAAGCTTCTTGGATTATATCAAATTCCATATAAGCTATATTATTATTTCCGTGACAAATTAATATACAATTCTTATTATTAGTATTAATACCATCTAGTATCTTATTTAATAATTTAGGAGATAATGATTCATTGATTATATATCTATAATAATCAAATGATTTATTATTTAAAGTAGCTCTTACATCATCAGCACATAATTTAACAAATCCACTATTGTACATAGCATTTAATAAATCTAGTACTGCAAATTCATAATCATTAGAATAAATGTATGAATTATATCCTTCAATTTTATTATTAAATTTATCATCAACGAATTGAATATAGAATTGATATTTATCCTTCCTATCTACTTTTATATTCTCACATACTAAATTAAATAATCCTGTTCCATAATTTCCATCATCTAAAGACCTATTAAATTCTAATTCTTTTATTTTATTTAATAATTCCTTATTTGTAGTGTAAACTTTCGCATTACTAGAGTTATCTAATTCACTTAAATCATCAATCATTATTAACCTCCTTACTAATACTATTAGTAATTTAAGATAAGCATCTAAAATCTAAATGTTATTATTGGTCTTAAATCATCTAAACCTAATTGTAATAACCTATTTGTTTCATCAATATCTATTTGTTTAATTTTTGAAATCTCATCTAGACTAATACCTTCTAAATAGGCTAATTTCAACACTTCATATGACTCTTTATTAATTGCTTCTATTTCAGTATCTGATAAAGATTTTAATAGTTCAGCAACCTTATCATCATCTGACAATACTCTACATTGAATATATTGATCTAAAATATAATTATTAGTTAAACAAATATCATCTTTATCAGGATTAATAATTATACCATCGAATTCATTACCATGCATAAAAGATATTCTAACTATATCATTAAAATTAAATACATATTTTGTATAAAAGTTATTAGGCATATCTTTTGCTTCTAGATATATACAAATATACTCTTTATCAAAAATCTTCTTTGTGATTAACTTACGATATATTATTGGTTCACCAGTTCCTTCAGCATTTAAATAATTCTCAGTAACAAGCTCCTTCATAATTACATCTGAATTAGATAATAAATCAAATGGCAGATTAGTATTATTATTCAATGAATCTTTTAGCTTATCCAATAACTCTTGATTATCTAAATCATTCATATCCTTATTTGATGCAATGAACTCAGTATTAACCTTCATTATTACGCTTCCGATATCATATTCATCAAGAGGCAAAGTATAACTATTAAAATTAGTTTTTTTAGTTATATTTCCAATATAATATCTATCTCTAAAGGAAAAAACAATTTGATCACCTATATTAATTCTTTCTGATGCAAATTTAGGAAATTTAATGAATCCTTGATTTAAAATATAATAATCAAATGGTTCATTTCTTAATTCATCTAATAAATCATTAGATAAATATAATAATCTTTTCGCATTTTTATCGCTAAAAAAATGCTCATCAGTATCTTCTAAAAGATTTTTGTATTGATTTAAACAGTAGTTATAATCCTCTATTTCAAATGGAGTATGAACCAAATTAACACTCATATTATCACTAACTTCTGCTATATATGATAATACACCATCATAATATCCAAGGTATGATGAAACTATTTCATTACCACTAAAAGGATCAAATGAATTTACCAATGACTCTAATGCTTTAATTCTTGATAGTGCAACTATTCGAGGATCAAGACCATTTTCTAATGAAACAATTTTTTCTTTTAACATAGCAGGTGTAAAAGCACATGTAATATAAGTATCAGGAACAATATTTCCAAAATTAGATGTTGCTTTAGGGAATTCATTTAAATAATCAATACAGTTTGGTATATTATCTAGTTTAACCATAAATCTCTTATCCATATCGTGATAAAGTGTTGGATATGGATTATAATTTGTTTCACCACAATTTGGACATACAAATTCAAATATAGTTTGCTCACCCATATCCACAAATTTTTTTCTTAATTCTGGATTCAACGTTACATTTACTGATTCCCATACATCAACTTCAAATTTATAACTACAGTAATCACACGTGCATATATCCTTTATACATTTTGACATTATTTATCACTTCACCTTCTAATTTAGTTTTCATATACCTTTTTAATCTAATTCACACGGAAAATCCTTTTTGATTTTTTCCCACTCTAATTCAAATTTTTTATCGATAGTAGCTAGTGCTCTTTTATACTTATTTTTTAACTTAGTTCTATCATCCAAACCGCTACTATAATAATTTATTATTTTTTTTGTACTTCCGTTTTCGAATCTTCTTAAACCAAACAAACACTGGGAATACGTATTTGATACTGACCATATTTTAGAAAAATAATATGTCAGTTTATTTGTTAATTCTATATATTCATTTGCCAAATCAATAATTTCATCTGCTGAATAATTATCTTCATCGCCGTAAATATCTACATATTCAGACGCTGTCGAATTAATTAATTCATCTGTCATATAATCATTATATGGTTCAAATAAATCCATAGCTTTTTCTGCAAATTCTCCTGTTTCTAAAATAACATATTTTGGATCTGAATCACCAAATAATAAAAATATCTTTTTTCTAAAAATATTAAATCTAATACTAATATTTTTTATATCATTTTTAATTTCAGTAACAAATTCATTTTTTTGAATATCATTTAATCCCTCATAATATTCAATTAAATCATTCTTGTTATTAAATTCATAATACATAATAAAACATCCCCTTTCTTATTTTCCAACTAATATTAATTTTCAATGTACTATTTAAATCATTATAACATAAATAAAGACAAAACTACTACATATAATCAGTATTATTTCCGATGCAATCAATTTAGATGACAAATCTTTTTATAATACTTATGTGAAATAACAACTTCATTGAATCAAATATGTTCATCTATCTTACTAACAAAGTCAATATAATTATCATTTGAATCCTTATAGAATGCTCTGATTTTATCCAAATCGGGACATTCTATAAAGAATTAAATATTTGAATATTTTTATATTATTTAAAGAAGGGTACAGTAATCATGTTTAATGAATTCTAATCCTAAGGATTAAACTCAATATCAATTAAATTGATAATATTCCCCCTGTTATCCATGAAGATTTAGATAAATAGAATTTTATTCTTCTTTATCTTTATTGCTAAAATAGCAATTACTAATTTTACAAGCCACTGTATTCGTGGATAACATTAAATACCAAACATGATTACTGCTGGTGGTTTGAGATTCCACCAATCATAAATAATAAATAATAAAATAAAAATAATTTGTTATTAGTTTGCTGTATGTGGCTTTATTTAGTTTTTTTATTTACTAACATTCACTAGCCGCTAAATATGTTAGTAAATTAATAAAATAGTGATTGATCTAAATATAGATTGCTGTAGGCGGCTCTAGCCACTAATAATAAAATCATAAAATAAGGTATATGATTGCTGTATGTGGCTTATGCCAGAGCCTCTATAGAGAGGCTTCTAGCATGTTTATGTACGGAGTTAGCATTTCTAGCATTGAGCTATATGGAGTAAACTCCTCTGCATTTAGTATACTGCCAACTAGGTTAGTGGAAAATCCACTAATCATTATGCAGTCTTGGTCGTGTTTTGTTGCTGGTAACCCACGCGTATAGGCTGCTACATTCCAAAACACTATTTTAGGCAATTTATAGCCCTTTTCTTCAAACGCTTCCTTCCAACCATGGAAGTTTGTTCCATTCTTTGAGTATACACCCTGGTCGAACTCCATGTCAGAGATTATTATTATTTCCTCTGGCATTTCCTCCTCTGGTATGTTTTCTTCAACTGCACTTTCAAGCAATAGCTCAAAGGCTTTGTCTATGTCAGTATTTGCACATATTGGCTTGATGTTATGCACCTTGTTAATTATTGTTTTACCTTCTACCTTCACAAGCTCTGGCCTTGATGAGAAGGTAAGGAAGCGGTTATGGAAGTAACCCTTATTACGCTCTGCTGTGTATATGGCAAGGCCAATTGAATTTGCAAGCGGTAAGCAATTCATTGTTTCCATTGAGCCTGATGTGTCAGCCATTACTAGTATGTTTTTGTAGTTTTCTCCAACAACATTCTTTTGGTTATTCCACATTAGGTCATACAATTCCTTTTCTTCTTTAGTTGGACGTTCTGTTAGTATTTTTTGTACTATTTCGTAACAGAACAAACCTTCTGTATTTATTTTTTTCTCTCCCTTCTTTACAGACTCTAAGTATTCATTGTATTTTTCATACATGTTTTTATTGAAGGCATTTCTATACTTTAGCATTGCTTTAGTTGGAACTGCTTCGAAGTTTACCTTTTCGTATTCCTTGAAGGTTAAGTCCCTTTCAACAATTGCTATTTTTTCTCTTAGAGTACTAAGCATTTTTCTGTATTCCTTTTCATTCATACCTAACTTATTCATTAGGTATTTAGCAACTGGATTGTTTTTACCATGTGTTCTATGCGATGGCAACCATTTGCATAGCAGTGACGGTTTTTCTGCTTTTGAGTCACTATCTAATTGCTTTTTTATTAGATCAACGACCTCATTTTCAATCTTTGTATTCAAACCAACTAACACATAGTCGTATCTACCTAATTTACTGATAAAAGGTAGAACTTTTAGTGCTAATTCCTTGTTTGAATTGCATAGACTATTAAACATTATTTTGAATAGTCTTCTTTCACCCTTACCACCTCTTATGTCTAGTGTATATAAGAGATTAGCAAGAGCTAATTTGGCGTTTTCATTTACTGCTGCATTGAATTTAGCAACAATTTCGTTTTCGCCATTGTATCTGCTTAATCCAGCAAACACATCTAAATTGGCGTCATAGCTTGTTGAGTAATACAAACCACCTTTAGTATTTTCAACTAAACTATTTTGTTCTAATTTCTCTATTAGCGACATTTTCTTTTCCTCCGTTATTCTTTTTATAGAAATTAGAACAGCTTAGTCTAATTTCTATAGTTTTTTCTTATATTCTAAGAATGAGTTAAATATATTAGCTGTGTTACAATCATTCTTAGGCTTTGGTATTCTAATTCTTACCCAATTCAACTTTGAATTTTCGAATTTCATTTTGTAATACACTTCTTCAATAGATTCATTAATACATTCATGATCTACCTTTCTTAAGAATCATGCATTACAACTGAAATATTTTTCCTCCTTCCTTTAATTTACAATTCCAGTATAACTGATTGGATTTTCTACTTTAGGGTAGTTATTTACCCCATTTGTTATTTTGTTTTTGTAATCTTTGTTGATTACAACTACATTATAACCGATTGAAATTTCTGCTTTGGGGTAGTTATTTACCCTAAATTTATGTTCCATAGCTAACTTTCATTAAGTCAACAATCTTATAAATCATATTTGATGATAAATCCTCAGATAAAACCTTAGATCTTGCAAGAGCTCTATCTAATATTTCAATTGAAACATCAGGATTTGTAGCATTAGGTATTTCCTTTGATTCTTCTAATATTAGTTCTAATAACGAATCATCAATTTCATTATTTGAAAAATTCTTTAAAACTTGAATTACAGAAGCATCATTTAAAATAGGTATAAAGAGTGGAGATAATCTTCTCATGGTCGCATTATCCTTTTTAATTGATGAATTAAATTCCTTTATTGTTGTAGCGCCTATAACAATAATATTATCATCAGTCAAATATGTTTTCATAAAATCAGATACTAAGCTTTCATTTATTGAATATGAATTTGCAATCAAATGTATTTCATCAATAAATAATATTATTTTCTTTTTATATTTTTTATTGAATTCTAATACGTCATTAAATATTGATGTAATTCTTTCTTCCATTGTTCCTCTAAATGCTGTGCCCGAAACTAATTCACCAATAGTAAACCCTAATACAAAATAACAATCCTTTATCATGCCTGCAAATGATTCAACTATTGCTGTTTTACCACAACCAGCTTCTCCTATTAAAATAGTATTTTTCATTCTTATCTTATTTATACTTATTAATAGTTCTTCTATAATGTCATCTCTTCCAATTAAATTAATAGGTCTACCAAATCTTTTAAGAATTGAGTTATTACATATTAATTCATTCAGTTTCATTTCTTCTAAGCTCATTAGCTTGGCAGATTTCATTTCCTTATAATCTACTGGAAGATCTTCGATTTTTTCAAGTTTTACATTTGTCACCTGAAATGGTTTATCCTTATCTTCAACCTTAACAAAATCACCAATTTTAATTACATCATCACAGATATATGAATATTCCTTACTATATTTACTAAATTTAACTGTTATTATTTGTACTAAGCCTGATTCTTGCATAAAACACCTTCTTTCTGTATAAATTTAATTATTTACATCTTGTTTGACCTTACAAAATTAGTTTGAGTAATCTTTTTTGATTACGACTACATTATAAATGATTGAAATTCCTGTTTTAGGGTAATAATTTACCCTTTTTTCTTATTAAATATTATGAACAAAGTAGTTTACTAAAAATTGGCAAAAGAAAAAACTTGAATATATTTCTATACTCAAGTTCATATCTATTAAGCAAATATGTTATCACTATCACCAAATATTAAGTCATGTACTACTTCATCAATATCGTAAAAATACTTTTCAACATCATCATAATCAACCATAAAACCATTATTATTTATCATAAAATTAAATATTTCATAATCTACATTTTCTTCACTAATAGGATTAAATGTATAACTAAATAATGTCATTAATTGAATAGTTTGTGTGAAATTCAATTTAAGTGCAATTGCCATTCTAAAAACTTCGCATTTGGTAACCTTACGTTTTCCTGATTTTATATTTTTTATAGTATCATTATATTTTGTAGGAATCTTTTTACCACTAGTCTCATATTTCTCATAACCTTCATATGTACCAAAAATATATGTAATTCTATTAGTTTCCATTAAACCCTTAGCACGTCTATATAACGAAACAAAATCAATAGGCCTCTCTACATCATTTATATCAAATTCATCTTCTTTACGATAAAGCATAGCTATTAATGCATTAACATTTTGAATTTGATTTCTTGGTTCATCATCAATGTCGAAACAGCAATCTTTAATTCCAAATGAAGTTATTGAATCATCATTATATTGATCATAAAATACAAATTTATCTTTTTCACTATAAATTTGATTTATATTAATATGATATTTTTCCATTTTGGTTGTACTAAAAGTAATTGATACAATATTAATTTTAATACCATCTTTATATTGATATTTAAACAATGTATCATCCAATACTTCACGAACATCATCTTTACTATAACCATTATCACCAATTCCAAAATATGGTATTGCTATAGATTCATATCCTTTAGATAAAGCTAAATCAATTACCTTTTCATAGGCTAGTTTAAGCTTCTTATTATCCAAATCATCCTTCTTAAACGGCATAACAATATGTATTATATTTTTAGATGGCAAATCACCCGCATCAGTTAGAAACGTATCAAAAATATTTGCTAAAGTATTATTTTTTAATATATCGTCAATTTCTTTAGAATGAGCATTTTCAACTATAGAACTACAAATATTTCCAAAATCTTCTGTTTTAGGTCCAATTGGATTTACAATACATTCACACTTACAGTCAATAATGTTCATGAATCTAGTAGCAAGATTAACATTAGGGTTTTCTATTGCTAATGCTAGTACCTTAGATGTAGCATTTGTTTCATTTTCATTAACATCTAATACTTCATAAACATATACTGGCTGATCAGTACCTTCAACGTATACTACGTCGCCTTCTTCTATTTTTTCATCTGAACAAAGATAATCATAAAGCTTACCATTCGAACGAAATTTTATTCTTGCTATTCTCATAAATTGAAAATCACCTCGTTATTAAAATAATTGTAATCTATTTTTGTTATATTATAACAATTACATACTTTCCTTTCAATATAATTAGGGATTTGGCACAATATGCGAAGTAAACAAAAATGGTTGACTAGAAATCTAATCAATCATTTATTATAATTTATCACTATTATTTTTTATAAAAAATTATTTTAATATTTCAATATCACTCAACATAATATCTGAAGGATTTTTACCATCAACAGTTCTTGCTATCAAATAATTCATATTTTCTTTTGATTTATAAATAATAAAATTTGTATTATTAATGGTTATATTTTCTATTATTGGAGCTCCACCTAACAAAGGTAAACATCTACCTGATAACTCAGATAAAATCATATCTAATAATCTGAAACAATCATCATCATCCTTATAATAAAGCATTGTTATTGACTCAGTACTTGGTTTACCAAACATAGAACATAATTTATCAAAATACTTGTCAATATCTGTACCAACGTTCATTTCTAAAACTATTCTACTATCGTCAAATTGCTTAGCAACTTGAATACAACCAATCGTAGAATCATCATATACTTCATAAAAATAACAATAACTATCTAAACGATGTCCATGAAATAACACACATATACATTTTACATCCAAGTTTTCCAATTCTTCATCATCAAACACAATAAATGTAGCACGAATTCTTTTTTCCGGATTATATTTAAATACCAAATGATAATCCGGATGTTCACCCATTGAATCCAATACTAATTTTGTCTGCTTTTCTAGATTAAATTGATTGTAAAATGGTGCAGGCTTATAGCAAAACAAAGGTAAAAAATCCTCATTACAAAATTTAAAATTTTTAGTCATAATATTCCTCCTTATTATTAGATTAGTCGTAATGTATCTTTTTTATATTATAACAATTACTACTTTTTCTTTCAATATCGTTTAACTCTAGGCGTTCAATTAACATAGTATATAAATAAAAAATAGAATGCCAAAAGATTAAAATCTTTATGTCATTCTTCTCAGAGGGCTATGCCCTCTTTTCTTTTTGTAGTAAAATGTAGTTGGTGTTTTATATGACTTCAATTGTTACAGATTTTTTA
>Ga0247610_10006878_pt1 | contig 11746 bp, 5 predicted proteins | sample 174DNAGHGhighgp2_FD_193483 | JGI IMG/M metagenome (GOLD analysis project Ga0247610, IMG submission 193483) | Sheep rumen microbial communities from Palmerston North, Manawatu-Wanganui, New Zealand - 1742 DNA GHGhigh gp2 | ecosystem: Host-associated > Mammals > Digestive system > Stomach > Rumen ...
TCGTCACGCATTGCAAAGATCTGATTTCAATCACTTTTCCACTTATCAATTTTAGCATATGTTTCAAAGAAATTATATACGTTCTGAAGTGGAATGATATAATCTTTGAATGACTGCTCTACTCATTTTTCACTAAATCTCATTGGTTCTGCACGGACTACTGGTGCACTTAGTACATAAATTCTGTATGCATCTCATCACCACTGCTCTATTAATCCACGAGGATCTGGAAAATTCTTTAGACTTTTTGACATTTTTTTTCAATCTTCAGCGAGGACTAACCCATTTACTACAATATTGTTTGCTGCATTATTTCATTTAATTGCATGATTGAGAATATGTAGTGAACGGAACCATCATCTTGTTTGATCTAATCATTCTGCTATAAAATCTGCTGTATAATTGGTATTTTCTTTTTCTGGTTGTCAAATATAATGATCTTGCCCAAATGGCATTGCTCATGACTCAAACCGACAGTCCATAACTTCTGGAATTCTCTTATATGTCTTACCATCTTTTATTCATCGGTATGTATCTACATATGGTTTATGCAAATCTACTTCTGTATTCCTATTATTATCCCGATAATGTACTAAAATTCATCAGTGATTTAGTGAATGTCTATAAAAATCTCTATTATAATCTAATTTTCTAATTTGAGCAACCATTGTGAATATTGGCATTCAATGAGATATGATTATGATAGTTTTTGTTGGAAATGTTTTTGCCAATCTCTCGATTAAAATTTTACATCTATTTCGCGTTTCATCTACAGATTCATCTCATGGGTTTAACTTTTGCGATGTAGGGATATCCTTAAATGGTATGATATCCTTTCAATGAATAGAATTTAATTGAGATTCACATGCACGTAAATCTCATACAACCCCGTATCATAAATCAAATAATGTATCATTGTTTTCATCTTGTAAATAATCTACAATAACTTTTTCATCCCATAAAGATCTAAATCTTGATTGCATTTCTTCATACTTTACTCTAATTTCTTTTATCTGTGAATCATCATACCATTGCTTCAATAATGGCAATGCTGTTTCCCATGATCTCTCCATTGGGGAAAGAACTAGAATTTTATCATTTTCTGAATTTAAGTACTGTAATTTTTGACTAATAAGTTCAGATTGCTCCTTTCATACATCACTTAAATGAGACAATTCTCAACGAGAATCTCGTTTACGAATTAAATTATAATCGGTTTTTCAATGACGTACAAATACAAATTTAGTTAAATTTTTAGATCACGAACGTGTCAATTGATACATTTCTTCCAATGTAGAAAGAGAGAATGTATCTAGAGGATCATCTTCATTTACCCAAATTGGTAAAGGACTTCACCAATATCTATTTCTAGCAACATTCCAATCTGGTGCCTGTTTTAATCAATTAACAAATCTATTTGAAACATTCTCTGGTATAAATCTAATCTTTTCAGCATCTTCAACTGTCCCAGCGTTCATTTGCTGCTCTTTAATAAACCATGATGACATAGCTTTAGAAATCAAAGGAGTATGACATCTTCGGCAATGAGGATATGAGTGTGTTATAGATTCAGATTTAATTAGTTTTCTTTCGGCTTTTAAGCGATCTATTATATCTTTATTTACTTTTAATACACTTTGTCATTGATAATCTGGCACTTGTTCATCAAACTCTCAATATTCATTAACTGCTATGAATAACCAATCTAAAGCATGATCTGCTCAGAGTAAATCTGCAACAACATCAAAGTCCTCTTGTCAAAATGTTGGAGCAATATGTACAATACCTGTTCAATCTTCTGTACTTACATAATCTCCAGGAATTATTTGGAAATATCTATCTTTATATTCAACAGGAAGTTTAGAATTATTTATATATTCAAACAAAGGAATATAAAACGTTCCCACTAACTTAGAACCTTTAACTTTATTTACCAAAATATAGTCTTCTGGATTTTTGTAGAATTTTTTCAATAATGCATCTGCTAATAAATAGTATTCATGACTTTCTTTATCATAAACCATACTATAATAAATTTCTGGTCATACTGCCAAGAAACTATTTGATGGTAAAGTCCAAGGAGTTGTGGTCCAAGCTAGTGCATAAATAGGAGCATCTGGATGAATTTTAGACCATAACTCATTGTGTACTACATATAAATCGTAAAATTGATTGATTATTTCTTGTGAATCATTTATGATAGTTCAATCAATATTTACCTCCATTCAAATCTCATTTTCACTTTCAGAAATTTCTGCCCATTGAAGTTGCGTAATTTTATCTGGTTCCATGATTTTTGGATCCCCTTCTATTTCTGTTTCAACATAAATTAAATTTCGTATATTTCAGTTGAGTAACTCCTTAAATTCTCACAATACCTTACAACTCTTTGTTTCTACATTTAACTCTTCTTTTATTTCTTTTGCTACAGTATCTTCTATGCTATCTGATTTCTCAATCTTTCATCCAGGGAAAACGTATTTCTGAGCTTTCACTCAGTATTCTAGCAAATATTTTCCATCTCTTTTAATTACACAACAAACTACATTCACAGCTTCATCACTCGGAGTCATCTCGTAGTTAAATCTATTAACATAAGCTTTATTTGTTAATTTAAATCTAATAGTAATCGCTGTATCTGTTTTGTCTTCATACCCATCTGTTACTTCATTATTTGCTAATGGAGTAGCGCAACTAGGACAATATCGCTGAACTTTAAATCACTTATAAACTAGATTTTGTCTGTATATATTTGAAAAACAGTACATTACACTTTCCATAAAATCTAGATCCATTGTACGATATGGATGTTCGATATCTGCTCGACGTCCAGAGTGATCTACAAACCATTTCCAAACTTCATTTGTATTGTTAACATATTTTCTACATTCTTCTGCAAATGTTTCTACTCAAATTTTATTCTCTATGTCTCTCTTTCCATCAATTCAAAGTTTTTTCTCTACTGCCTTTTCAACTGGTAATCAATGACAATCCCATCACCGTTTTCTCTCTACACGAAAACCTCTCATCGTCATATAACGAGGAAATACATCTTTTATGGCTCAGGCTAATAAGTGTCCATAGTGAGGATCTCATGAAGCAAATGGAGGTCCATCAAAAAAGCAGAATTTCATCCATTCTGACCTCTCATCTATTGATCTTTGAAATGCATTATTATCTTTTCGGTATTGAAGTATAGAATCCATCATTTCTAATGTAGTCATATCAAATATTATTAATGAAAGTAAAAATTAACATCCTGAATTTTTTTATAAAAACTTTATCAAGAATTTCAAGAAAAAGCGCTAAAAAATGGTCAATTGATTTTTTGTAAAAAATTATTATATAATTCTCATTAGTTATATTTAGTTTATAAGTTTTTGGATGGAAGATGTAACATGAAAACAAGTACGACCTTTTTGGTTGATGCTTTCTCTGGCTACTATAATAATTATTTTTTGAATAATAACTATATACTCTCCTAGTATATTCTGGAAATTTATGGATATAATATTATGATTTTTTTTGCTTACTTCCGGAATATCCGCTATGATTAATGCCTTTAAAAATAAAAACAGCTCTCTGGTATGGGTACTTTGAATCGGATGATTTTTACTAGCTTTAATCTGATTTTGATTAATTTTTTCTTGGTCTCAACTCGTCTGAACAATAATGATTTGGATTTTTGCTTTGTGGGCTTTAATTAGATGAGTTACACTTATAATTTTTTGATTAAATAATAAAGAAACTCAGTCTTTACGACGAGGAATTGTATGACTATGATGACTTTTGTTTATTTTAGCTATTGTAATAGCCATATCTGATAAGAGCGAAGCAAGAACTCTTGCATGAATTTGTATTTGAATTTCTACTGTAATTGATTGAATCTCTCTTTTGGTAGCAGCTTTAAAGTTGAAAAATATTAATTCATTACAAAGCCAGATTGTTGATCAAGCTAATCAAAACGAAATTTCGCAATGAGATATTATCGTCACAGAAACCGTAGTAATTTCTCAGGATCAAGACAATCAAACAAATAATTAATCCTAAAATGAGTAAGAAATAGAAAATTTATTTATTTCTCTTTTCTTTTTTTAAAGCTAAAATTAAATTACAACTAATTCTAATAACTATTATATTCAGGTTTCGTTGAATCGACTTTTTTACTCATTTGATTTTTCTTTATAGCGATTTTTTTTAATAAGATGATTCAAATTTTATTGACGTGGAACTATTCATCCATATTTTTTTAAAAATTCGTGGTGTATGTTAGCCATAAGTTCCATACTAAATTCTAATCATAGAGAAGTTGTGGCTCATACAACATCATGTTCTCATATATGTCCTACTTTTAAATAATAATCTATTCCATATATATTTATTAATACAGGTTTTGAATCATATCGCTCTACTTTATAATCTTGATTATAATAATCAATAGATTCAATAACACTTACAGTATAAGAAATTTTTCTCAGGGTTATATCTTTAAACATATTATTATACGGAATCTTTGCACCAAAATTAGCAACTAAATATTTTTTATTCTTGTGTCGATAATCTACTATTAAATAGTCAATTTCAAAATGAGAAGAAAAATTATTATATTTTTGGGAATGATTGATATAATATGTTGAAAACTGTGATATAAATTCATATTTTTTTTCAGGTTTTAAGCCATTTAATCAAAATGCATCAATAATAATAGGAGCTAACGTAAATAGCACACTTGATTTATTAGGGATTTTTTCAATAGTATTATAACAATCATCTCTACTTGTTAATACAAGAGATACACCATTTCATGCAGACTTAAATATAATTTTATGTCCGTTGCCTTTGAGCAGTTTTTCTATTTCATCATCAGAAAATCTTCTTGAGTAATGAATAGTAAATTCTTGTCAAGCTTTTATTTTTTTTATGTTAGATATTTTTTTTCAATCAGTTAATATAACATTATTTATGTCATGCTTTGCTATAATTACTCATTTTATTTTTCAGGGGAAAGGTCACTGTGTTTTTCATTTATCATTTTTTTCATAAATTACGTCATATTCAAAATCACTTTCCGATAGTCATAACATAGCTATACCATTTTTGTGAAAAGTAACATCTTCTTTGGATTTATATATATTTATCAAATCTTCAATTTCTTTCTCGCTTTTAGGAGCATTATAATATGATAACAATGTAAAACTTGAGTATCAAGTCATATTTATTAAATATTGCCTTATTTCTGAATCTGGCAGGTTTCATATAGTACATCATAAGAATAAATACAAATTATTTCGCCATTTATCTAAAACATCATTTACAGCTGACACAATAAATCCTCAAAGATAATTTTCTAGATGAAATTGTCTAAAGTTATTCACAATTTCATCCCGCATATCTAAACTTACACCGTATCAAATATATTTACCATTAAATCTATTAACACTCTTAGATGGTGTATTTGTTGACAAATATGAGTTTCATGCTTTTACTAAACTATTTAGAAATATAGCACTTTTTTTACTATCTAATGACTCTATATCTATTATTTGGTCAATATATTTTATAATTTTCAAAAATTTTGAATCTTTTATTAGTTTATCTAATAATTTCAACTCTGATTCTGAAAATGGATTATTGGCTATGAGCTGTTTATATAAATCTAATTGTTTTATTCATTTATATAAAAATGAAGAATCATAATAGTCTTCATAACCATTTAATAAAGCTACAACTGTATTATACCTATTATCTATAGAATAATCATGCTTACCATTTTTCCACAATAAATCAAATAAAGATGTCAGCGTATCGTGTATAGATTTGTTTTGAATTAATAATCAAACCATTTCGTTAGTTCCATGAAATATAATTCACACCTTGTTTTCATCGTAGATATCAATTTCATTATTTATCACAAAACTTTCATCTGAAATATATCTAATTTCGGTATATTTTTGAGATTTATTTTTGTTATCTTTAAGTTCGTATCAAATATCTTTTTTCATACTGATTGGCACCAGAATTTTAGCATTTATATTATTTTTCTCTCTTTCTTTTAGATGAACTGTATTTAAATATCTCTTAAGATATCTATCAGCATTACTATATCACATGAATGTCTTAATTTCAGATTTTTCTTTTTTGATAGTGTCTTGATACAAAAACTTCACTCATTCCTCTCATTCAAATAATGTAATTTTTGGCTTATTTTCTGCTCAATTTCGCAAATCCATTAATTCAGGCATAGCTCACATCAATCTTTGAATTTTTCATTTTTGTATTTCTAATAATTCTTCAGGAGAAATGGCAAAATAATTAGTAACTTTGTTCATTACTATAGATTTTAATAATCACTTCTTCACCAAAGTTTCCAAAACATAATGAGTAGCCTGTCTTCATTCTTCTATTTTACGAGCTATCTTACTCACAGGAGCAGTTCATAATTCTAGAGAAGCTAAATAAACTTTAGATTCTGATTTACTCAGTCAGTGTTGCTGTAAAATATCGTTAAGCATCTATTTTGATTAATTATAAATTCTTCAAATAATATTATATTTAAAAAAATCTTTTTTGCAATATTTTTTATATATTTTATTGTTATAAACTGTTAATTCATTATTATGAAAAAATAATTTTGCAGAATCTTGTTGTGTTATGTTGACATTAATTAAGAATATTGTATAACATGCGTATAGATAAAATTTAATAAAATGTATAGAAACATTATTTTTACTCTATAAAATTATTAAATATGAAATTTTCAGATCGAACACTTGAGACAAAAACATTCAAAATACCTATATTATGATTTTGAGTTTATAGAGTTGGTAAAAATGAAATTTTGGATGCAATAAATGTTTGATATAGACATATAGATACTGCGCAATATTATAAAAATGAGGAACAAGTCTGACAAGCCATAAAAGTGTCGTGAATAGACAGAAAAGAGTTTTTTATTACAACAAAAGTTGTAACAGAATGATATGATAATACGTTAAAATGAATCGATATATCGTTACAAAAATTATGATATGATTATTATGATTTAATATTAATTCATCGACCATTATGAGATGATATTAGTATTTATAAAGCCATGGAAACTGCATATAAACAATGAAAATGTAAAGCTATTGGATTATCAAATTTTAATGAAGAAAATTTTTTAGAAATTTATAATAACTGTGAAATAAAACCAGTAATAAATCAGATCGAAACTCACGTTATGTGGCAACAATGGAAAATGCATAAATTTTTGAAAAAATATGATTGTGTTCACGAATCTCGAAGCCCTTTATGACAATGAAATTTTTGATTATTTGAAAATGAAATTTTGGTAAAAATTGCTCAAAAATATAAAAAAACAATAGCTCAAATTATGCTTAGATTTTTTATTCAGAATAATGTAGTAGTTATCCCTAGAACATCCCACATTGAAAGAATGAAAGAAAATTCAGAAGTGTTTGATTTTATACTGGAAGATAATGATATTAATGTAATTAAGGGATTAGACAAAAAAATTTCATATGGAAACCGACCAGAAAGTATGTGAAAAGAACAAAATTATTAAAATGTTATTCATTATATCCTGCATTGTTGAATCTCCATAGTAACAATAATTATGAAAAATATTTAACAATATTTCGTAATATAAAATGAAAATAAATGTGCTTTTAGTATGATTATGACTCTTCTGTAAAAGGATTTATTTACCCTCAGTTTTTTCTTTAAGGGAAAAGTACGATATTTGAAATATTGTTGGATTAGATAAGGAATGATATGATAGCAGTAATTTATCAAGTAAATATCCAAATTTAACTATAGAAACAATATGACAGAATGACGACTTTTCTTGATTCATGGATAATATAAAGAAAAAATATAATATAAATACAATAATTATATCTACAGATCCACTAAATCATTTTCAATATCTAGAATGGGCTATAAAAAATAAAATAAATATATTAACAGATAAACCATTAATTTTAGAAAATGACATCATATCCTCATCACAATCAATTAATAAATTGTTCAGTAAAACAAAATATCTTATCGAATTATATAAAAATGCAAGAAATACTGATAATCATTTTCAATTTGATATTATGGCTCAAAGAAGATTTCATAAATGATATCGATTGATATGGAATAAGATTCACGAAATCTTTAAATTAACTAATACTCCTATAACATACATTAATTCATTTAATTCTGACTGACAACGAAGATTTCCTGACGAAATAATTAATCAAGATTATCATCCGTATAATCAGTGATATTGAAAGATTTGACATTCGTGATATCACACAATTGATATTGTATGATGGTTAGTTAATTCCATAAAATCTCAGAAAAAAAATATTGATAACGTTGAATTATTCACACAAACGGCCTTTCCTAGAGATATTATTCATCAATTTGATTTAACAGATTACAAAAAAATTTTTCCATGAATTAAATTTAATTATCATGAGAATGCATACAATACTATATTAACTTGATTTTGAGATGTAGATAACAACATTTCAGTTTCTTTTAAACATTGAAATAAAGTTCAAACTTTAGCATCTATAAATATACTTCATAATTGATTTAGTCAAAGAAATTGGATCAATACTGAATGAAGAGATTTATATAAATGAAACTGAAGAATTAGACAAGAATTTTTAATGATTGAACAATGACCGTTTCAATCAATATTTATGGAATCTTTTCAATCTTATGAAAAAAACGGAGATGATAATAATTTATATGTAAATTGAGGAAAACATCATTTTGATATTTATGTATACAGAAATACAGCAATGTTTCCTAATTTAAAAAAAGTAGAGAAGTTTTCTATAAATGATTTATACTGAGATTTATGAAAATGAGATTCACACTGACAAGAAGCTCGTAAACGATGAATCAATCATTTCTTTGAAAATATTATTCACAAAAAAACAAACTCCATTTCAAATATTTTGAATCATGAGTTATCATTGTCCCTTTTTAACAATATATATAAATCCGTAAATTATCAATTTAACTGACTATCTCCTTTTCTTAAATTTGATGTTTAAGAAGCTAAAGGCATTTATTACAAAAATATTTTTAAATTCTATATTATAAAACAAATGAACTACAAAGAAATTAATAAAGATATATGGGATAAATGGTCCTCAGATAAATGTGTATGGACGGTTCCAATGTCTCACGATGATTTTCTTTCTTGCAAAAGAAATGACTATCATATTTATTTAGCATCTCAAAAACCCGTTCCAAAGGAATGGTTAAGTGATATGTATGGATTAAAGGTTTTAGCATTAGCTGCTGGATGAGGACAGCAATGACCTTACTTCGTTGCAAACGGAGCAGAAGTGACCGTAATAGATATCTCTGAGAAACAGTTAGAAACAGAAAAGTATGTCGCAGAAAGAGAAAACTATAATATAAATATAATTCAAGGGGATATAACATGTGGATTACCTTTTGAAGATGATTATTTTGATATAATTTTTAACCCTGTATCAAATTGCTATATAGAATCATTAGATGGAGTATGGTCGGAATGTAATAGAGTGTTAAAACCCAAAGGCAAAATAATGACAGGATTTCCCAACCCAACAATATTCTTATTTAAAATGATTGGTGGAAAAGCCGCATTGAAATATGAAATGCCATATAATCCTTTTAAATCACTAACGTCTGAAGAGAGAAAGATATTATTTAAAACTGATTGAGCTCAGTTTTGACATTCATTTGGTGAACAAATTGGTGGACTTGTTCGTTCAGGTTTTGATATTATTGATTTTTATGAAGATTATTATCCCATAGATACTGGTATAAATAAATTCGATACGCATATATGAGCTGTGGCATCATATTTAACTAAATATATGCCTATATTTTTCTGTGTTTTAGCCACGAAGAGATTCAAGGTGGATGATTAGCACAATACTTTTAACTAATGAAAGACTGACTCTTTGTTATAAAAATTACTTATGGCTGGGTACAGTGAATAATATAATTTCTGTAAAAATGATTAGATTTTAGGAATTTATGAAAATGTTATGAATAAATAAATCTTAAAATGTAAGTATAATTTTTAGAATGCATATTTTACTTGAATTTATTTAAAAAAATCCTATAAAGATAGCATCAAATGATTTTAGGTGCTACGTTTAATTGAATGGGAAAAAACGAAAGCGAAGAACAACCAATTATTAAGCGAGATTATCTACCGGACGGAATTGTTGCTTTAGAGAATGCTCAGCGAATCGCTATCGCACAGAATCAAAGTGCTATCAATTTTGATCATATTTTTTGGTGAAGCTATGGGGTAATTAGAGAAAACGATAACTTCTCTACTTTTTCATCAATTATAGGATTTAATAAAGCAAAAAAATTGGATGAATATTATGTAAAATGGATTAAAAATATAGTGATAAATAGAAAAGATATACCAAAGGAACACCGCATGAAAATCCAAAAAGTTGTTTTGGATAAAATAGTAAAAAATTTTGAGCAACGACATTATACTCATGCAGATTTTTGATTTTTATTTTGTACATCTTTTTCTAATTTGTCCAATGAAAATCAGATTATTTGATTGTTACTTGATGATAAAATTAATATAGAAAATTGTATAAAGAACTGCGATAAACTTGTAAACAATCCAATAACTCGTCGTCATGGCGTATTTGCTTTTTTACAAATTTTGAGTAAAATTTTTAAAGATATATCTTTAGATCCTAGTAAAGTACAGACTATGATAAACATTAATGATAACTTGAACGAATTAGAAGCTTTTTTAAAAGAAAATGATATTTCAAATCTTGAAAATAGTGTAGAGAGTGAAATTTCACAAGAATATGATCAAAACATTGATGCAAACTGAGCAACAACAAAAAAGAAAGAAGAAAAAAAACTCAATATAGAATATTTCGGTACAGATTTAACAAGAGAATGCAAGAATGGGTTTATTGATCCAATTATATGACGTGAACAAGAAATTAATCAAGTAATTTATACACTTTTACGTAAAACTAAGAATAATCCCCTACTTATATGAGAACCCTGAGTGGGTAAAACTGCAATTGTAGAAGGATTGGCGCAAAGAATTAATGAATGAAGAGTACCTGATAAGCTTAAAGGTAAACATCTTTTCCTTTTGGATATGGGAACTTTGGTTGCAGGAACTAAATATCGCGGAGAATTTGAAGCTAGAATGAAATCTATTCTTGATGAAGCTGTAGATCCTGCAAATAACATTATATTATTTATTGATGAAGTTCATACAATTATCGGAGCAGGTGGACAAGATCATAACGATGCAGCCCAGATGCTCAAACCTATGTTATCCAGGGGGAAATTAAAGCTAATTGGAGCAACAACTTTTGATGAGTATCAAAAAGTAATTGAAAAAGATGCTGCCTTAAAAAGAAGATTTCAGGAAGTCGTAGTAAATGAACCTGATAATGGAACTACACAAGAAATAATAGAATGACTCAAGAAAACGTATGAAGATTTTCATGGAGTCCAAATTTCGCCTGATGCTATCACTGCTGCTATCAATTTAAGTAAGAGATACATTCTAAATAAGCATTTACCTGATAAAGCATTAGATATTCTAGATGAAGCTTGTGCTAGAAAATCTACTATGCAAGAAAAATTAGAGGTAAATGATGATTATAAAAAAGCAGAAAAAGAAATTGAAACAATTCAGAAAAAAATCACGAAGGCAATTGAAAATCAGGATTATTTT
>Ga0247610_10006879_pt1 | contig 11745 bp, 11 predicted proteins | sample 174DNAGHGhighgp2_FD_193483 | JGI IMG/M metagenome (GOLD analysis project Ga0247610, IMG submission 193483) | Sheep rumen microbial communities from Palmerston North, Manawatu-Wanganui, New Zealand - 1742 DNA GHGhigh gp2 | ecosystem: Host-associated > Mammals > Digestive system > Stomach > Rumen...
TGTGTCGACAACCATCATACGCCCAATAATATCTATGGATATGGCACACCCAATTTTTGGCGAGCATATATGATAGGAAGACTGAAATGACAGAAGCACGACATACGCTTTACGAACTGAACCAGCTTGTTCGAGAGACACTGGAAACAGAGATGCCCGATGAATATTGGGTAGAGGCAGAACTGTCGGAATGCAGGGAGTCGCGCGGTCACTGCTATCTCGAACTGATTCAGAAAGAAGAGAAGACCAACACCCCTATCGCCCGTGCTTCGGCCAAATGCTGGGCTAACAGCTGGACCGTCATCCGTCCTTATTTCGAGCGAACGGCCGGTCAGGCGCTCCATGCCGGAATGAAAGTGTTGCTGAAGGTGTATCCTCAGTTCCATGAGGCTTTCGGGTTCTCGTGGATTGTTACCGACATCGACCCCACCTACACGATAGGCGACTTAGCCCGTCGTCGACAGGAGATTATCCGTCAACTGAAGGAGGAAGGTGTGTTCGACCTGCAACGCGAGTTATCGCTGCCACTGTTCGCACAACGCATCGCCGTGATTACCAGTGAGACGGCAGCAGGCTACGGCGACTTTCTCAATCAGCTACAACAAAACGAATACGGTTTCTGTTTCGAGGTGACGCTCTTTCCTGCTATCATGCAGGGAGAACAGGTGGAGCAGAGTGTCATCAATGCCCTGAATCAGATTCACGCTGAGATGTCGGACAACAACGATGTATTCGATGTCGTAGTGATGATTCGCGGTGGAGGAGCTACCAGCGATATGTCGGGTTTCGACACTTTGGCACTGGCAGAGAACGTAGCCAATTTCCCCATTCCGATCATCACGGGTATCGGTCATGAGCGCGATGAGTGCATTCTCGATATGATCAGTCACACGAGGATGAAGACTCCTACCGCAGCAGCAGCGTTCCTTATCAGCCATCTCGCCGAGACCGACGACCTACTCAACGATATACAGAACAGGATGGTACGACTGGTGAAGGAACGACTCACCACTCATCAGCTCCGATTGGCTGCCCTCTCGGAACGTATCCCCTCTCTGTTCTCGGTCGTGAAGGCCCGTCAAGAGGCTCACCTCGACCAACTCTTCGCCCGACTGCAGACACAGTTGCAGACAACACTCGTTCAACAGACTCACCGTCTGGAGTTGCTTGCCCAACGGACAGTCTCGCTCGACCCCATACTCCTGCTCCGTCGAGGATACAGTATCACCCTCCATCACGGAAAGGTAGTCAGTGACCCTTCACAACTCCATGAGGGCGACGAGATAGAGACGCGGCTGGAGAAAGGTACTGTCAAATCAATAGTAAAATAGTATATAGATTAAAACCATTATCATTTATAGAACACCATGAACGAAGCCCCACAAGTAAAATACGAAGACGCTGTCCGTGAACTGGAACAGATTGTCCATCAGATGGAGAACAATGAGTTCGACATCGACCAGTTGTCGGAGAAACTCAAACGTGCGCAGATGCTCATCAAACTGTGTAAGGATAAACTCACCCAAACGGATGAGGAAATCAAGAAGATTCTCGACAAGGATTAATTTTTCCTACTTTTTGTTGCTAATAAGAACGAAAATGACTACTTTTGCAGCAATTTAACACGAAAGAACATTAAAACATAATAAAATGAAGAATTTAGACTGGGGAAACCTGTCATTCGGTTACATGAAGACCGATTACAATGTACGCTGTTACTACCGTGACGGCAAGTGGGGCGAAATCGAAGTATGCTCCGACGAGTATCTGAAACTACACATGGCTGCAACCTGTCTGCATTACGGACAGGAGGCTTTCGAAGGCCTGAAGGCTTATCGTTGCAAGGACGGTAAGGTGCGCATTTTCCGTGTGGAGGAGAATGCTGCTCGCTTGCAGTCCACTTGTCGCGGTATTCTGATGCCTGAATTGCCTACTGAGCGTTTCGTGGAAATGGTGAAGAAGGTGGTGCGCCTGAACCAGGAGTGGATTCCTACCTACGAGAGCGGAGCAACACTGTATATCCGTCCGCTGCTCATCGGAACGAGTGCTCAGGTGGGTGTACACCCCGCCAAGGAATACTGCTTCCTGATTTTCGTCACCCCGGTAGGTCCTTACTTCAAGGGTGGTTTCTCGAGCAACCCCTACGTCATCGTTCGCGACTACGACCGTTCGGCGCCGCTCGGTACAGGTAAGTATAAGGTGGGTGGCAACTATGCCGCTTCGCTCTTCGCCAACAACCTGGCTCACGAGAAAGGATATGCCTGCGAGTTCTATCTGGATGCCAAAGAGAAAAAATACATTGACGAGTGTGGTGCCGCCAACTTCTTCGGCATCAAGGATAATACCTACATCACTCCGAAGTCGACCTCTATCCTTCCCTCTATCACAAACAAGTCGTTGATGCAGGTAGCCGAGGACTTAGGCATGAAGGTGGAGCGCCGTCCTATCCCTGAGGAGGAGCTGGAGACTTTCGAGGAGGCAGGAGCCTGCGGAACGGCAGCCGTCATCTCGCCCATCAGCTATATCGACGACCTCGAGACGGGCAAACGCTATGACTTCGGCGAGAAGCCAGGTCCTATCTCCAAGAAGCTCTTCGATACCTTGCGCGGCATCCAGTATGGTGAAATTGAAGACAAACACGGTTGGACGACCGTGGTCATTGAATAAACGTACAATCATTTAATATCAAGTATTATGGGATTTAATCAATCATTGAAGAATCGCGCCCTTGCCTCTTTGGAGGGCAAGTGGTCGAATGGTATCATCGCTACCATCATCTATCTGCTGATAAGTGGCTGTGTGGGTCAGGGAGCATCTGTATTCTTTGACGTAGCAACAGGCTATGGTATATCAGGAGTCTGGTTCCTGCTCACGCTGCCCTTGGAATGGGGTATCACGGTCTACTTCCTGAACCTCATCCGCAACGAGGATCTGGCCTACGAGCGACTGTTTGACGGTTACAAGGATTTCATCCGCATCTTCCTGGCACAGTTTCTAATTGTTGTCTGCACAATAGTCGGCTTTATTCTCCTGATTGTTCCGGGTATCATTCTTGCTTTGATGTTCGCTCAGACGGAGTACATCATGAAGGACGACAAGCAAATCAGTGCTGCCGACGCGATGAAGAAGAGTGTCCAGATGATGAAGGGTCACAAGATGGAGTTGTTCTGGCTGTTGCTGAGTTTCATCGGCTGGGGCATCCTATGTATCCTCACCTTAGGTTTCGGATTTATCTTCCTGCTTCCATACATGTACAGTACGATGGCTCACTATTATGAGGATTTGAAGGCTCAGGATGTCGCATAATTGAAATCTTTTTAGTACCTTTGCGCCATGGGAAAAGGAAAACTGGCGAAATTCGCCGACATGGAGCAATACGAGAACGTGTTCCAGTACCCCTATTCGGTAGTGGAACACGTGCCTTTTGAGATGCGAGGCCACTGGCACGAGCAGTATTTCGACAATGATAATCCGATCATCTTGGAGTTGGGCTGCGGCAAGGGTGAGTACACCGTCGAGCTGGCAAAGCGATACCCCGACCGCAACTTCATCGGTGTGGATATCAAGGGGGCCCGTATGTGGACGGGAGCCACACAGGCGCTGAACGAAGGACTGAAGAACGTGGCGTTCCTCAGGACGAACATCGAGATCATCGAGCGTTTCTTCGCCGAGGACGAGGTGAGCGAGATATGGCTCACCTTCAGCGACCCGCAGATGAAGAACCCCCGCAAGCGACTCACCTCCACGTACTTCATGGAACGCTACCGGAAGTTCCTTGTCGACGGCGGCATCGTTCACCTGAAGACCGACTCCAACTTTCTCTTTACCTACACGACCTACATGGTGGAGCGCAACCAGCTGCCGGTGCTCCTTAGTACAGATGATTTATATTCTAGAGAGTCTAGAGATTCTAGAGAATCTAGCTTCTCCGAGGCGGCCTCCATCCAAACCTACTACGAGTCGATGTGGATAGCTCGCGGACTAAGCATCAAGTACATGAAGTGGCGACTGCCCCGAACCGGTACCCTCGCGGAGCCCAATGTAGAAATCGAACTCGACGACTACCGTTCCTACCACCGCACGAAGCGCAGCAGCAAGGACACGGCGAAGTAAGGTGCCCTGAAAAATTCCCCCAAAACAACCAAGACAACCCCTTAAACAACCAAGATATGCAATTATATCCCCAACTGATTATCGATGCGCTGGCCACAGTGACGTATGCCGGCACGAAGAAGAACCTAGTAGAGAGCGGTATGGTGGCCGACCAGCCCGCAGTGGCAGCCCCCCAACAGGAGGGCGACCCCTGGAAAGTGACGGTGGTCCTCGAGTTTCCCCGCGACACCGACCCCTTTCTCAAATCAACTGTGAAGGCTGCCGAGGCTGCCATCAAATACCACTGCCGACAGCTGGCCGGCGAGGACGATACCGCCGAGGTGGAGGTCACCATCACCACCGAGTTTAAGTCGAAGCCCCGTCCCGAGGTGGGTCAGATGCTCCCTGGCGTGAAGAACATCATCGCCGTGAGCTCCGGAAAAGGCGGCGTGGGCAAGTCGACCGTCTCGGCCAACCTCGCCATCTCGCTCGCCCGACTGGGTTACAAGGTGGGATTGCTCGACACCGATATCTTCGGTCCGTCGATGCCGAAGATGTTCAACGTAGAGGACGCCCGTCCCTACGCCGTAGAGCGCGACGGTAGACAGCTCATCGAGCCCATCGAGCAGTATGGCGTGAAGCTCCTCTCCATCGGCTTCTTCGTATCGCCAGACACCGCTACCCTCTGGCGCGGAGGCATGGCGACGAACGCCCTGAAACAGCTCATCGCCGATGCCGACTGGGGCGATCTCGACTACTTCATCCTCGACACCCCGCCGGGCACGAGCGACATCCACCTCACCCTCCTGCAGACTCTCGCCATCACTGGCGCCATCATCGTCAGCACCCCACAGGCAGTGGCACTCGCCGACGCTCGCAAGGGTATCGATATGTACCAGAACGAGAAGGTGAACGTGCCTATCCTCGGACTCGTGGAGAACATGGCGTGGTTCACGCCCGCCGAACTGCCCGAAAACCGCTACTACATCTTCGGTCGCGAGGGTTGCAAACGACTGGCTGAGGAGATGCATGTGCCCCTACTCGCCCAGATACCCCTCGTACAGAGCATCTGCGAGAGCGGCGACAACGGTAAGCCTGCCGCCACGAACGTCGAGACGATGACCGGTCAGGCGTTCCTCAACCTCGCACAGGCGGTGGTCACGGTCGTCAACCGCCGCAACCGCGAACAGGCGCCCACCAAGATCGTCGGGACGGAGAAAAAATAAGGCCAAAAAGATACCCGGGTATTCATGGATAGAAAACCCGGGTATCTTTAGTAAACTCTTACCTCTTACCTCTCACCGTCTTTATCAGCTTTTGCTTCGCCGCCGCATACTTCTCCTGCAGGAACAAGTGGCGCTCGTGGGCTGCACGGTGCACACGGTAGATCTGATAGCGGTAGAGACAGATGGCCAGTATGAAATAAGCTCCCGCCTGCATCCACAGGACGCGTAACTCGGTGGCAACATCGGCCACGGTGGCCCCCATCGTATTCAGTCGCACGAAGGCACGCGCTCCAAAGGTGCTGGGGAAGAGCCAGCTCACACCTTGCCACATACCCGGGATATTGCTCTGCGGCCACGACACACCCGACATGAAGAGCAAGGGCACGGAGATGAACACCACCAGCAGCATCACGTTCTCGCGATACTTTACCATACACGACATCACCATGCCGAAGAAGATGCAGGCGATGACAAAGGGCATCATCAGCGCGAGCAACGATGTCCATGTAGCTAGCTGCGGGAAGTGGAACATTCGGGGGATGGCGGCACAGAGCCACGTGCCCATCACGGCGTAGATCATCAGGTAGCACATAAACTTACCCAGCACGATGGGCAGCGGATGACTGTAGCGCATATCGGCCACAGGGATGAGGTTGCGGTGGGGATTAGCTTCGCGCGCCGTACCGGCAGAGAGACCGATACCGAGCACGAGTGTCTGTTGCAAGATGAGCATCAGTACCGCAGGCAGCACCGACGATCCATAGCCGCCCTGGGGGTTGAACAGCGCCACGTCGCCATAGTCGAGCGGTAGCGCCGAGATCTCCTCGTCGCGGACGGTGATACTACTGGCGAGTCGAGTCTTCAGCTTACTGCCCATCTCCATCGTTACTGCCTGCAACGTCTGGAACACGGCCTTGTAAGCGAGCATCAGACTCATGTCGCAGTAGACGCTGACGGTGGCCTGTTCCATCCGCAGCAGTCGCGTCTCGAAATCGGAAGGGATGAAATAGATGCCCTCCACCAGCTGACGACTGACGAGCGACTTCGCCTCGTCGAGGTCCTGGGCATAGAAGGCGATATGTACATCGGGCGAGGCATCACACTTACGGATCAGCTCACGCGATAGTCCGGAGTGCGAATCGTCGACCACGCACACTGGCACCTCGTGGATGGCTTCGTTGTTGTATATCCACGAATAGAGCAACGGATACAGGATCGGCACCAGGATGAAGAACATAAAGACTCCCTCGTCCTTCACCACCTGTCGCAGCTCCTTGAACCAGATGTAGCAGGTGGTCTGTATGCCACTGTAGATATCACGGAATATAGACATAAGTGAGCATCGCATTCTTGATCTTCTTCATCACCAGCCAGGGCAGAAGCATGAACGCTGCCAGCGCGGCGAAATGGAACCACGCCTCGATGAGGGGGAATCCGTTGAAGACACATATTTGATAAAGCATATAATAATGGCGCAACGGAAACAGCCACGAGAGCGCCTGCAGGGCACCGTCCATTCCCATGGTGGGGAAGGCGGAACCGGCCATTGAGATACTGAGCACCGCCCACAGCGAACAGATACTCATCGACATACGTAGCGACGGCATCAGTCCGAAGGCGAAGACACCGAAGCCCTGAGCGGCGAGCACCTGCATCAAGCCAAGGAGCACCAGTATCCACGCGCTACCTTCATGGGGGAAGTGCAGATGGAAGAACACATAGTATTCGTAGCCGTAGATGAGTGCCAGCCAGATGAGTGTCTGCGGCAGATACTTACCGATGAGCGCCACGAAAATACGGTTGTCGGCCATCTCGAGCCATTGCTTCGATGAACTGAACTTCAACTCCGTACCCAGCGAATAGGCAGAGATGAGGAAGATGAAGATCATGATGATGCCCGGCACCATCACCGTCGAGAGATAGATATTGTAGCTACTCCACGGGTTGGCAATCTGGTGCAGGTCGACACGGATGGGCTGCAGCAGGGTTTGTATCTGCTCTTTCGTGAGTCCCTTTGATCGCAAGATCGTCTGTCCCAGTCCTGCCGAGCCGAGCACGGAGACGGTCTTCATATCCTTCATCAGCATCGAACCGGCAACCATCGTGGTGTATGTATAGTAATAGGAAATCTTGGGTTGACGCGCGGCAATCAGTTTCTCCGTCGTACCCTCGGGGAAATAGAGGAAGCCGTAGATCTCGTTGCGCTGAATGGCCTTACGGGCTTCAGCCACACTCGGATAGTGGGCCACGACACGCGACATCTGCATACCGTCGAGTCGACGGATTAAGGCTCGCGTCATCGAGGTGTTATCCTGATCGACGATACCCACCGGCATACTCGTCGGCAGTCCTTCGTCGAGCATCGAGGTGAAGAAGAAAATCACGCCGATGGGAAACATCAGCATACAGAAGCCGTAGATATGATTCCTGTACAGAATCAGCAGCTCCCGCATCATAACGCGATAGATTAGTCTCAGCGTCTTCACCTTCTCTACAGTTATACCAATAGATTATTTGATGACGAGCGACATACCTGGACGCAGTCCATCGAACTTCTCCGTAGGACGAGCCTTCACCTCGAAGGTCTTCAGGTCGTACTGTCCGTTGGCCTTCGTTGCCTTCCATACGGCATAGGTACCCTGGTCTTTCATATAGTAGACTTTCATCTCCACCTCCTTGTTGAAGGCAGGCACGAAAGCCTTGAAGGTTTTGCCAATCTGCAGACCGTTCAACTGGTCCTCGCGGACGTTGAAGGCTCCCCACATATCGTGCAACATCGAGATAGTCATGATTGGCGAGCCTGTACCCACCAGTTCGCCCACCTTCGGATAGACGTCGCTGACCTCACCCTCCATCTGGGCTATCTGTACCGTCTCATTGAGATAGGAGTTCACCTCCTGGATGGCACCCTTGGCACGACCTACCTGGGCGGCAGCGGCCATCTTATCCTCCTCGCGGGCACCGTTGACAGCCATCTCATACTGACTCTCGGCAGCCTTGGCCTGTGCTTCCATCGCCTTGTAGTTGGCATACGCCTCATCACGCTTCTGGGCACTCATCACGCCCTCGTCGAACAGACGCTGCACTCGCTTATATGACTTCTCGGCAATCTCCAGTCCGGCCTTTGCCTGTTGCATCACCTGGAAGGCACCCTGTATCTGTTCCTTACGGGCACCGTTCTGTGCTTTCAGCTCTAGGGCAGCGGCAGCATTTTCTGCACTCTGTGCCTGAGCCATCTTCGCTTTCACCTCGGGAGCATCGATGATAGCGAGCGTATCGCCCACCTTCACATAGTCACCCTCCTTGACACGAATCTCTAGGATACGGCCGGGTACCTTACTCGACACCCTGTACTCGCTCACTTCTACCTGTCCCTGAATGAACTCGGGATCGCGTCCCAGCGCAAAGAACCCGATCAGGGCGACAATGATCACTACTACGGTGAAACCCAGCACCGCAAATAGGATATTCTTATGTTGTGTTGTTGCTGACATAATCTATTGGTTTATTTCGTCTGTACTCTATTCGTTTATTCCTAATGTACCCAGGGCCTTTCGTAAGTTCACCTGACTCATCTTCACGTCGATCTCGGCATCTATCCGCTGCGACTGTGCTAACAACCAAGCCGTCTGTGCTTCCATCACCGTCGTGGTCTGGATCACACCCTCCTGGAATCCCAGGTTGGCTGTACGTAGGTTCTCCTCTGCCCTGAGGATATTCGATTGTGCCATCGTCAGTCGCTTTGCCGACTCGTCGACCTTGAACTGCGACTGATTGACTTGCAGCTCAATCATCTCCTTTGCCTCCAGCAGTTCGAGGTTAGCGATGGCGGTAGCGCCCTTCGATGCTCTTACCTTATACGCCACATCGCCCCAATTCCAGATGGGCACACGCACCATGACGCCCACATTCCAGAATCCTGTGAACTTCTTCTGGAAGCCGTTGAACAGGTTGGGGTTGCTTGCGGCATAGCCACCAGTGAGCATCACCTGCGGCATATAGCCTGCCTTCAGGATATTCGTCGTTTGCTTCGACAGGTCGATGGAGTTCTGCAACATCTTGAGTTCCGGTCGGTTGATCATCGCCAGTTCCACGTTTGCCCTCGGCTGCGCCGCCTCCATCCTGAACTGGTCATTGTTCTCATCCTCGAGTATCAGGTCAGTATCCAACGGCAGACCGCACAACTGACAGAGGTACATCTTCGCCAGCACCAGTCCGTCGTTCACCTGTGTCACACGCATCTCCGCCTCGTTCTCCTTCACGTCGACGCTCAGTCCGTCGCTACGTGTGGCCACACCCTCACGGATCATCTTATCCACATCGTCGCTCAGCTTATGTACCAGGGCGAGATAGGCCTCGGCCAACTGCTTCTTGTGATGGAGCGATACGACGGTCCAATACGCCTGGTCGGTGGTATAGAGCGTCTGTTGCAACCGGGCGTCGGTAGCGTTCTGCGCCATCCGTTCCCCGATATCGGCAGCTTTGTTGGCTGCGATGATAGCACCACCCATAAAGACGGGCTGCGTCACCACCACCGAACCGACAAAGATATTTCGCGTATCGGTACGGAAGTTATCCACGACCTTTTCACCCAACGCATTGAGTTGTTTCGACAGATCGCCGAAGTCGCCCAATATCGTTCCAATGTTTCCCAAGAAAGCCTTTTGGTCGGAATTGAGGATCGACACCTCCTTGCCTGTATGCTCATACACACCCACTGCGTTAACATGCGGCAGATACTTGGTACGGGCTGATTTCCTGACATTCTTTGCCACGTCTTGCTTCAGCTTCGCCACCCCTATCTGCTTATTGTTCTGCAGCGCGAGGGCACGACAACTGTCCAGACTCAGCATACGCTGGGCTTGAACAGGCAGCAGGAAACCCGACAGCAAAAGTAATCCTATGATTCTATTCATGAAATCCTTGATTAATTAAAAACGATGCAAAATTACGAGTTTTTAATGAAACAGCAAAATTATTGATATATAGCCTTTCTTATTTAAAGCATTTTTAAGAAACGAAAGAAAAATTGAACAAAATTCATAAAATAAGAGGTCAATCATTTGCAACTTATCCAATTATTTCTTATCTTTGCCCAGTAACTTAAAAATTCTACGACCTGCCCATGAACAAGTCCAGTTTCCTCTATCGGGTCTTTGACCTTTATTACGACGGTTTCCGACAGATGCGGTTAGGGAAAACGCTGTGGGCGATTATCCTCATCAAACTTTTGATTATCTTTGTCATTCTGAAAGTGTTCTTCTTCCCCAATTTTCTGAAGGAGCATGCCCAGGGCGACAATAGTGGATACGTAGCGACCGAACTGATTGAAAGAGCGAAATAGAACCAATAAAATATATCGGAGATGATGGAAAACCTATTTTTAAACATTGACGCTGGCACCATCGACTGGTCGAGGGCTCAGTTTGCTTTGACAGCCATCTTCCACTGGCTGTTCGTACCGCTCACCTTAGGTATGGCCCTGATTATGGGTATTGCAGAGACATGTTATTACCGCACGGGAAAGGTGTTCTGGAAAGACACCGCCAAGTTCTGGCAGAAGCTCTTTGGCATCAACTTCGCGATGGGCGTAGCCACAGGTATCATTCTGGAATTTGAGTTTGGCACCAACTGGTCGAACTATTCCTGGTTTGTCGGCGACATTTTCGGTGCTCCCCTGGCCGTCGAAGGCATTGTAGCCTTCTTTATGGAGTCAACCTTTGTGGCGGTTATGTTCTTCGGTTGGAACAAGGTATCACGGGGGTTCCATCTTGCCTCCACCTGGCTCACAGGCTTAGGTGCCACCATCTCTGCCTGGTGGATTCTCGTGGCGAATGCGTGGATGCAGTATCCTGTGGGCTGTGCATTCAACCCCGACACGATGCGCAACGAGATGGTGTCGTTTGCCGAGGTGGCGCTCTCTCCTTTTGCTGTCGACAAGTTTTGCCATACCGTCATCTCCTCGTGGATCATCGGTGCTGCATTCTGTGTAGGTGTGAGCTGCTGGTATCTGTTGAAGCGACGCGAACAGAAGCTGGCTGTCGAGAGTATCAAGATCGGTGCGCTGGTTGGTCTCGTCGCCTCCGTGCTGGCCGCCGCCACAGGTCATCAGTCAGCCCAACGCGTGGGCGAGGTACAACCCATGAAGCTCGCTGCGATGGAAGCGCTCTACAATGGCGGTACCGACCAGGGGCTAACGGCAGTGGCATGGGTGAACCCGTTGGAGCAGCCCGACTACGCCAACGAGGAAGAGCCTCCCTTGAAGATAGAGATGCCCTATGCGCTCTCGCTCATGGCCACCGACGACATCCACGGCTATGTGCCAGGCATCAACGAACTGCTCAACGGCTATACCAAGCCCGACGGGACGAAGGTGCCATCGGCCGACGAGAAGATAGCACGGGGCAAGATGGCGATTACCGCTCTC
>Ga0247610_10006880_pt1 | contig 11745 bp, 11 predicted proteins | sample 174DNAGHGhighgp2_FD_193483 | JGI IMG/M metagenome (GOLD analysis project Ga0247610, IMG submission 193483) | Sheep rumen microbial communities from Palmerston North, Manawatu-Wanganui, New Zealand - 1742 DNA GHGhigh gp2 | ecosystem: Host-associated > Mammals > Digestive system > Stomach > Rumen...
TGAAAATAATTTAACACCAAGCTTAGATGAATTTAGCATAAATGTTAAAAAAAGAATTATTCCTCAAATGAAAGAAGAAATAATAAAAAAAGATGAGGAATTAGAAAAAATAAATGAGCTATTTGGCGAGAATATAAAAATTACGGAGGATTAAAAAATGAATCAAGCACAAATGATGCGTTTAAGAAAAATGCAAAAGGAAATGATGGAGGCTCAAGAACGTCTTGAACAAACTGTATTTACAGGTACTGCTGGTGGCGGTGTTGTAAAGGTTGAAGTTAAAGGAAACCATGAAGTTGTTTCTGTTGAAATTGATCCAGAAGCAGCAAAAGATGATATTGAAATGGTTCAAGATATGGTTGTTTTAGCAATTAATGATGCTAATAAGAAAATTGAAGCAGAAACTCAAAAGTCATTAGGTGGCTTCGGAGCTGGAATGGGTTTATTCTAAGATGAAATATCCTAAGGCAGTTTTAGATTTAATCGAATGCTTTTCAAGCTTACCTTCAGTAGGTAAAAAAACTGCAGAAAGATATGCTCTTTATTGCTTAATGCAAAAGGATGAAGCTGATTTAATTGATTTTTCAAATGCTTTAATAAGCATAAAAAAGGATATTCATATTTGTCCAAATTGTGGAAATATTACAGAAAATGAATTATGTGATATTTGTTCTGATAAATCAAGAAATCATAGATTAATATTAGTTGTTGAATCAATTAAGGATTTATTTACAATTGAAAAAATAAATGAATATCAAGGAATATATCATGTATTAAATGGAGCAATTAGTATTTCAAAAGGTGTAGGTATAAATGATTTAAATATTTCATCTTTAGAAAATAAATGTAAAAATAATGAGGTTGATGAAATTATTTTAGCAACAAATGCTACATTAGAAGGTGAAACAACTGCTCGTTATTTACATGAATTATTAAAAGAATATAATGTTAAAATTACTAGATTAGCTTATGGTCTTCCAGTTGGAGGAGATTTATCTTACGCAGATGAAATGACTGTTTTAAAAGCTTTTGAAGGAAGAAGAGAATATAAATGATTATTTCATTTTATAGTATAGATGAAGAATTAAATAAAGTATCGTTTAAAAGTGATGCTAAAAAAGTTAATAATAGTATCATTTTTGAAGATAAATCTGTAAAGGATACAATTATAAATTTAGAAATTTATGATGATAAAATAATAATTGATAGATCAGGCTTTATTAATACATATTTTGAATTTAGATTAAATGAATTCTTTAATACTAAATATAAAAGTGAAGAAGGATTAGAATTTGAATTTAAGATTTTTTGTAATTTGTTAGAAATTAAACAAAATAGAATAGATATTGAATATGATATGATTTTAGATGAAAATATAAAATTTCACCATAAATTGTGGATTATATTACGTTAAAAGACTTGATTTTGACAATTATTTTTAGTAAAATGTAATAGCATTTAATTTTGGAGGCATACAGATATGGAAAATACCGAACAAATGTCATTATTAGAAATTGCAGTAAAATTAGTAGAAGAAAATGGTCGTTATAAAATTAATGACCTTATAAAAGCAACTTTAAGCGCTAAAGGTATTGATCCTTTGAATACTGATGCGGCTGTTCAACTTTATGTTGATATGACTGCAAGCTCAAAGTTTGTATATATGGGTGATGATGAATGGGATCTAAAGGCTCATCAACCACTAGAAGCATTCGACAAGGATGGTTCATCATTTATTTCTAAGGATGAAGAATACGTTCCTGAAGAAGGCGAAGATGAAGAATTCTTTGATGATGAAGTTGAAGTTCAATCTGAAGAAGATGAAGAGGAAGAAGATTCTAAATCTGATTACATCGATGAAGATTCTGAGCTTGATGATGAAGATGATGATGATAAGAAGTCAGATGATGGCGACTTAGATTCTGAAGAAGATGTTGAAAGATATTCTGAAGATGATTATGCAGAAGATGATTATAATGATGAAGACTTCAATGAAGACGAATATAATGATCTTATGGATGATTATGAGGATATGTACGACGACAAATAATATTTGTGGGAATGTTTGTAAAAGTGTGTGATATTGTGTCATACACTTTTTTTCTTTTGTTAAAAATGTTAAAATTAGACAAAGGTGGTGTTTCAAATGTTTAAAATTGCATTAGTAGAAGATGAAGTTAATTTATCATCTTTAGTATCAAAATATATCTTTTCAGAAGGATATGAATGCATATCTTTTAAAACAGGTGAAGAAGCTATTAAATATATAAATGATAAATCTATTTCTCTTTGGGTATTAGATATTATGCTTCCAGGAGTTATTTCTGGGTATGATATTTTAAAGCATATTAGAGAAGTAAATTCAAAAATACCTGTAATTTTCACTTCAGCTAGAGATCAAGATATTGATAGAATAATGGGTCTTGAGCTTGGTTCTGATGATTATTTATCTAAGCCTTATTCTATTAGAGAATTAATGTTAAGAATAAAAAATATTTTAACAAGAACTTATGGCAATGATGATGCATCAGCTAATGTTGAACAAATTAATTCTTATTTAGTAGATTTTGATAAAAGAATTGTCACTGAAAATGGTGTTAATATAAATTTAACTTCTAAAGAATATGATTTATTATTCTTCCTTTTACAAAATAAATCAAAAGCTTTTTCTAGAGATCAAATTCTAGATGAAGTATGGGGTAGTGATTATTATGGAAGTGATAGAGTAGTAGATGATTTAATGCGTAGATTGCGTCAAAAAATGCCTAATTTATCTGTTGAGACAATCTATGGATTTGGTTATCGTTTAGTTTAATGAAAAAAATAAGCATAACATCGCAGCTTATATTACTATCCCTATCAGTTGTGTTGCTTGTATCTACAATTTTTACAGCTGTATGTTTATCAGGTATTATTAGATTTGCTGAAGAAGAAGTTTATTCAAGATTAAATTCATATGCTTCTATTATTAAAACAAATCCTAATAATAATTATCCTGGACAAGAAAATATGGATACAGAATTTTATATTGTAGAAAATAATGAAAAATATCAAAGCTTTAATATTTTTGAAATGATTGATGAAGATAAATTGTTATCAACAATTGAAGATATTAAAACAAAAACTATTCCAAATAGAGGTGGAATTGTTTATAGAAGCACATTAAAAAAAGATGGTGATACTTATTATTATGTATTTATGTCTAATAATGAATTTGATAATTATATATTTGTAATTACAAATTCAAATTATGTTTCATATGTAGTTAAAAATGTATCATTACAGGTAATAACTATTTTCTTATTTGTTATTATGCTAACTGTATTTTTAGTATTTGTTTGGTCAAATAGATTTGTATCAAGATTAAAAAATATTCAATCACATATTGTTAATTTGCCAAAAAGTAAATATGAAAAAGTATATGAAGATAATTCAGGTGATGAAATAGGTGAATTAGCTAAATCAATTGAATTAATGCGTATTGATATTAAAGAAAATGAAAAAACAAAACAAGAAATGCTACAAAATATTTCTCATGATTTTAAAACACCAATTGCGGTTATTAAAACTTATGCAGAAGCTGAATTAGATGGTGTAATATCTAATGAGGAAGCATATAAAAATATAATTGAACAAGCTGAAATATTAAAGAAAAAGGTTAATAGATTATTACAATATAATTCGTTAGAATATTTAACAAAGGATAAAGAATTTGAGCATATAGATATTAAATCATTAGTATTAGAGGTTGTTTCAATTTATAAATATCAAACTAATATTAAATTTGATTTAGATTTAGATGATGAAGTTTATTTTGATGGATATAAAGAAAATTTATTTACAGTTATTTCAAATATAATTGATAATGGTATAAGATATGCTAAAACAACAATAAAAATTGTTTTAAGAAAAGATAGATTAAGAATATATAATGATGGTGAGCCAATTGATTCATTATTCTTAAATTCAATGTTTAAACCTTATGAAAAAGGTTCAAAAGGACAATTTGGTTTAGGTATGTCTATTGTTAAAAAAACATTAGATTTCTTTGGCTTAAATTTAATTGTTAAAAACGAAGAATTTGGTGGAGTATCATTTATTATTACAAAGGATTAATAAAATGTTTAAAGTAAAAATAACAGTATTAAGAAGACATATTCATGAAGATTTAATAAAACAATATGAAAATCCAATTACTAATGCTTGTGATATGGTATTAGGTGATGAATTTATTTCAATTGATGCAAAAAAGCCAGAAGGATTCTGTAATAATGCTTGGAAAAATGTTGGTTCATATGTAAAAAGATTAGCTAATGGTGAAGAAAATTTTTTTAATGGTTGGATGAAAAATAAAAAAAGTGCAATGATATCATGTGATGATGGCTTTAGACCAGTTAGCTTTTATTTAGAAGTGGTAGAATAATGATTGAAATTAAAGATGTATCTTTAGATGATGCTGAAGATTTATTAAAAATATATGAATATTATGTATTAAATACAGCTATAACATTTGAAATAAAAGTTCCAACTTTAAATGAATTTAAAGAAAGAATAATTAATATAACTAAAAATTATCCTTATTTAATATTAAAAGAGGATAATAAAATAGTTGGTTATGCTTACGCAAATGTTTTTAAAGGAAGAGAAGCATATAAATATTCTGTTGAATTATCTATATATTTAAATAAAGATTTAAAAAGAAAAGGTTATGGTAAAATTATTTATTTAGAATTAGAAAAAAGATTAAAAGAAAAAGGCATAAAAAATTTATATGCCTGTATCTCATCTCCAGTAAAAGAAGATATTTATTTAAATAATGATAGTGAAAAATTTCATGAGCATTTAGGATTTAAAAGAATTGGTTTATTTTCTTTATGCGGATATAAATTTAATAATTGGTACAATATGATTTGGATGGAAAAAATCATAGGAAAACATGAATAAAGGGCGAAAAAATCGCCCTTTTTAAGTACATTAATTTTCTTTAATAACAATGATATTATCTAATGTTATTACTCTAGCTGCATCACCAGTACCTGAACCATTAGTCATTGTATAAAAACCAGCTAATGATTTAATATTTGTTAATTCATTATTTAAATATGTTGTTCCATCAATTATTAAAGTTGTAGTACCAGCATTTAAATTAAATTCATAGTAAATTTTATATGTAGTATTTTTAACTATTTCAGTATTTATTAAAGCTGTACCATTTTCAAGTTGAGTGCTTCCTACAGCATATGATAAATATTTATTTGAATCAGCACCAATTTTAAAATTAACTATTTGATTTCCTGAATAAAAACTTAATAAAGCCCATTTGCTTCCAAGATTTGGTCCTACATTTAATTCAACCCATCCTTTAACAATACCAGATGTATATTCTTGTCCAAATGAAACATATATTTCACCTGCTGCAGTAGAATCATTATCTACTGTTTTTACAGCAGAACCAGTATAGATAGCATTTGCTTTAGAATAATCAGAACCATTTGTATTACCAAATATACCAATGTTATTGATATCACTAAATTGTGTTAATGTTTGATTAGCAGTTGAATTATTAAAATCCTCATTAATTATCGCATTAGTATCTGTTTTTAATGTTTCATAAGTTGGTTTAGATTTATATTTAGCATATAATGTTATATCTTCATTAATTAAAGTTTCCCAATTAAATTCATTATCATCTTTATCAACCCAAGTATCAAATACACCATCACTTGATGTAGGATATGTTGTAGGTTGATTTGCAGCATTATTTTCATTTACTTTAATAGTTTTAAATGTTTCATTTCCATTCATCAATGTAATTGTATATTTAGTTTGAGTATTATCAGCTAAAATAGATTTATAATAATTTGAACCAGCCCCTGCAAATTCTGGAATAATTGTTGGAATTTCATCCACTCTATTCATTAATTGAACAGATGTTACTTTATTAGCTGAATCATAATAGAAAATTAAAGAATTAGTATCAAATGTATTACCATAAATATTATCATTTGTAACTGTTTCTGTTCTATCAGTAACTATTGTTGCGCCATCATATGCTTTACAATTATCATAAATATTATTATATGATTTTACAGCAGGAACTTTTCCATCAGATGTTGAGAAAATAAATGTTTTATCAATCCCTTTAAAATAACAATTTTCAATAAATGCATAAGCTCCAGCATAAATCTGCATATTATTTCCAGTTGATGCATAATAATAATTATTATACATATGAACGTTTGCTTGTCTTACAAAAGGAAGTCTTGCAGAGCATTGATCATAATAATTATGATGGAAGGTAATACAAGCTGTTTTTTGAGTATCTCCACCACCAACTAAACCAGTTTTATGATTTTTAATATAATGGTTATAAGATAATGTAACATAAGCTAATTTCTTAAAATCAGTTGCGCCATCACCATCATATTTATCTTGATCATCAGATACATCCCATCTATTTACGCCTTTAGTAAATGTATTATTATGTATCCATATACGACCATATGTAAAACCTGCAATTGTAGTAGAATCTTCAGCACCTTCAGCTGAACATGCATCTTCTGTATAAGAATCAAATGTTAAATTTCTAACTTCAATTGATTTACAATTTTTCCATGTGAAGCCCCATTGGAAAATTCCAGCATTTTCTCCAACGCCTTCAACAGTTACATTTGATGCATTTTGAACATCACACATATTCCAATATGAATCAGTAGAAGAACCCCATGATGTTAATCCATTTAATTGAGTAATTCCTAACGCTTCATCATTGCTATATGAATTAGCACCAGCTTTTAATAATTCAGCTGCATAATATCTTCCGCTTGAAGATGTAGCATTATTATATGAAGCAATAATTTCATTAACTAAAGCTTGAGTATTACGACCTGATGAATATTTTTTCGAATTCCATTGCAATGTTTTAATCATATCTAAAATTCTAATATCTAGTGGATTGCTTGAATTTTTTTGTGCTTGTAAAATTGAAACTAAGCCAGTATATGTCTTACCATTAATTGTTGCTTTAACAGTGTTTTTAGTTGCATCAGTAACATAAACTACAACTGTATTCTTTTTTAAAGTACCATCATCTTTATATGCACCAACACCAGTTGTATAATTAAAATGAGCATATCCTGATCTATCTTGAGAAGATACAGTTATATTTTTTATTATCTCTGTTAATCCAGAAACTTCAATTTTAACATCATAAGATTCTGGTGTTAAGCCTAAAATATCAGCTCTAATTTTATTATTTTCAATTCTTATTAATTCATTATCAATTTCTTTATAATCATTCGCATTAGCTATAGAATAAGATATTGTATAATTTTCTGTGCTTATTCCACTATCAGGTAATGTTACATAAATTCCTTCATTATAACCTGCATAAGAAGAAATTGAGATATTATCAAATTCTTCAAAATTGGCATATAAATCTAAATCTTCAGTTATTTTAGTTGTTTTAAATGTATATTTTTTGGTTAAATCTTCATCTGTATACCATCCTTCAAATGCATAACCTTCTTTTGATGGATTAGTAGTAGGACCATTTGCGTAAGTATTATAATTTACATATTCAGTTTTATATAATGTTTTACCAACATAATAATTAACTTTAAATGTATCTATATTCCATTTTGCATATAAAATATAATCTTTAGTAATTAAAGTTTCATTATTAAATTCAGTTGTTAAATTTGAATTTGTATACCATTTATCAAATGTATAATGTTCTTTTGTTGGAACATAAGATTCTAATTTTTTATCAGCATCAACTGTAATTGTTTTTAAGGTAGTAGAACCGTCCATATATTTAATGTTAAATTTATTTTGTATCCATTTAGCATATAAATTAATATTTTTAGTAACTTTAGTTGTAAAATCAAATTCTTTAGTCAATGTTTGATCTGTATACCATCCTTTAAAAGAATAACCATCTTTTGTAGGTGTATAATTTTCTATCGTTGTATATGCATCCTGTTCAACAGTTTTTAAAATATCAGAACCATCTTTATAATTTATTGTATATTTTGTTTCATCCTGCCATTTAGCATATAAATTTAAATTTAAATTAATAGGAGAATTAAAATCAAATTCATTAGAATAAGAAGAATCAAACCAACCTAAAAATATTTTATTTTCATTTGTTGGATCAGTAGGTTTAATAGCTTTATTTCCCTTTATTATTTCTTGAGTATCATAAATAGTTCCATTTGAATAAAATTTAACAGTATATGGTGTAACATTTTTCCATTTAGCAAATAGATTTATATCAGATTTAATAGGAGTATTAAAATCAAATTCAATTTCGTAAGAAGAATCAAACCAACCTAAAAATTCATAATTTATTTTTTCTGGATTTGTTGGTTTTGTTAATAATTCATTTTCATTTATTATAATATTTTCATATTCTTCACCATCAACATAAAAAATAATATTATATTTAATTTCATCATTATCCCATTTTAAATATAATGTTTTATTTTCGTTTACTTCATATGGAAAGCTTACTGATTTTTGATATTCATTATCATAATACCAGCCAGCTCTTTTTTTATTTTCTAGCACATAAGCTGAATCGTTATTTATTTGTGTTTCGGTTAAAACAGTTCCTTTTTCATATTTAGCTGTAATAGTTTTATTATTATCAACAACATAATTAATTGTGAATTTTACAGAAATTTCACATGCTGTTAAAATTAATAATATTATTAAGCTTAAGAATGGAATTAATAATTTATTTGTTCTTCTCATGATTTTCTCCTAAGTAAGCGTTTTTATTTTTCGCTATATTATAAGTATTTATTTTAAAAAAGTAAATAGTTTAAATGTATTTACACAAAAAAATATATATGCTAGAATTTGGTTGTTAAGGTGATGACATGAAAAAAATATTCTTTTTTATAATAATTTTTATAAATTTAATATTATTATCATCATGCAATACTTCAAGGCCTTCAGCTTATTTAACAACTAAGGATAATAAAAAAGGTGTTGTTAATGAATATGCTTATGTAACTTTTGAAACTAATGGTGGAAATTCAATAGAAAGAATAAGTATTGAAAAAGGTAAAATTTTAAATGTTCCTAAAAATCCAACAAGAGAAAATGCAGAATTTAATGGTTGGTTCATTGATAAAGAATTAACTATACCTTATGATTTTGGTTCTTTAGTTAATGAAAGCTTTACATTATATGCAAGTTGGAGTGTTTATAATAAAGTTACATTTGAGACAAATGGAGGAACAAAAGTAAAAGATCAATATGTAAAAGATGGATATAATGTTTCATTTTCTTCAACTAAAAGGGATGGATATGAATTTAATGGTTGGTTTATTGATGATGATTTTAAAACACCATTTGATTTTTCTAGTGTAATTTTTAATGATATAACATTATATGCAAATTGGATTAAATACCATAAAGTTATTTTTGAAACAGTTGGTGAGATTGTTATATCTAATCAATATATAAAAGATGGATATAATGTGTCTTATTTTGTTCCACCAAAAACTAACGCGACATTTGAAGGTTGGTATTTAGATAAAGAATTTACTAAAAAATTTGATTTTTCAAATATTATAACTGAAGATTTAATATTATATGCAAGATGGATTTAATCCATCTTTTGTTCTTTTCTATAAGAAAGTGGAGATAAATTTGTTTCCTTTTTAAAAAAATAACAAAAATGTTCTCTTGATGAGAAATTTAAATCTTCACTTATTTTTTCAATTGAATCATTAAAATAAGTTAATCTAATTTTGGCATATTCTAATTTAAAATCTTTTTTTAATTCAGAAAAGTTTTTATTATAATTTTTTAATAAATATCTTTGTAAATCTCTAACACTCATATTTAATCTATCAGCTAAATCTACAATTGTTATAGTATTAAACTCATTAGAAAATATTTTATCAATATTAAATTGTAAGCTTTCTAAAGGCCAATGTGATAATCTATTTCCTTTTAATCCTTCATTTCTACATAATTTAACTAAAATCATTTTAAAAGAAGAAGTTACTATTTCATTATAGCCTAAGGTTTTTGTTATTAATTCAGAATGAATTGTTTTAAATAATTCATCAATATTATGATTATCTTTATTTATGTAATAATTTTTTATTAAATTAATATATTCATCATAACCTGATTTTTTATCAATTAATAAATAAAAAGAATATATATTTAATTCTTCATTTGCAATTATTGTATATGAAACAAATTCAGGAATAACAAAATAATAATTAGGACCTATTTCATAAATTTGATCATTTATTTTTATTTTTCCATTTCCGCTCATTACATAATTTATTTCAATTGTATCTTTTCCATGATAATTATAAGAAATAGTATTTTTAATGCTGTAATATTTAAATTCAGCTAAATTAAAAAATATTTTTGCAATCATAAATTTTATAGAATCATTACTAATAAACATAATATCACCATTTAAATTTTATAATAAATTCGAAAACACGTCAAATGAAAGCGCTATTTGCTATAAAAATCTCTTATTTTCAACTTTATATAAGAATAGAATATAAATACATTATAAAAGAGAAGAGAAAAGGAGATATTTATGAAGAAAAGAATTATAACAGCTTTATTATCAGCATTTTTTATTTTTGGCTTATCAAGTTGTGATAATAATAAAGTAGATAATACTGATAAAGCTAAAGAAGAACAAAAACAAGAAGATGACAAAAAAGAAGAAAAAATTGATGTTCAATTAGCTACACCTTCAATTTTGTTAAATGATAAAACAGTATCATGGAATGTTGTTAATAATGCAGAAGCATATATAGTAAATGTAAATGGAACTGATTTAACTGAACAAACTAAAACTTCTTATACATTAACAGAAACTACATCAGGTGATTATGTAATAAAAGTAAAAGCTATTACAACACTTGATGGTTATAAAAATAGTAATTATTCTCAATCTGTTACAATTAATGTTGCTGCAACACCTACAACAACTCAATTGGCAGCTCCAAGTATTACATTAAATGATAAAACAGTATCATGGGAAGCTATTTCAAATGCTACATCATATATTGTTAATGTAAATGGAACGGATTTAGATTCACAAACTGGATTATCTTATACATTAACAGATACTACAGCAGGCGATTATGTAATAAAAGTAAAAGCATTATCAAGTGATAATTCTTATACAACAAGTGATTATTCATCTACTGTAACAATTACAATTGCACAACAAGCTCAATATACTGCAACACCAACAATTTTCTTAGCAGGTGATTCAACAGTTAAAACATATGCTGAAGATCAATATATTGGTGGCTGGGGTCAATATTTAGGATTATATTTACCTGATACAATTTCAGTTCATAATGCAGCTCAAGGTGGAAGATCATCTCGTTCATTCATAAATGAAGGTAGATTATATGATACAAATGAAACTGGTTATTCTTATACATTCTCTGAAAATGGTGGAAAATCAATTGAATCAGAAATTAAAAAAGGAGATTTCTTATTTATTCAATTTGGTCATAATGACGATGATACAAAAGCATATGATGATTTGACTTATCAATATCAAAGATTTGTACCACTTGGAACACCTGATTCAGAAGGTATTTATCCAACAATAGCTCCAACAAAGACATCAACAGCTACATTACCTTCTGATATGCCAGCAAATACAAAAACTGAAGTAGAAAAATATGGTGCAAATTATTATGCATATGATGCAACAGGTGAAAAAGGTACGTATAA
>Ga0247610_10006881_pt1 | contig 11745 bp, 23 predicted proteins | sample 174DNAGHGhighgp2_FD_193483 | JGI IMG/M metagenome (GOLD analysis project Ga0247610, IMG submission 193483) | Sheep rumen microbial communities from Palmerston North, Manawatu-Wanganui, New Zealand - 1742 DNA GHGhigh gp2 | ecosystem: Host-associated > Mammals > Digestive system > Stomach > Rumen...
TAAATAGTGGATGATTTCTTTAATTGATTAGTACGAAATAGATTTTGTTGGACTAGAAGGCATTTAGTATTAGTCAACTGCTGGTGTTACTACTTTTGAAACGCTCGCGCGCCTTCAAGGTATACTCGCCGCAACTTGTGTAGAAGAAAAAATACACTATAAAATTGTACCAACTAATACTTGGCGTCTACATTGTGGTGTAAAAGGTCGCACAAGGCCGGATAAGAAACGTAGTATGTAGATGTTAGTTAAAGAGTGGTTTAACTTAAAACCAACAGAAGATGAATGTGATGCCATCGGTATTGGGAAATATTTTAGTGATATATAGTCTCCAAAAGTGGAGATAATTGATTGGGAGGCAGAATAATGATCGTGTGTACATGTGATACTTGTGGAAGAGTTGTAGATGAATGGAATACTCTTAATATAAATCTTCGTGGAGAAATGTGGAAGAGAGAAGTTTGTAATGATTGCTACAAAGGAGTAAAAGGTAAAATTGATATTTTTATTGATAGTATTACAGTAACAAATTCAGAGGAAAATACAAATGACTAATAAAGAAATTTTAAAAGTTGTGAAAGGCCTTGATGATTTAAGTTAGTTAAAACTCGCTTTAAATATTAAAACGAGTTATAATTTAGCAAGAATTAAATCAATTCTCACTCCAGTTGTTGATACAATTCAAGAAAAACAAATGGAATTGTATAGAAAATATGGAGAAGAAACCGATGGGACTATTACAGTTCCAAAAGAAAAGGTTCCACATTTAGAAGCTGAGTTAGATGAATTATTAGATATTGAAAATAAGGTACAATTAATGAAGTTAAAATTAGAAGATTTCGGCGATGCTGAAATTCCATTTGATGTAATTGAAGAATTGCTACCTGTTATAATTGAAATTTAAAAACACAGAGCTTATGCTCTGTGTTTTTATTACCCATATAAACCAACTTGTATAGAAGTACCATTAATATCAATTGTCCCATAAACAATTTGATTACCCTAATCAACTGAAGTAATAGTTCCTTCGGCATAAGAAGGTAAAGGTTGCTATGGCACAGGCATACTAGCAGTAGCAAAAGCACCGCTGTTACCATATGTAGCATATGAGATTATTTTTCCATTATACTCATACACATGCCCCGTTGCTCCATTAATAACATTATTCTATCCAACAGTTATACCCTCTGCTTTCATTATCTTTCATATAGTTCGTCTTCTATATGTGTTTTTATAAACAACTCATACTTTCATATGAGATGAGACTATATCTTCACCCATTTCTGGGGCCTCCCGTTTCGACCCACTTGGGCCTACGTCTTTCGACTAGTCGTTGAACGTTCGACCGCACAGCGGCCGCTTCGCTGCTGATTGTCCATATATCTTATTATTTTTTAAACATTCACGTTTGGGATTACTCTCTACGTTGTAGTAAATAAGCTTTAGGAGTTCCCAGCAATTAGAGAGGTTTATAGACATCTAAACTTATAGTCCAACGTCTGATGGGGTTTTATAGCCCCAATTTGTATCAAGCCAGTGTAAATAAGTAATGTCTCCTTTATCTAATATTGCAGAAGAATCGCCTTCATTAAGCGTTAATGTGCCCGCTGCAGAAATATTACCTGAAGTGACTATACTAGTACCACCAGCAGTAAAATACGTTGTGCCGTTTATACTTAAAGCTCCTGAACCATATCCAGTTAATGTAACACCATAAATATTAATAGATCCACTTGAAAATAATTCAATATTTGTCCCTTTGATTGAATTTGCATTTATAACCCAACCACCAATATTACCACCTGTTGGCGTTAATGACCAGTTACCACCACTAATTGAAGACGCACCAACTGTACATCCACCAATTGAACCGCCAGAAGCTTTTAAACTATCTGTAACTATAGTATATTTATCAATATGATAACTACCGCTTAAGTTGCTATTTAATGAAGTACCACTATCATTCCAAATTGCCTATGGCTCGATATGCCAACCAGCTATATAACCAATATCAGCAAGAATATTATGAAATGTTCCTTTACCTTCATTATCTAATTCCCATTTTGTTTCTCCATTAACTACACATTTAATATTACCAGTTGAATCAATTGTAATATTACCACCAGTTAATGTCTTATTATTAATAGTCCAACCACCAATACGACCCCCGGCAGCATAAACTTCTCCATCAATTGTAACGCCAAACTTATTACCGGCAATTATATAATATGTATGTTTATCACCTTTACTTGGTTCACCAGTATTTTCCTATGGATTACCTACCTTTAACAAATCTGCCTATGTTGAAGTAGGTCCAAGGATAGTCCATTCCTTTCCTTCAGAAAATAATCCTAATGTGCCACTATTATTAACTGTATGATAAAATGAATCTTTAGTTAAATTCCAACCACCAATTGAATTTGTACCAGATGAACTAACATTAAATATATTATCTCCACCATCATCGCGTACCCAAATACCATATTCAGTATTCTAATTAGACGGATCTAAACGACCAATCTATATACGTTTTACATTACCAGTTTTAAGTACAATATCTTCTGAAGTAGAAATTTCTAATGAATTATTCCCAATAGAATTAAACATCTTAAATACAATGCCATCGCCATCATCAGAAATTTCAAGATTTGACCCGCTATTTTCTCCACGCAAGAAAAAGCCTTTCCATGTTAAACCAAATTTAACTCCAGATTGTGGGTCCCAAATTGCATCTTCAGTGCTTGGAGCAAAATCAGAAGTACCCTAATAACCATAAAGGCCAAATCTATCAAATCTAACAAATTTACTAAAGGTTGGATTGTTATTTAAATCATCAAAGTAATAAGCATCAATACCAGCACTATCCCATCTAAAACTTGGATGATTACCATCGTACACAAATATTTCACTAGTATTAATACGACCAGCAGTTAATACATCAGTACTAATACCATCTCCACGTACTGCATTCTTCCAAGTAGTACCACCATCATTACTAATAAATAAACCGCCAGCCATCATTTTAAGTTTTAACGCGGCGTTTCTATCATCAGTAATTGTAATACCAGTTGAATCCCAAACTACCTATTGATTACTTGCATTTAAAACCCAATTTTCATTATAATCAAAAGTATCTTGTAATAAATCAAAACTTAAAGTTTTATCTGGAGTTATCGCGCCCGCAGCTCTTTCATATCCACCAGCTGCATATTGTAAACTTTGAGTTGTCGCAGTTATACGCTAAAACAAATCGTCAAACTGAGTCTTATAATTCTATACTTTAATTACATCTTTTTCTGGTGTATCAAAATAAGAAGTAATCTCACTAATAATAATTTTTAATTTATATGGAGTTATACCATCTTTTGCGTATCCAAAGAAATCACGATCTATAACATAACATATATCGCCAACATTAAAGACTTTTGAACTAAAATCTTCAAGTGCAGCTAAGCGCATTACATTTATATCATATTGAAGTTGCGGCCGAGATGAAGTATAAGCCACATCAATTGCGTCAATATAATATTTATCATCATCTATATAACTTTGGTCTTGCCATGTACCCTCTTGAATATAACGAGCATATTTTTTGAAGAAGTTTGTATGTAAAGATTCAGTTAATGCTGCAAGTTCTTCCTAACGGCCTGCACGTTCTTCAATATATGTTTTTAATTTGCTAACACTATTTTCAATATTGTTTAATTGTGTTTGTGTAAAAACTTTATTATTCTCTAACTAACCAATAGTATTCATTAAAGACTACACTTTAGTATGGTCTGTATGAGATTGTACATATTCACGTGTTTTAGTAGAATCAAACTCTTCGGTGCAAGCCAATGTTGTAACGTCTGCTTTACATCTTTCAAGTTCTTCTAAAATTGCTTTATATTGCGCCTGAAGAACTGTTAACTATGATTCCTATTTAGTTAATTCCGTTCTTTTTTGAGTTAGAATATCTGTTATTTCATCATATTCTTTATTATAAGCATGTAAATAATAATAATATCCTAAATAATTATTAGAAGAACTATATAAATCTCTATTAATCATCTATTCATTGAGTAATCCTTGATTTATATAATAGCCAAAATCTAATACAAAATTTTCTTTTGTATAGTTTAAATTACTGCGCGCGATAGTACAAAAACCATTTTTTGCAAAAGTGTTATCATTCGGTAAAACTAAAACTTTAGTTGTTAAACTATCAGATATAACTTTTCTTTTTATATTTTTTAAATCAATGCCATATTCAAAGCTCCAACCTAAATCAGTACCAATATAATCAACAAGCACAACTTTTTTATTTGGTAGCCCTTCTTCATTAAAAGTAATTTTACCTGTTTCATCATGATCTATTTCAAATCTAACCCAACATTCAAAATTTTCTGCAATAGACTAAAGAATATTAAAACGATTTGAATTTTTTGCTTCAATAGTAGCAATTTTCTCATAATTATTTGTTTTAGGAATAAAACGTGGTTGTTCTTCTTCTCCTTCATAAAGAAAAGATAAATCTTCTACATTTTTTACATTATTATGATCTGCATTATAATATCTATAAATTGTTTTAGCTACTGATTGTAAAGATACTTCTCCAGGATTAATTCGACTCTCTGTAGCATTTAAATCATAAGAAGTTACACCAATTTCATATTTAAAAAATTGAATATCTTCAATCCATCTTACAGTATTAGAAGAAACATAAATAAAAAATCCTAAAGAATTAATATCATTCACAGGACAAGAAGTATTACAAGTTAAAATGTACTCATTCCAATCGCCATTTTTAGTTCTAGCACCTACATCAAAATAATTTGAACCAGAAGGCTAATAATTATTGTTTTCCCCTATAAATGGTAAGATTGAATCATCATATACATAAGAACCTGGCGCGCCAGAAACATCTGTTTTTGCTTTTACTCTAAAAACATATTTTTCTCCTTTATGAAAACCACCAGTATTGCCATTTTTAATATCCCCCTAACTAGGAGTTAAATATGCTTGATTAGAACTTATAGCTGAATTATAAATATAACCAGATTTTACTTTTAAATAACTTATCGCTCTATAATTAGTAATATTTGAAGTTCTTGTAAATTTTGGATATAATCCCCAATTTAATTCGTTGCCAATCCATCCGTCTAATCCAGTAAACTTTGATGGATTTGCAATTAAATTAACTACTGCTATTGGGTCGCTAAATTCTGTCTTTGTATACCCATATACTTTTTTATTGCTATTTTCTGAATCAGTATAAACATTTACATATCTATCAAATAATTTATCATATTCACTTTTTTGAGTTTTAACTAAACGCTCTGCTCTATACTAATCAGAAATACCATTAGCAGTATTTATATTTATAATAAGAGAATTATTTATATAACAATATATGCGCCCGATTGCTTTTTGAGCCATTACTTCTACAGTATAGCAATCACCATTTAAAACTAACATATCATTTTCATCAGTTGCATAGCCTTCTGAAGCATATAAAAACTATATGTTGGTTTTTACCCTCTCTTGATTAGTTATATCAACTATTGAAGAATAAAATACTAATATTTTTTTATTAGAAGGAATCTAAACAATAGTATCACCTAATGGAGACTATTTTGTTGCTTGAAATGACTAAGAAGTAGTTACTTCATAAACGGCCTCTTCTGTTTTTTGAATAATTTTAGTAGAATTGGTAGCATCAAAATACCATCCACTATTTTCTAAAACACTTGATGCCAATTCAGAAGCAGTACCAGTATTATTCTATAAATCTAAACTATATTCTAAATTATAGCCATTACGACTTAATTCTGTAATATAACTATCTTTACAAGTATAAATGATACTTCTATTAGAAGTATCTTCTTCTAAATTTTTTATTAAAAGGTCATACCACTTATCTTTCCAAAAAACTTTTACTTTTCTTTCATTTATTAATAAATTCAAAAAAGGGTTTAAAAATTTTTCTCCAGTTATTTCATCAGTATAATACTAATACATTTTAAAAGTAAAAGTATTAGTACCATTTACATTATTAATTAATTTTGGCTCTACCGCTCGCGCGCCTGTACGCATTATATCAGAACCAATAACACATAATTTTCTTTCATTTAAAAATGGGGTGCCATTCGGACTAGTATCCGGATAATCTTCCCATAGACTTATTTCATATTTATCCATTTACTCACCCCTTAATAATATAAATAATTATATTCAATTTTATTACAAGCTATATTTGTTACAAATGTATTTTCACCAACTGGAAGCAAAAAGAAATCTCCAGAGGTAATATAACGATTATATAACATACCAGTTTTTTTATAATTAGTATCCATTCCTTCAATTAAATGAGTTTTCCCGTCAATACAAATATATGTATCCTAATTACTTAATTTCTATTCAACATTAATATTTAGTATTTTATCTTCATTTAAGGACAAAGTTAAATCTTTATTTTTTATTTTACTTATTTGATAATATATTTTCATTGGAGTTTCAATATCCCCAACATTAGCAACTAATAAATTGGTTCCACCATTAATTTTAATATCTGTTGTACTTACCCCATAAGGATAATATGCCACAAGATTTATACTGCCTTCTCCTTTATATATTTTTATTTCATGGTCTTTGAAACTAATATATTTTAAAGTTGGTGGCGCACTACACTTAACATAATATTTTTTATAAATTGTTTCATCAAATATTAATTGCTATACACCTTTAAAACCAAAAACCTATCGTAATCTACGTATGTCTTCATCATGTAAATCATCAAAAGCAAAATCAATAGTAAAAGGCCTTTGTGTATAAAACGTATTCCAATAATACGTTCCATCTCCACCAGGAACCTAAGCAGTCGAATCATTAAAATTTGGTATAAATGTTTCGCTATATCGGTCCCCACTACTTACCCGTGTTATATTTAATTGTGAAGAATGAATGTTCCCTAACTAAAAGCCAAGAAAATCTCCACTGTAAACACTCATATATTATTCCTCCTTTTTAGAGGGGCTATTGTAGCCCCTCTATTTCCTGTTTTAAAGTAGATTCATCTTGAAAAGTTTACACTATTTACATTTCTATAATTACTAGCATCATAAATATTAGATTTTACTCTATCAATCATACGGTCAACATCATAATCGTTATTAATTCCGTCAACATTCATTGTAAGTTCAACATATAAATCTCCACCACGATTATTAGTAGTATTACCACCGCCAATAGCAGAAGGAAGAATATCGGCCAACTTTAAAAATGAATCATCCTAACGAGCGTTAAGTATATATTCTGGATCAGTTGCTATTCCATTAAGCCACGAGTAATTAGATTTTATATTCCCGCCGCCATTTTCATACTAAAGTTTCTAACTTGTTACTGAAGAGCTTGGAAGCATTGCCCATACACCAGCACTTAAACTATCAAAATCTTCGGCCATTTTTAGTAAATATGCGCCAGCCTAATTTGCAGCAGTAATAAGTTCATTGCCCCACACTTCTTTTTGTTGCTCGCTCATCGCGCGCCAGCCTTCTGCATTTTGAAGTATTTGCTCTAACTCAGTACCGTGAATTAATGAGCCATCTTCACTAATACCATCAGCAAGAAGCTATGTAACTTCACCCCAAAGAGCACCAGATTCTTGCCAATATTCAAGTTGCTCTGTCATTAACGTGATTTGTTGTTGACGCTACTCAGCGGCCAAATCATTAGCTTCTGATAACCTCTCTAATTGCTAATCAATTAAAGTATCAGTATAGTCTTGACGTGCTTCATTAATTTGTTTCTCCAACTCTCTAACCTCACCATCACTTGCTCCTGTAGTATCACGACGTAAATAAGCTAGACGAGCCTCCATGTCAGCAATATTATTCTCTGTATCTGTATTATCTCTAATCTAACGAGAGTACTCAATTTCTTTTTGTAAAGATTCAAGAATTGAAGAATTTGTGTCACTTAAAGTATCATTTAAACTAGTTAAATTATCAATTGAATCCTAATAAGATTTTACAACCGCATCTAAAATACGCTATTGAAATTCTGTAAACTCTTGTAAATACCGGTCTTCTAATTCTTTAATTTGGCCTTCAATATCCCATAGTGCATCGCGCGCAGTATCCATTTGGTCTTGGATTTTCTCTACTTTACTTATTAAATCAGTAACTTCATCGTAAGTATCTTTATCTTGAATAGCTTCAATAGCATCCCAATCTATTTCAATTGTCTGGTCACGGTCATTCCATTGTACATAATTTCCATATCCGCTGATACCTATTTGCTCTGCCATTTCTTGACGACGACGAGTTAAAGCTTCAATTTCATTGCTACGTTGAGTGTATAAATTATTAAGTTGGTCTTGAGTTACATTATATAAGTCACGACCAGTTTTAGAAATATCATTGAGATAACGGTCATGTTTTTCGGCAAGTTTTGCTTGAGTACGCTCTAATTCTGCTATATCTTCCATAAGGTTATATAGCCAATCAAGTTCATTTTCCCAAATAGTTGGAGTTGAATCACTAGACCCACTATCTCCTCCACTAGAGCCACCAGAACCACCAGAGCGACCACCTGAACCGCGGCGTTCTAAAATTTTTGATCTATTCCATCCACCAGTAGCATATGACCCAAAATATCCGCCATTAGCAAAACTAGAATTATGAAGAATACGAGATGTTTCTTGAGCATTAAATACTCTATCACCAGGCTGTAGCATCCGAAATTCTGGGCCATTTGAACCAGTAATATATGCGTAACCTAATTCTTTATTCCAAACAATTTCTGGAGCCTCTTCACCAGTTAAAGCAAAACCAGGTTGTAAAAATCTATTACCACTACCACCAGCTAATGATTGTACATAACCGCCAGCTGCTCCTGAAGAAGTACCTGGAGCAGTAGGACGATTTGTTTCTACATAATCAATATAAACTGTAAAATGCTATCCGTCAAGAGACATACGAATATTATTTGCACCCGCATACCCACCATTTGTAATAGCACTCATTACATTTTGCTATAACTATGAAGGACTTATTCCATTTAAATCTCCAGTAAGAATAGTAGTTCCTTTTGAAGATGAAGTCTCTAATGCTTGAGTAAGCTATTTTTCAAATTCAGATGTATTTGCATCTACCGGAACAACACGATTTTTATTTGAAACTTGCTATATTGTTGATTCATATTTAGTAGTATCTGCATCTACGGAAATAGTTGCAGATTGTGTCTCAGCATTGACATTATTACTTTTATTTGTGTTAGAATCAGTATTAGAATTAAACTATATATTATTTAATCTTTCTTGAAAATATTCTGCTAATTCATCAAAAATTTTTTCAAAATTACTTTTAAAGGGCTCAAGATTTAATTCTGAAAGTTTCTATGCAGCAAACTCATAATCTGCTTCTTTTATACCTTCTTCCATTTTAGCTTTTGCCGCAGCATCTAACCCCTAAACAGAATCAGCTGTAACATTTGCTTCTACCTATTTTGCAGTAATATCACCAGTTTCAGCATCTATATCTATATCTTGAAATTTTACTGTTTTACCTAAAGCAGCGTCTTCTAATTCTCCTATCCAAGTATTTATAACTTCATCAGCTTGGGCTTGGCTCATCCCAGTATCTAATAAACCTTTTACAAGAATGTCATAATCATAAACAATTTTACTATCTTTTAATCCAGAAGCTGCAGCCTAAAAAATCTTTTCTTTCTAATCTTCAAGCTAATCAATTATTGCATTTGTATCTAATGGATTCCCAAATTCATCAGTCAATTTAATGATAGTTGGGATTTTTACTCCTAATTCTTGTACTGACCCACTAACTTCTTCAATTGTCTTATTATAAGCTGTTGCTAAAGTCTATAATTCAGCTTGAGTTGCAGTTGACCCTTCTCCAGTTTTCTTAACAAATTCTTCAATAGCAGCATTATAATCATTAGTTTCTAATTCTAATTTTAGTTTTGGCATATGCGCCATAGCGCCTTCAATTAATGCCATAGCAGAATCTACTGAAATTCCTAATTCTTCTGCAATACTATCTCTTAATTTCTAAGAAGTTTGTCCACTAACATCCCAATTAAATACATCTGCATCTCCTTCCTATCCAGCAAAAGAAATTCCAAATTTGCCGGCTTCAGCCATTTGATGCATAAAATTATAACTTTCTTCATCTGCCCAGCTTCTTAATTGCTCTATTTGTGTTTTTGCCATTGAAGTAAATTCTTCAATGCCCATAGAGCCATATTGACTCATAAAACTATCATATGCTTCTTTGCCAAAAAGCTGGGTATAAATATTTTTATACTACTCATTACCAAATTCTAAGTTTTCAGTCATTTCAAGTAACTGATCTGATAAACTAACAACAAAATCAGTACCTTCGCCATAATCAAGACCGGCATTAAAATTTTGAATAGTATCATGTAAATCTAAAATTAAATCATCTAAATCTGCTGTAGCATCAAAAGCATCAAGAACTGCATCAGTTAATCCTTCCATTGGAGCGCCATCATTAATTGCATTAATGGCTTCCGCTAACTGATTAGCACTAATTTCAGTATCATCTAAAAGTGTTTTTAAATCTCCACATTCATTAGATAATTCCTCAATATTTTTTGCACTTATTTTGCCATTCTCTTCTCTAAATTTAGCAACACTTTCAGATAACTTTTCATAATCTTCTGTCTAGAAGAAACTTTGAATTCTTCCACTACGACTAAAAGCTTCAGAATTAGCTTGTTTAATATAACCAATATATTGTTTTACTGTTTCATTAGCAGTTTTTTCAACTTCTGTTAACTTCTAAAAAGCTCTAATTGGATTATCTAAATTAATTGAATTGAACAAATTAATAAGAGATTTTGCTTCACCAGATTCTAATAATCCTTGTAATCCTCCATGTAAAGCTTGCTAACCTTCACTACCTTGTCCACCAAGTAAATTACCGCTAGAAGTTAATAAATCAAGTGCAGTTTTTAATTCATCTGAATTAAGACTATTAATAAATTCAATAGTGGCATTATCTAATGCTTGCGCATTATTTTTTAACATGCTTTCAAAAATATTTGTTCTTTGCTATTTTTGAAAAGCTTGGATTTCTTTCGCGCGAGCGCGTAAAACATCATATATAACTTTAGGTTCTTTACCAATAGCCGTTGCAAAAGCTTCAACTTCTTCTACACCAAAATTAAAAATATCTGCTAAACTATCAGTATTATCAAGATTAATATTTGCTAATGAAATAGATAAACCATCTGCAACCGCTGCTGAAAGTATACTTGTATCAAGTTCACCAGAAATTAACTAATCTTCTAATGTTTCTAATGTAGTCTAATCAATTTGTTCTCCAGTATACTAAAAAACTCTACTAAGTGTTTCAGCTAAAGATTGTTCAATATCTGCTCCTAATTTTTCTCCAAGTTCTTTATCAGAAAGTTGAATCATTGAAGCATAGCCCAATTGAGCAAGTTTTCGGGAAGCTTCCGATAATTTATTAAATTCATTACTTGCCTTTACTAAATCAGCTGTGGCAGTTTCTGCAGCTTTTGTAACTGCTACCCCACCAAAAAACTAGCTTCCAACACTATATATTGTATTTCCTTCGCTATCAACATTATTTAAATTATTCGCGTTTGCCCTTTGCATATCACGAGAATATGCCTAAGCTTCTTTAAAATATACATCTGCATCTGCAAAGTAAGAATTAATTGATGCTTTAGTTGCTTCTTTTGCTGCTTCAATTG
>Ga0247610_10006882_pt1 | contig 11742 bp, 12 predicted proteins | sample 174DNAGHGhighgp2_FD_193483 | JGI IMG/M metagenome (GOLD analysis project Ga0247610, IMG submission 193483) | Sheep rumen microbial communities from Palmerston North, Manawatu-Wanganui, New Zealand - 1742 DNA GHGhigh gp2 | ecosystem: Host-associated > Mammals > Digestive system > Stomach > Rumen...
AAGGCTCACAGAAATACATTATTCCTGTAATGTGTCATTAAAAGGGTACATCATCCGTCGGTGCTCCAAATGGCATTTCATCCGACGTTGCCGTTGGGGTCGCGGGTTCTTCAAACATATTCGTCTGAACACCAATATCATCACGCCAACCATAGACACGCTTCTCGTCGTTGGTATTTTTAAACCGTCTGGATTCTATCTCGTAATACATGCCAACGAGATAGTCCTGTGTTCCCATCATACGATCTTTGGAAACTTCCAAGACGTTTGAGAACTCGAAGAACTTCTGAATGTTGGCAGCACCAAAGAACTCGCCACCGCTCTTTCTGAAGTCGTTATTGACACGATGCAGAATGAAAATGTAGTCGGCAGCGTCTATGATGGCAGACGTACCAGAAATATCATTCTTTCTGATGAATGAGGTGGTCTTTCTTGGATGGGCTACGAGGATGATTAAAACTTTATGCTTCTTCTTAAATTCTGTGAGTTGATTTATCAGTTCCTTTTGTTTCTTGTTGCTGTCACCATCGAAAACGTCAATGTCGAGACTGAACAAGTTATCAAGGATGAAGACCCTGACACCTGCTGCCAGGAGTTCTTTCATGTCGGCAAACAACTGTTCCCACTTGTTTGAGTATTCGTTGTTATAGAGGAAAAACTTACCGTCAGTCCAATCATCTATCTTCTTCGATATATCGTCTGGAACATACCAATACTTTCCGTTATTTCCCTGTCTTAGAAACTCTTTTCCGGCAGCGACCATCTGAATCCATGTCTTCAAGATGTCTGGTCGTAACTCTCCACTCCACAACGCGCATTTCTGACTTTGCTGAATCGCATTTAGAATCAAAGAATTTAGCCAAGAACTTTTTCCAGAGGCGTTTGAGCCGCTAACTATCACCAGAGAGGCAAAGAACAACTTGCGAATGGCTTTGTCAAGTTCGGTAAAACCAGTCTTGAAGCCTTCCAACTCATTGATATTGACTTTCGCAATATCTTTCATCGAAAACCACTTCTTACCAAGTTCAGCGGTTTCGGGCTGTATGATAGGCTGCTGTACTGTGCTTTGTGGCTTTCCAGAAAAGGGCTGCTGCCTCTGTTGTGGTTGGTATGGCTGCGGTTGGTACTGTCTTTCGTAGGCATGAGGGTCGAGCATCTGCCGGACTTCTTGCCATGTATGCTGCTGACAAGTATTGTGCAAACAGGTGTACTTGATTGCGCCGCTGGCCATTTGTATGATGGCTGCATCCTTACCCTTATGCTCTGGGTTAAAGAAGCAATGGTCAAGAACGTACTTAGTCCACTTCGCACAAGTCTCTTTTTTGTACTGGACGTTGTGGTCATTCAGGAACCGCTCCAGATCAAAAGGCTCATTAGTACCACCGCCTCTATATGGAAGTGTCGGCTTCGGCTCTTCTTTCGGCAGAAGATTGGCGACGGCTTGGAAGAGGGAAATGTCTGTTACCTTAATCTCTGAAGGTACATAGACTATCTCTGACATTCTCCATGGCCGTTCAGGTAGGTTTGCACCTTTCTTTGCCGTAGTGCCATAGAGTTTGCAGATACGGGCGGCATTGAATACCGATTCGTCAATGTCAACCTTTTCATCGGTAAACATCAGGGCGATGGACTGGAGGAACTGCGAAAGCATATCCCTCACTTCCTCGGTGTTAGGCATATCAACCTTGTAAACGGTGTGCCAGCCATTGCCGGACTTGCAGATTACGGGGTCACTGAAACCGCATTTGCGGAGATAGAGAAAAACCTGCTGTGCCTTTTTATGAGCAAGTTCAAACTCTTCTTCGGTGGCATTTGTACCTGTGACGCGGACTGGATCGTAGTCTATCAATACCCAAGTGCGACGTGTGATATTGTTGTCATTCGTCGTAGTCTTCGGACTCTTGATAATTTTCTCGCATTGGGCGCGACCGTAACAGCCATCGTCAATTTCATTCAGAGTGAAATATATCTGTTCGTCTGGAAGTTCCTCGTAAGGCTTGATGTCTTCAATGAGTTTGTCGATATTCTTGTAGTAGCCGCTGTAAGCGAACTTACCAAGCATCCTTATCTCAACTAACTCGGAGTCGTTTTTGAAGACGTGCCACCACTGCCTCAGAGTTGCTTCGTTAATCATTCTGTTTTATCCATTGTTTTTTCTGGCTGCTCCATATCCATTCGTACATGCTCCAAGCGACTTTTGCGCCGTCGGGTCTTGTATCGTCGGTATAACCGTCATTAAGTTGGTCGATGTAGCCATTAAACATCAAACACTTTCTTTCTGCATTCCAGTACTGGAAGATGCCATCTGTCATAGGATGGTACTCTTCTTTATTCGTAAAATGCTCTGGATCGTAGATGGTATCATTGCCTTTGACGATAACATCATTGAAGATTTTATCTCGTAGGTATCTCTGAAAGTCTTTGCAGAAAGAACGGTCACGGCTGCTGACATATATCCTGACATGAGGCAACACACGTTCCTTTTCTTCGTCAGATAGCTTCTGCCATTGTTCGAGGGAATCTTTCTTTGAACCTTTCTTGTTATAAGCAAGCCAAACCGCTTCAAACTGTTCGTCCTTTTCTTTTTTTACTTTTTCTTTTCTTTCTTTTTTCTTCTTAGTATCGTCTATGTTATTATTATCTATATTATCTATATTATTTCTTATTGTTAGTTGTTCATTCTGTTGTGCAATTTGTTGTTCATTCTGTTGTTCAACAAGTAAGCCGTTTTTTACGGAAATCACTGTAATTAAGCGGCTTTTCTGTTGTTCAATCTTGCCACATTCTTGCAGTTCAGAAAGAAACTTCCTAACTGTGTTGCGACTCCATTGCCATCGGTCTGCTAATTCTTCCTCAGACTTGGCAAACTGCCCGGCTTGCAACTCAACTTTGATGCCCCTCTTAAAGAATGTCCTGTTACCAAAACTCGCAAGGAAACATAAATCAAAGAAAGCCTGCATACGGGTGAATCGTTCTGAAAAGTACATTTCGTCTTCCAGAAGATCCTTACTCAACTTGATAAAGCCTGTACTCATTTACATTTCCAATTCTTTGCCACAGGACTTTGTAAACCGCATTTGCGATTCAAAACACTCAAATACTTCGGGTCTTTTCTCAATCCAATCTGATACGCATAGCGCATCACCATACCAACCGAAATGCCAAGCATCTGAGACAAGTCTTTGTTCGGTGTAGTAGCGTAATACTTTTCCAAAAACTTTCTCTCTTCTAATCTGTTCATAGTGGTCTGTGGCGGCATCGAACCACCAAATTCCCTATACGGTACTAAGAAACTTTTTTCGTACATTCCTTGCACTTATTAAGATGTCCGTCAGCCATTTGTAGATGAACATAGAAATCAGATAAAGGTAAATCACGACCACACTTGAAACATATCTTATGCTGCATTTCTGTAAGAATTAAGAAGGGGCTTACAGGTTGAACCCATAAGCCCCTTAATCAAAAGGGAGGTCATCGGCACTGTCACCACCACCTTGTTCAGACGATGGGGCAGGTGCGGGTGCGGCGGCAGGTTGAGGGGCTGCTTGCTGCGGTCTCAGAATGTTGTATGCCTGAATCTCATTGAACCAACGACCATTGTACTCATGCGCGTCAATATCGAACTGAACGGTTACGGTCTCGTCTTTACGGAGATTGAACTGTTTCAGTCTATCCTCACCGAAAACCTTAAAACATATTTTCTTCGGATATTGACCAGGAATCTCTACAACATACTCCCGTGACATCCAAGGATTGCCAGACCTTTGCGACACGCCCGATTGGGTAGGCATAGCCGCTATAAGTTTACCTGTTACTTCCATACCTTATACCTCCTCTGCCTCGTCAAAATCGTCAGTCTTTGCTTTCTGACCGTAGTTGATATCCTTTGCAGCCATATCGTCAACACGATTCAGAATCTCCAGAGCCTCACGCGCCTTATCGCTCATTTCAAGTTTAGGAATCTGCTTGTAAGCACGGTTAATAAGTGTCTTCTTACACATTTCTGTGTAGTCTGTGTCCCAAGGCGAAGACTTACCCTTACCAACAGATGGACTACGCTTGCGAATATCGTCAATCTCGTTAATAGTCATGGTGTCAAACTGCTGTGTACCATTCGGGTACTTGATCAGATAGTAGCCACCAAGAATATCCTCTTTCTTCTTAGAACCCCATGGATTCGGCTTGTGAGTGATGTGAGCGTTACTGCCTTGCTCAACATCGAAAGTATCACCTTTATAAACAAGATAGGATTCAATGTCAAGAACGAGACCTGTATTGATAGCAAACGACTTCTTACCCATGTATGAAGACTGCATCTGAACTCTGCCCTTATAAGGAACAAGATATGCAAGTTTCAGCGTTGGATTCAAAGTCATGCCAGTAAGCACAACATTCTTCAGTGCGTTCACAAAATCATCAGGGTAGTGTTGAGCACACTCAATGAGATAGGGATTGGCTAACATTGCTTGTGCGGCAAAGTTGCACTCGCGCTGTAAGTCCTGAATGTTCTTTCCGTTTTGGATGAATGTCTTGTAGGGTGCGGTAAAACAATTCTGCAACGGCTTCAACTGAGGTGGAAGACCCTGCGAAATCTTTACCAAGCCATCCTCACCCTGATTTGCAGTTGCGGCGGGTGCGGGCTGTGCCGATGGTTCACCTGCGGGTTGTTGTGAAGGCTGCGCGGTAGGAGCGGCCTGTTGTGCGCCAGCATTGTTTTCAAATGCGTCCTGCTGTTGCGCTTCGTTTTTCTTTTCTGCCATAATCGTAATTATTTATAGAACTTAAAATCTGTGTTGAATGTCGGTGCATCTACAGACATGATCCTGTGACCTCTGAAGCCTGGCTCAATGAACACCTCTGCACCGGGGAACTCACCAGACTTAACACATTCGATATACTGATCAAGTAGTTTCTTGAAGAGTATTGCACTCGGACCCATGGAAACCATGTCGTACTCGCGGTTATATGAATAAGCCCATTGTTCTGCGCTCACCATTACCGCATCATAAGGTGGTGTCTTCTGTTGGAATACCCAATAGAAATCTTTCCAGACACCGCTTTGCTCATGTTCAAAGAACTGGTAGAAAGCGGCACTAATACCATAACCGAACTTGGTGATAGTTTTGGCAATAGCGGCAGGATGCAAACTGTCTGCCGTCGTTGTCTTCCAGTCCACTATCTTTCGCTTTGTCTCCACGTCAGGACGGAACTTGAACTTACAACCCTCGTACTCAACAAAGTGACTGACCTCTGACTGACCTTGTTTGAGGATAGTCTTTACCTGCTTCGATGTCTCTCCGCAATTATCAAGTAGTTCTGTGACCATAAGTTTCACCAGATTCACACGGTCTTCTGATACAAACTCCAAGTCTGGATTCTTTGCCTTTGCTTCTTCGAGCGCGGAAATATATTTCTGCGTCTCTCTCCCGTAAGGCTTACCTGTTTTCTCGTTGACAGGTGCTTCAAACACGTGGTACTGTTTGGCAAACGCTCTGTCATCACCGTGGTTGAGCAAACTTTCCATATACGCATGATACATACTGCCAAACTCCAGAGCATCGTCTGAAATGACAAATTCCTCTGGATGGTCGTGTTTGTACTTTGCGTATTTAGGAGATACCAGAAAATCTTTTATCTGTGTAGATGAAAGATACTGGTCATAACCCTCTCCACGATGATAAAGTTCATTGTCGAGACCGATTATAATCGGTTCTGCAATAAAATTCTCTTTCATATTATTTATTTGGTTGGTAATCAATCAAACCCAGGAGAGAGAAATACCCTCTTGCGGGATCATCAGGGAATATCTCAGAAAAGTATTCTACGAGAGAGTTTCCAAACTCCCACGTCATGTTAGGATTTTCCAGAATCTCGTTATCGGCAATGACTTTCACAAGTTCATTGTTGAGAGGGATGAAAGTCTGCAACGGACTAAAAACGTCTGGTTCTGTCTTTGACCATATACCTGTACCGATTGGTCTTGGGCGAACCATCATCATCACAAATCTAACATACTTGTTAGGAATGTAGGTTGTGTCCGTCGGCATCAACTTTACACCGTCAAAGATTTCCGTCAATGCCTGTAGAACTGCAATGCGTTTGTCCTCGGCATCACCTATTTTCTTTAATACCTCTGCAAGCAAGGTACTTCCGTTTGAATATATCTTATACAACTTTCCCATCAAAAACCACCAGTCATGTAAGGTGTGCTGTGACGTGAACTTAGTATAGTAATACTGGTATCTGGTATAGTTCTGGCTCTTATTCAGAACGTATTGTAGAGGGCTACCTCCATCTTTGAACTTGTTGTAAGCCCAAAGCGCATTATTAAACCCCTCTGCTCTGATACCGATGTTAAGCCAACAGGCAGTGATAGCCATGATTTCAATGTCTTCGATGGTCTCAAAGTCTGCGACATATTTCTCGATGTTCTGAAAGAGGAATCCTTGTTCTGTCTGCAAAGCCAGTTTAGCAAGTGTTTCGTTTGTTATCATAATAGTAAAATTATCAAAAAGGAAAATGCAAGCCTTGTCTCACGACAAAACTTGCACCGCTACAAAATACTTGTAACATCTAAATAAAGCTTATGTTTTGTCACAAATGGATTACAAATTCTTTCTTCGTGCATACTCAGCAATGAGCAAAGAGTCAACCTTATTATCGTCAATCTTCCTGCATCGTTCATTCTTGCGTAGGTCTATATTAGGAAATATTCGCCTTGCAGCATTGATTGATGTCGGCTTCGGATCAACTGCTTTGTAGGACTTTACAGACTTTTCTCCACTTACCTTGTCAGTGAAAGTGCGCTTCTTGGTTGTGTAGATTTCGTCTTGATGAATCCATATCTCTTTCTGCCAGTCTTTGGGTGCTACCAGAGTATAGGTTATCTCTTCGGAAATAAGCAAGCCTTTCAGTATGCCTTTGATTTCACCGAAAGCAAAAGTGCTTCCTGCTGAAGCACCAAAGATAGCGTGTACGTCTTCCATTACGGCTGTAACCTGCCAAGACCGTTCCTTAACACTCTTCAAAATACGATGGAGGTCTAAATCGTCATTCTCGTCTATCGAATAGAACTCAAACTTTCCATTGGGAAAAATGACAGAAATAAAACCTACCTGCCCTGGGTCAATACCAATATATGTTTTCTCCATACCTTATATATTATCTTCGTTGTTTACACCAGTTATCACAGCATATCCAGTAGCCAGCCTCAATAGCCTCTTCTACCGTTGCATTCGGATGCTTGTCAAGCCATTCCTTCAACTGATCCTTATATCCCATAATCTTAAAAGAAAAAACCACCCTACTCGTCACGAGCAAGGTGGAACAAACAATTTAAAAACTAATCTACTAAAACAAATCAAAAATATCTATATCTTATACCGAAACATTCTTTGGAAAGCCGCCTACTTTCACAAGCAAGCGGGCTACGGGTTAATCAACTCATTTATGTAGTTATCTACGATTTTTCTTCCAAAGCCCCGTAACCGGATTGTCACGGGGCACAAATACATCTACTCTCTCTGTATCACAGAAAGTTCTATCTAACGCCAAACGAAAAAATTTCACAGGAAGCCAATCGGTGTGTCGGACACGGGTAGGATAACAAGCACCCCATGACTGAGATAGCACGTTATCAACACCGAAAGGCTCTGTCACGATCTACGGTAGCGAAACCAGACGTGCTTTGCGGAGAGTGTAGGACTCAAACCTACGATACGTTGCCGTATGCCACGTTAGCAATGTGGTGCTTTCAGTCACTCAGCCAACTCTCCAGTGTGAGGTGTCGTGGAAGTGCGCTACCACTCTCTATCATCCTGCATCGGTAAGTTCTCAAATGTATCATATTTTATGAGTCAAAAGAGAGTAATTGTAAAGCAGGACTTTTAACGGACATACCGAACAACACCTCTATATAAAATGAAATGAGTGCTCAAAAAAGCAACCTATTTTCACAAACAGGTTGCAACAAATATGAATTAACAACTTTGTTAATACCGTTATAATGCCTACTGACTTTCACAAGCCATGCAAAATAAAATGTTTAACCAAAAATCCTTGTCATTCAGGATGGACTCGAACCACCGACCTCATGTAAGTGCACACATGCGTTCTGCCAACTGAACTACTGAATGAATTGCCGCGATTGGCGTTACCCAATTCTTTAATAGAGGACATACCTCACGGCTAAAATTCGTATTTAGCCTTCAACTTTTCTTCACAAGGTTTACACCTCTTCAGTATAGGCGGCTTTATCCCGCCAACCCTTTTACCTACTATTCACCTCGGAAATGGTTTTCGGTGGACGCAAGGGCTGCGTCATTTGGCTATGTAAGTCCTTCTTACATCATCGGACTAACTCGTAGTCCATTGGTACAGCCAGAGAAATATGTGAATCGTATTACCGATTTTCATTGTTTAGGAAAGCGTCGAGGTCGCTCTTCTTGAAAAGCCATCGACCTGCGGGCTTCGTACATGGAATGAGACCGTCAGCGATATAGTTCTGCATCGTTCTGAAGCATACACCGATATACTCAGCAGCCTCCTTCGTCCTGAGATAAGTTTCCTTACCCATTGTTGTACTCTCCCATTGTGATAAGCAGATCAGTATCATCATCACCTGTCTTCGTCGTAAGGTTGAGACCGATAGGACGGAGTTTGTTGATGTTGAGCCAACTCGTCGTGCTCTGCGCCTTCTTTCGCAATTCTGAAGATGGGAATATCAATCTGCGCGTCTTGAAGTCGCGTTCATCAGCCATCTTTAAGATGTCCTCTGTATTGATTTTCTCAACTTGAAATGTTAAAAACACGCTTTCTGACATACTTTATCTAATTTTTCTTGTTGTTTTTATTCTATTTTACCCAATTTTTTGTATCTTTGCAGTGCAAATCATTTTGTCGTGAGACAAATTTTTAGAATTTTACTGCCTACATCTGAATACGTCTTGGATTTCGCTTGCAAATGTAACACCAAAAATCTGAATATCCAAATAATATCTGATGTTTTAACAGAACTTAATAGTGTTTTTCAGATGTTTGCAGGTATAATGTAGCCAACAAAATACATCTTTTTTTTTATAAACATCTAAATATCATTAAGTTATGAACAAGTCTAATTCTACATTTGACCGTATGTGTCAGTTGCGCGGTTGGCTCAAAGAGCAGAACCCGAAAATCTCAGAAGCAGCCATTGAACGCCAGATGGGTGTGGCAACGAATTATTTCAAAACCAGAAGTAATGCACCGATTGAAGAGGGGGAGAAGAATGTCAGAGAGAGGACACTTCAGAACCTTAAAGCGGCTTGGCCAGAAGTAAACATCGAATGGGTCAAGACGGGAGAGGGAAGAATGTTCGTCGAAGAGCAAGAAAGCGTGATAGACCCGAAAGACGGTACACCCTATTATAATGTGGACTTCCTCGGTGGCTTTGATGAACTTGAAGACAACCAGACTACTGTTCCGGCGTACTACATCAACTTCCAGCCCTACAACAAAAAAGGCAATTTATGGTGCAACATCACAGGCGATTCTATGGCACCTCGTATCAACAGCGGTGACAAAATCTGCATCAGGGAGATTCTAATGAATGATATCATCTTTGGGGAAATCTACGCCATCGTTACCATCAGCAACCTGCGTACCGTTAAATGGGTGATACGTTCGCCGGAAGAAGGCATGATACGACTCGTACCTGAGAACAAAGAACCACGATACGGTGACTATCAGGACATAAAAATCTCAGAGATTAGAAAAGTATTCAAGGTAGTTGGAGCAGTAAGAATGTTCTAAGCGTGTAACAAAATCGTACCAACAATACATAACTTATTGATAATTAGTGGCAATCCTGACCCCAAACGGATCACACAAAGAAGTGATAGAACAGGCATCAGGTGTGATGCCTTTTTCATTTAAGGGTTAATATTCAACGAGTTATGTATTGTTATTCTACGATTAAGTGGTGATAAAAGTGTGTACCACCGAAATACGAAAGAAAACGCAATACTGCGCATATAAACGCAAAGTATGTGTACCAATGTCGTACCAAGTGTGTGTACCAAATGTAGAACTTAATTAGTTGAATATGAAAATTGCAAAGACAAGGGTAGTCTTCGACAGACACAACAAGGCTACGAAAAAGGTGGCAGCAGCCATCTACATCGAAGTTTCTTATGACCGTGTTCGTAACTTCTACAACACTGGCATCAAGGTTTGTTCCCATCAGTTTAAGGATGGGAAAGTTCTGAATTGTGGTCAAATGGCAGAGTACCAAGACCGCATCAACGATATGCGCAACACCATTGAAAACTATATCAATGAGAAAATGAAGGCAAAGGAAACTTTCTCTCTCGACAACCTGAAGAAGTTCATGGATCATCAGGTGTTCGGTTCGACTGACTCTTTCCTGCGCTTCATGTACCAGCGTATCTACGAGCGTCCTATCTCTGAGTCAACGCGCAAGGCACATATCTCTATATATAATACTTTGAAGAAATGGGGTAAGATACGGCAATTCTCTGACATCAATGAAGCCAATATCAAACTCTGGGATGAACTGTCATATACCAATGCTACCAAGGCTCGTAATGTCTGGAACTACCACAAAATACTCAAGATATACGTGGGAGAGGCAAAGCGTTTCGGCAACATCAGGGAGAATCCCTATGAGTTTATGAAGTTCAAGAGAGACAACAGTCCTGGTCATAGGTTCATAACGATGGAAGAGATTGACAAGATAAAGCAACTGAAACTGTCTGAGAAAGCACTGAGGGATGCCAGACTTTGCTTTCTATTCCAGTGTTATACCAGTCTTTCATACTCTGATATGTGTATGTTTGATATTGACTCAGTGAGAGAGGTCGATGGTAAAATGCGCCTGCGTAGTCTCAGGGTGAAGACGCATGAAATGTATAATATCACGTTGCTAACCGCTGCTGTAAAGGTTCTGGAAGAGTGTAACTATACATTGCCGATACAGGATTTGCACTTCTACAACCGCAACCTCCAGACCATCCAGTACAGAGCCAATATAACGACACATCTTACCTCTCATGTAGGAAGACATACCTTTGCAACGTCGGTCGCATTGAAGAATAAGATGCCTATTGAGGTTCTGCAAAAGGTCATGGGGCATAACAGTATCAGGACAACACAGATTTATGCTCACGTCCTGCAAGAGTCTGTAGATGAAGAATTTGACAGGTTGGATGCCATTATCTAAGAAAAAGAGCGGGTAGGTCATTTCCTACTCGCTCTTTTGTATGGGTTCTCAATTTCGTTCTCAGAAAGGACTTTCGCGTAGAAGTCGTTTTCCTCTTCAAGTTCACGAATACGCTTTTTCAGTTCCTCGACGTGCTCTTTGTACCTTTGTGTCTCAAACTGGCGTATTGTCGTTGGGTGACAGGTGCAGTCTTCGATATCCTGTGACACTGCAACAGCCATGCAGCCCGGTATCAGGACTTTGCCAACACCTTTGATATTCTCGTAGTGGCACTTCATACGCTAACGTCTGCCTTGATATGCGGCCATGGATCATAGTTTTCCAGAACAAAGTCCTCGTACTTGAAATCATAGAGGCTCTTCACGTCTGGATTGAGTTTCATCGTCGGTAACGGACGTGGTTCGCGTGACAGTTGCAGCCTTGCTTGTTCAAGATGGTTCAGATAGAGGTGGGTGTCACCAGTCGTATGAATAAACTCGCCTGGTTCTAAGCCCGTAACCTGCGCGATCATCATACAAAGCAAG
>Ga0247610_10006883_pt1 | contig 11739 bp, 20 predicted proteins | sample 174DNAGHGhighgp2_FD_193483 | JGI IMG/M metagenome (GOLD analysis project Ga0247610, IMG submission 193483) | Sheep rumen microbial communities from Palmerston North, Manawatu-Wanganui, New Zealand - 1742 DNA GHGhigh gp2 | ecosystem: Host-associated > Mammals > Digestive system > Stomach > Rumen...
AACGATGTCGTGATATACCTGATTTGTAGCAGCAACCGATTGAGCTGTTCCGCTATTGACAGCTGCCAAAATTTCGCGCTGATTTGCCATAGAGTTTTGATTATCGAAACCCCTCTGAACTTCATTTGAAGTCGCGAGATTTTCGTAACCGATAGCGTTGGCAAAACCGTTGTTTCCCCAACCGAAACCGCCATTACCACCGCATAAAACCAATAAAAACAGAATAGCAAGCCAAGAGCCGCCCATTCCACCAAAGCCACCATTACCACCCATTGCAGCGGCAATGTCGGCCAAACTATAACCATTACCTTCGGCCATATTATTTACTCCTTAAATTAAAATTAAACCAAGTCACCCGTAGCTTGTCGCTGCGAGGAATTAAAGTCACTCTTTCGAGGAATGTTAATTCCGATAGCTTGTAAGTCTTGCTCGGAAAAAATCTTTTTATTGACGTCAAAATTACGATTTTTCGCCATATTCATAATTGTTTGCATTTGCTGTTGCGGATTTTTACCATTCATCATTTGGTTAAACATGTCCATTTGTTGCTTAAAACGTCCGCCTAGCATATTATTCATTATTTGATTTAGAATTCCGTTCATTGTCTTTTCCTTTTAAAGTTAATGTTTGACGCTGTGCCGGAATTTCGGTCAGTTTATTTTCAATACTGTCAAGCCGTTCAACAATAGCCTGTAACTCTGATTTTTCTTTTTTACCGGAAGTCAAAGCGTATGTTTCAAGTTCGATATTGCCGTCGTTATTCATGCGGCGTATATAAATCTCTTTATCTGTTTGATTAATACCAAGGTACAGCGTATTTGGCATAATGTTTGGTGTTACCAAATCTGCAGCCTGTTTCACAAAGTATGAATAAAGTTGAGGTTGGACCGTTTGAGCAACATTTTGAATTGTTTGAGGTTGTTGCATCGGCATATTATTGTAATTGTTTTGCGGATAATAACCGCGTTGTTGTGGCATATTGTAGCCGTTAAAATTCATATTTTCATACATTTTAAAAACTCCAAAAAAAATAGTAGCCTTTACGACTACTATCTTATGAGGTAAATAAAATGTTTTATGCTTTATTTAGGCAAGTTTTGCGTATCTTTGGTTAATCCAACAATAAACGCATTAAAATTATTCGATTGCTTTTCAATCTTATTATCTAAAACGATATAACCGCAAACAGCCAAAAATAATGTTGATAAAAACGAGATCAACCACACATAAACCAAAACTTTTACGTCCATGTGCGCAATATTAACTTGTTTGGAATTTTTAATAACGTTTTCGTTGTGATTTTGGTTTTGATTGTGAATATTCTGATTATTTGAATTTTTAAATTTTGTATCGGTAAAACTGCTATTCTGATTTTTCATTGAAGTAATCCCTTAATTTGTTGATAACATTCATAAAGATTTTAGTTACGCATCGCGGACATTTTCCAACGTCATCGCTAACACGATCATTGTAATAATATAAACGACGCAAAAATATATCCATTTCATCATCGGTTAAGTCAACTTCCGGCGATTTTAGCAATTCAATAATTTTGCATTTACGCATTTTCTTGAATTTGTTTGTAATATCGCTTGTCTTACCGCGTGGCATAACACATCCTTTCGAATATGATTAAAATACAATAAAAAATAAATGTCAAATAAAAAACACCGCCATTAAGACGGTGCTTGCTTAAAGGAACTATTATTATGAAAAAACTATCAATATATATATATTAACTATTTAATTTATATTGTCAATAGTTTTTATGCTGTTCTACGCCAAATATTCACACGATATGCCGGCGGTTGAACTGTTGATGAACGACCATAAATTGAATTAAAACTAGATGCACTAAAATTAATAGTTCTCGGTAACGTTGGATCTCTTAAATCCCCGCCACCATCTGGTGTTGATAATTTTCCTGAATTAGATCCACTAAATGCACCGGTAAAGTTTGTTGCACCAACAGGTGCAGACGCTCTATAAATCTTTGGATCAAAAGAACCTGTAATGTTTGGCAAGCCTGCTTCAATGGTTGTATTTGCATTTGAACCATTACCGCCCCACAATGCACGGTCTCGTGCAACTAATTGCCATTGTGAACCACTAATTAAAGTTGCAAGTGGACAATCGGATTGTGTGCCAATGTAAAGCGATCCGACCGGATAAAGTGTAGTCAGAATTGTGTTTACATAAGTTTCCAAATCAGCAATACCCTGTTCAATGTGGTTCATATTTGCGGCATTAACCGGTGTTCCTAATTCTGTAATAGTACCAAAAGCGTCAAGCAAAGTTACCGTATCATCGCCATTATCACGCATAACGTAAGTGCGCGGATTTTCAACATCTTGGTCTACCCAAACCGTTTTTTGATACGCCATTTTTCTACTCCTCTAAGATTTGTTTATCACTTGTTACATCAAGCCTATACATATATGTAGCAGATTGAATATTATATGTCAAGTTAGGTAAATCTTTAGCAAGTAAGTTATTTGAGCTATCATATAAAGCAACACCATTTAAAATATCGGTTGTATCATCGAATAAAACATCAATATAAACATCAATAAACCTGCCATTTTTTACTTTATTTTTGATTATTGCTGTTGTTGGTGTATCATTGACAATTAGTTTTGCTGAATTTATTTTATCATAAACAAAATCAACAATATAATTTTGTAACTTTTTTGTTATCATAGTGGATCAACTCCTGTATTAAATGTTGCATTTCCGCAATATCTGACTAAATTTGAAATAATAATTGTTTGGTCGTTTATTATAATTTTATCAACACCCATTAACAATGCAAGCAAACTATATAAATGGGCGGGTTTATATCTATTTATTGCACGTTGCAAATCAACAACGCTTCTTTCGGGGTTACCAAGAATAATTGTAAAAGCATAATTCGACCAATCTTCATTTAATTCGTAATCATCGCCGTAATTATCAATAATCGTCTGCCGCAATCGTTCTTCGGTAAATACAATTTTAGCGTTTTTCTTTTCCAAAACGGCCGCAATTCTTTCTTCAAGCGTTTTGCTTTCATCCGGAGTTATACCGTAATCGCGTTCAAACCGCTCGATAATAGTTGTTGTTGAAATATGCAAGTCGTAACGCGTTTTATATAAAAAATCGTTTATAGCATCAATTTCCGGCTGAATAGCGTCAATCAAATCTTTTATTTGTTTAATATTATAAACCTTTTGAGGGATATCAGTATTTAATTTGCTTTTTATTTCCATATTATCACTCACTAATTGATGTTGTACCAACACGCGCCATTTGTGTTGATGTTAATGTTATTGATTGAACACCACCGTTTAATGTATAACTTTGAACATCTACCACGCCGGTGCATTGTAGTAATAAATCCGCAATTCTTAAATATGAAATTGTTGTTAAACCGTATGTTGATAAATAAGCGGCCAAAAGTTCGTTAAATTCTTCGGTAACATATGAAATACTGCCAGTATTGCTTAAAGTTATGGTTGCTGTTACGTTTATATTAACATATTCAATACTATCAACCGTAACGGTTGCGCCAATAGGTCGTTGTGTTTCAATATATGCAGCTACTGTATCAAGCAAAGTTTGTGTTGGTGTTGATTTATCAGGTGTTGAAATTAAAACTTTTACCGTTCCATTTCCGTTCCATAAAGGCACAATTTTTGCACTTTCTACACCGTCAACACTTTCCGCCCAAATTTTATAATGAGCTTCATTTCCTGAACCTGCTTCGTTTTGAATTTTATATAAAATACGTTCGCGATAGCTTTCGTCATCTTCTTTATCTGCACCGCCTATTCCTTTACTAACAGCAACAGCAGAAGTCAAACCATAGTAATTGCCATCAAATGTAAAAACTGTTCCGGTTGCAACATTCCCAACCGTTCCGGCGGTGTTACATAGGAAATAAACGTCAATATAACCAATAGCAGGAATTGTCTTTGCTTCCGTGGCTGTAAAAACAATATCGCCGTAACTTATTTTTACCGAAGATGATACAACTTGGTCTTCTAAACCTGAAACACGAACCAAAACTTGTGATGGTGTCGCTTCTTTTCGTGGTAATCCATTATCAGCACCGGCTAAATCTAAATCATCACCGGTGGCCGTTGAAACAAACGCACGGTCAATCATTGGATCTATTTGTGTGTCTTTTTGCACAGCCATTTCATAACCGACGGCGTTAATTATATCCTGTCCAAAAGTTCCTTCCATTTTATTTTCATCAAGTGTTAATTGCGCGTTCATTCCTGCAACATAATCATCTTTACTGCTCATTATTCAACCCCCTGCGTTTGTGTGTAATCTATCTTACCATAAACTGTTTGCGCCGTAAATTCAATAGTCATTTTACTGCCAATTTGAGAAAACTTAAAATCAGACAGATTTAATATATATGGATTGACAAGTAAAGCTTCTGATATAATTCTTTGCAATTCAGCATGTTTTATGTCTGTATTAACAAACCTTGATATTAAGTTCATAAATTCATTGCCGTAATTATCAGAATAGGCATTATATTTGAAAAGTTGAGTTTGTGGATGCAATGCTTTATAAATCCACACCTTTAACGCTTCATTACCCGTTATCAAATAAGGTCGACCATCTTTAAGTAATAAAGTATTATTATCCCAATCGACGGCATATTCTTTAAATAAAGGCAATTCAGCCGCGCTTTTAATCTGCTCCAAAGTATCTGTTGTATCTGTGGTTAATGTGTCCGGTATAAAAGGAAAATCTGTCATTGTGCGTTATCCCCTATTAAATTGATTTTTGAAACAATTAAAATTTTATTTTCGCCAACTTTTTGAACTGCAACAAAATCGCCAACGTGCAATATAAATCTGTTGTGCCATGATTTAAAGTAATTATAAAAATCTTTTATAAAATTCGGAATCGTGCCGGATATTTTGGCAGTGTATTCACTTGAAGATTGCGGTTGAAGACTTATAAGCGGTGGCGGTGTCATGTTGGTTATATTTTGCGTACCGGCTATGGCTGTGTCAACATCAAGATTAATGTTTTCATCTAACAAAAGACTGTTGCAATATAATGTGTCATCAGCGGTCGAAAAATCAACTTTTAAATATGTTACCGTTAAGGGCTGTAATGATTTAACAACACCGACGTTTACATAACCCTGACGCGCCATTTGTTGCCTAATTTGCGCGCCAATCGTTTTATATAAAGTATCACTCCAATCCTCACCTTTAGACATTATATAACACCCCTAACGTTGTTGTGTAATCATCATCAGACCATATATGTTGGTCGTTCAAAATAAAAAATCTACCGTTAAATCCGGTGTGCGGTTCGACTATATTGACTGTTTTACCGGTTATACATTCAATATTGCCGTCAATAGTTAATCCTGCTGTATAATCAATTCCGTGTAATTCTGGTAAAATTAATTTAAAATCTTCAGTATATTGTTCGGTAACAACATTTTGCATTAATCCAAATTTTGCTAAATCATCGCTATTTTGACGCGTTGTTATAACAGATCCAAAATCATCTAAAACAGCAATTTTATTTATCATATTTTGCACGGTTTCGGAATAGTCCGCTTCGCGTATATTTGTTTGGCTTGTCAATGTGGCGATTGTTTCTGAATTTGTAGGCCTTTCGAAATAAATGTTATTACCAAGTGCGCGGATGCTGAAATATTCATTACCAACATCGCGCCGTAATGCCTTGGCCATAACATCATAATAAGTCATATCTCCGGTGGCAATAAGTTGTTGGCTTTGGCCATCTACTTCAATTTTTGAATTTAAATTAAAAATATTACATACTTTACGGCAAATTTGTGATGCAGTTCCGATAAATCTTCCAAATGCTTTACTTTTTAGAGTATTATATAATAAATCAATGCAATCAACATTATAAACTTTTTGCGATGTGTTATAATACGCGTCAATGCACATTCCGGTAAATACCAATTTGCCGTCATTGTCATACATAACGACTTTATCCCCAACACGACAACTACTTTCCATTGGTAAATAAGCAAACGACAAACTTCGTGCGGCCTGTTTATAATCGCCGGACCACCGAATAAATATTTTTGTTTTTATCTCATTGTCATTTGCAAAAATTCTCATAAACGCAAAACCTTTCCGACAATATCGCTATCAATACTCAAACCGTTTTTCTCGGCAATGGTTGTCCAATTTGCTGAATCTCCAGTATATCGTGTTGCAATAGAATAAAGATCATCACTTGCCTTTGCTGTAACAGTGCTTACAAGCGTTCTAATTGCATTACGCGAAACTAATCCGCTTGCTAAAATTGACAATATCGAACCGCCGGATGTGTCTTTTATTGGGTCACGATATTCCAAAAAATCAATTTGATAATGAATAACTTTTGTGCTTTCAGATATAACCGGCTCAAAACGTGTTATTTTCATTAACTCGTTAAAGTGGTCGGAAATAACAACACGAATTAAATCCTTTGCTTCCTGCCACGCTTGCAACTTGCTTATTGTGCTTTGTTTGGTAATTAAATTATTAATAACGCCAGTCAGAATATTTGTGTATGTCGTGGTTAAAATAGATCCGGCATTATCATCAAGAAAAATACTGTTAATTGATATTGTTTTTAATTGTCTTGTGCCAAATATAGCAACTTCGCCATAATCAATAACATTGTAGCGGTCAATATTTATTTGTTGCGGTAAAGTTATTGCATCCGGATTTATTGGTAATGTTAAAATTTCGCCGCGTGTCTGATTATAAAAATATACAGTTAATCTGTTAGCCATTTTAATATGCTCCCATGTTGCTAAACTTCTTTTCGATACTGTCAGCAATAGCGCGACCAATTCGCGAAATGTCCGCTTCCTCTCTAACTGTTCCGTTAATATTAAATGTGTTAGTCATATTTGTTGTGTTGTAAGGTGTTGTTGTTTGAAAACTTTGTGCGTCTGATATATTTTTAAGCGTTTCGTTGTTTAACGTTGATGTGCGCTGACTTGTTTTATTATTTCGCTGAATTTCAGCAACTTTATCAAGCAAGTCACCATTCCATAATCCCGAACCAATATCACTCCATGACATCGAATTAAATGCTTCAGCAAAATCTTTTGTGTCGGTAACAATTCCGGTTAATACACCGACAAAACCTTTTGCCATATTATAAAGTCCGCCAAAAGCATCAATTATTTGTTTTATAACCCACCAAATACCCTCAAATAACTTTCCAGTAGCTACCAAAACTTCATTTAATTTTTCGACTTTTTCAATTGGCAATCCATTCAGCTTGTCAACCCATTCTGTTAATTTATCGGCAATTTTAGAAAGATATGGTAAAGCAATTCGACCAAGACTTTCTTTTAATCTATCGCCAACAACACTAAGTTTGTTTCGTAAAATATCAAACTTACCATTAACAGTAGTTGAAATTTTATCAACAGATTGATTGTATTTGTCAGTTGAATTATAAACACGCGTTAGTAAACGCTCATAATCTTTAAATGTAATTCTTCCGGCAGACAACAATTTATTAAACAGTTTTGGCGTAACACCAAGTTGTTTTTGCATTTCTTTTTGGCCATCAATGCCTACCGCTGATAATGCTTTTAATGACTGCGCTGTCACACGTCCGGTTGCTGATACTTTTGTTAATTGCGTTGTTAGCATTTGTAAATTATCAGCACTACCCATCGAAAAACCCTCTAACATTTTTAATGTTGGTATTAGTTTTTCGGTGCTTATTCCGTTATCTAGCATTTGAATAGATAAACCACGTAAAGTTTCGCGTGAAAATAAACCGACTTCTTTATCCAAATCTTCAAATACTTTTTTAGATTTTTCAGAAGAACCGGTCAATAAATCCATTGTGGCTTTTAATTCTTCAGCATCTCTTGCGGCACGAGAGCAAGATAAAGCAAGTGTGCCAACAGACGCAACACTAATTCCGGCGGCCGATACAATGCCTTTAGCCATATTACCAAAGATTGATTTTAATTTTTCGCCCTTAATCGATAAACCGGACATTTTACCGGAAATTTTATCTAGCTTTTCCGATGCACTATCTTTTAATACTAATTCATCTTCAAATTTTGCCATTTACTTTTTTCCTTATTTCTGCCCAGTATAACGCGCTTGCTAAATAAAAATCTTGCTCGCGGTTTGTTAAATTTAAAATCTTTTCCGGTTCGATTCCCCTTTCAAGATAGTAGGACACAAGATATAATCTTATGTCCTTTTCTATCAGTTTTTTAGGTCATCAACTCCATCATTTTTCTTGTCAATATGGTCTGAAATACTATGAATAATATCAATCAAATCTTCTACGGTAAACAGATAATCCAAAACATCATAATAAGAATTTATTAGGCCTTTTTCTTTTGCGGCAACAGCAACTTCCTTTAAGTCCATAACGTTATAAATTATTTTACGCATAGCCTTATTTTCAGTAATATCACCTATGGTTTTAATTCCATTGGCCGGAACGCTGTTTTGCCATTCTCTTTTTTCAGCCAAAGTCAGCGTGCGTATTTTCATCGTATCGCCAAGACTTTCGATTTTAATTTCATATTCAGACGTTTTGTAATTAACGTTTTCTTCGATTTTTTTAAGATATTTATCCAAGTTTTCCATATATTAGTCCTCCGGAAATACTTCGGCGTTTTTCTGCACCTTAGATGGCGGAAAAGCAAAACTTAATTCACGAGTAACGACTGCGCCCTTTGATAAATTCAAAAATGGAATGCTATCAAAAGAAACGTGGTTAATCGTGTATGCTTCCTGCTGCTTATTGTATGCAGATGGATCTGACAAATTTGTTTCAATTACAAAATGTGGTTCTTCGCCTTTTGCAAGATATTTATCAAGCAAATAAGCCGCTGTATTGTAAACTTCTTGCAATGTCAAAGTTCCTGAACCTTGTTGTGAAACCTTTACCCGTTGGACATCTGCGCCCTCGTAATAGTTTTCAAAGTTATTTGTAACATCGGCGGTGATTGATTGGATTTTAGCAACTTCTGTTCCATCAAGCCAAACTCTACCCCAAGTGCCAACTAAAGGCTGTCTTTCGTTTGCCATTATTACATCTCCTCAAATAAGTTAACGTCAAGTTCCAAATCTTCCATTACATCGGTCGGTGCCGCTGTGCCGTCAAGTCCGACATAACTTCCGGTATTGTATTGAATAATCTCTTGCTCGGTCATATCGCTTGTGTCAACGCCTTGTGCTTCCAAATATGCTTTATTTTTAGCATAAGACACCCAAACTTCATTACGCATATTTTCATCAAGCAGATTCGGCTGTAATGATCTTAAATAAGAATTTACAGCACCGCAAAATCTTAACTTGTTTTGATACGAATTGACGTATTTTCCAACATAGCTGTTGCGGAAAGTGGTAACAATATCTTCGGCAATTAAATCCATTGTGGAAACAATGCGGATTTTCTTAAAGTCTGCCGAAATACCGTCGGTCAATGTTTGCAAGCTATTAACTGCGCGACCGAGTTTATATTCGCCAAATTCATAAAGGATACATACGCGGCCATCGTCTGCCTCGCTGTCCGGATCATCTGCAACATCGCAAGATACAATTTCCGGTAAGTTGGTATATGTTGCGGCCACGGTATCCGGCAATCCTGCCAAAATACCGGCAAGACGGCAAGTATATTGTGCGCCGGTGTAGTTTTTAGCTGTTCCGGTAAAGTTCAAGACTAAATTGTCGCAACCGGACAATTCAATAATTCTTTGGTCGTCTGAACCTGTTGCCGGCTCATAAAATACAGCTTTGCCAAATCCTTTAAGACTTGCACGCTGTGTGTCAAGCATTGACTTAATTGCGGTAATGTCGGCGGCCTCTGCTGACGGCATAGCAAGATAATTAAACTTCAAGCGTTTTAATACCGTTACAGTTTCGGAAATAGTTTCTTGTTTCTTAACAACAATAACTTTCGCCGGTTTGCCTAAAAAAGCCATTTGCACTAATTCATAATTTGCGGCAGTTAAGTCTGTGCTTTTAACATCGCCGAAACTTGAATAAGTTAAGGTTTCGCCTGTCATCATGCTATCATCTAGCACCAAGCAAGCAATCCCCTGTTGTGAACGAGAAATCGCTGTTACGGCTTTTCTCGTAAATTCAATAACAAAACTAGGTTGCCCCATTTTATTTACTCCTTTTTAATGTTAACATCAAGGTTTTGCATTTTTTCAAGATTATCATAAGCGACTTTTACAGCCGTGTCAACTTGGTAATTGACATCAAATAAAATTTGTAAATATCCGTCAATAATTCTTATATCAAAATCGTCGTTTGGCGTTATAATGTGATTTTTAACGCCACGAACATAATTTATTCCGGATTTTAACGGTGCAATAATACTTTCCGCAAAATCATAAAGTTCTTCATCTTCGGTTTCTTTTGCATAGGCAAACTCAATACAGACGGTAGCCGAAATATCATTCCACATATTTGCGCTTGCCGTGCTTTCACGAAAAGACGAATAATAAATATCTATAAACGGATATTTTACGTTTTTAATACGCCCGAAGAAAAAATTGACGGTTTGGCCATTATATTTTAACCCTGCCAATGTCCGCTGTATTGCTTCGGCTAATTCAAGTTGATTTCTCATGCAAATATCTTCCTCATTAGTTTTTTAACTGTTCCGGAAATAAACCGGCGTGTTTGTTTTATGGCTGTGCGACCGACAAATCTTCCTAAAGTTTTTCGTCCTGTATCAATTCCACTACGCGTAACAATGCGGTGACCAAATTCCAAATGGCTTGCATATTCAGCGTTATTTATACATTTAACAACGGTATCTTTTGCCTTTTTAATAATATCAGAAGTCCATGATCCGCGATAGTTTCCTGTCTTAACGAGTTTCTGTAATTCGGTTTCTTTTTTTGCTTCGTCAACAAACTTATTTGCCGCAATATTGCCGAGTTCTTCCCAAGCAGTATTTAACCGTTCTTTTCTCTGTTCTAATGCTTTTTTGTAGTTTTCCCACATTATGCGGCCTCCGGCGCAATAGGCGTGAAAGATAAATCCACTTGACACGTTTCGCGGTAATTATGTGACTGTCCAGCATACATTTCAAAAACTTCGCCATTTGGACGTGTGATTGTTATCTTGTCGTTTAGCTTGAAAATATAACGCGGAGCGCAAAACATAACATAGTCATAATCGGCGGTGGTAGCCTGCCGGTTATCACGAACAGGAACAAGCCGAGATTTTACGGCCAAGTGGCAAGTTATTTGTTCATAAACAGTCGTTAAGACATCTTTGCTAAAATATTCGCCTGTTGATATTTCCTGACGTTCGACTTTTGCCTTATCCTGCCAAAATATTGTTATACTCATTAACACCCCACACTTGATAATGAAACCCAACGTTGTAACAAATTCTTTTCATTGAATACATCTGCATCAAGATTATATGTAACTTGCATATCAAGTTCACGATATGATTGAATACCGGTTTGTTTATCCAAGCCGTCTTCATAAACTCTTGCGGCAATTCTAGCGACAACGCGTTCCATGTCTTCCGGAATATCTTCGCGATTACAATATGCAACGCATTGATCAATTACAGTATCAATAATGAAATCATCTTTTGCTTCAAAATCATCATTAATATCCATATTACGCAATATTTTAACATAGTCTTTAATTTTTGAACGCTTTTCTTGGGTAATCATGTTTTTAACTCCTTTGCCTCTATATTAAACTGTAATTTCAAAAAGTAAATATGAAAA
>Ga0247610_10006884_pt1 | contig 11738 bp, 8 predicted proteins | sample 174DNAGHGhighgp2_FD_193483 | JGI IMG/M metagenome (GOLD analysis project Ga0247610, IMG submission 193483) | Sheep rumen microbial communities from Palmerston North, Manawatu-Wanganui, New Zealand - 1742 DNA GHGhigh gp2 | ecosystem: Host-associated > Mammals > Digestive system > Stomach > Rumen ...
AGAAGGTGACCGTAGCCGAGTTTATTGCTGCTCCCGAGTCTACCACTGTGTGGTATCAGCTGACAGGCACTGTCAAGAATCTGCAGGACGGTGACCAGTATGGCAACTTCGACCTTGAGGATGCCACTGGCTCTGTCTACGTCTACGGCGTGCTCTCGGAGAAGGGAGGCGCCAAGAAGCAGTTCCAGGAACTGGCGGCAGCAAAGGGCATAGTGAATGGCTGCACCATAACCATCATTGGCAACCGCGGCTCGTACAACGACAAGATTGAGGTGACCAACGCCTACTTCGTCAGCGTAGGCGAGGGTGGGGGAGAGGTTCCCCCAACGCCACAGCCAACAGAGGGCAACGGCGGAGTGCTCGAGGGCAACACACTCACTGTGGTATTTGCCGACCTGGGCGTTACCGATCTGACCAAACCGATAAAGCTTGTCGACGGCACCACGCTTACCTACTCGAAGGAAGATGGTAAGAACAACCCCATATATCACGAGAGTTCACAGATAGTGCGTATGTATGCACACAACTCGGTGACTGTCAATGCCGGTAACAAGCGAATAGCAAGTGTGGCGTTCAACTACGACACATATCAGGGCACTGCCTACTGTGGCAATGACGCCCTCTACGGCGAGGCAGCTGGCAACAGACTTACTCCTGCAAAGGACGACAAGACCGTGACATTCAGCAATGTCAATGCTTCGATTCTAAAGGTTGTCAACGATTTCGAGACAAACAGTGGTGGCGTTCAGTTCCGCTGCACCGGTCTCGTCGTGACTTTCGCTGAGTAGTGGCCTAAGGACTCCATGTAATCTTTTTCGCAGCCGCTCTTCTCCCATCGAGTAGGGCGGCTGCGTCTTTTGTGTGTCTGCAGGGGTAACTCCGACTTGGAACGCATTTATCTACGACTTTGAAAGTATCCAAGTGGGAGTTATATAGTTTCTAACTTGGAGTTAGATAGTTTCTAACTTGGAGTTAAATAGTTTCTAACTTGGAGTTAGATAGTTTCTAACTCATTGAAAAACTTACTGGATGAACTAAAAGCGGCGGGTGAACCTAACGGTTACGACAGGGAAAACCTTGAACTTCTCTATGGCGTCGACATACGTTCCCACCTTACCCTTGATGTTCTCTACGTCGCTGGTCAGGTCGATACCCTCGTGGGTGGTCACCTCTGGCACACCGCCCCAGAAGAGCACGCCACAGTCGAAGGCTATCTTGTAGCGGTCGTCGTTTTTCGCCAGACGTCCCTCGTAACCAAAACCCAAGTACGGTTTGAAACGGTTCACGTGCATGTCGCACTTCACCATGCTGTTCTCGTCGGGCTCCAGCATGTAGGGGTCGCCCTTGGCATACTTCACGTCGCCCTTCTTGTGGACCACTTTTGTGTCTACGACTTCCATCATCTGATTGCCGTCGGCATCTAAGATGGGCCTGTCACGCTCATCGTACATAGGAGCTTCGAGCTGCACCACCACATCCTCGTCGTAATACACGTCGTGGGTATATTCACCTACGTGGACGCCCATGCGGCCGTTGTTACGAAACTTTCTCTGTATGGTCTCCAGGTCATTTGGCGATGTGCTGGCGTTGATGCCCAGCGATTTGAAGTCGAAGATGTTGGCTTCGTATAGCAGGTCAGGAAAAGCTTCAGTCCTGTCGTTTATCAGCTTGTCATACAGGTTGTTGTAGATGCCAACGGCCATCAGCGATGGCATGTCCTCGGTAGTGTTGTATGCTTTTGCTATGTGCGACGGGCCAAGGTAGAATCCGCCGGTAATATGCCAGTGCTTGTTGTTCTTCAGGGGGTATATGTCAACGAGGACATTCCAGTTCCAGAAATTAGCCGGCTTGCCTATTATGTCTATCTGGCTGTCAATCTTCCTGCCAGTGAAGCTCTCCAGCAGTCCCTGCATCTTCTCAAACTTCGTCTGGCTCTTTTCGGGGTCGTTGCCCACCTGTATGCCGAAGTGCATGGGAACCTCTATGCGTGGCACATAGTGGAATCCGGTGCGGACCTTTGCAAAGCTCGCAATGGGCGTTGAGAGTTCAAGGCCATAGCCCGTGGTACCTAACGACACTCCGAGGTCAATCTGGTTGAAAGCCTTAAACTGCATGCCTTCGTTGCTGTACTGTGCATTGGCATGTCCAGCAGCCAAGCAGGCCGCGGCTATGAATGTTGCAACTCTTCTGTTCATGAAATAAAGGTTTTTATGGTGCAAAGATACGGAAAAAAAGGCAGTGGAACAAAAAAAATGGAAAATATATTGCAAGTTGTTTTGTTTTTTCCAAAATAATGTGTATCTTCGCACCATAAAAGTTTAATGTTATGAGTAAAAACACGTTTATCACTGCATTGCTGCTGTTTTTGTCGTTTACAGCGGTCAATGCCCAGGAGCGGAAGTTCTCGCTCTATGGTATCGGATTCTATAATCTGGAGAACCTTTTCGACACTTGTCACGACGAGGGCCACAACGACTATCAGTACCTTCCAGACGGTCAGAACAAGTGGAATGGCATAAAATATACGAACAAGCTTCGCAATATGGCACGCGTGCTTTCTGAGATGGGCACCGACAAGCTGCCTGGCATAGGCTGCGCATTGATTGGTGTCAGCGAGGTGGAGAACGCGAAGTGTCTCACCGACTTGTGCGAGCAGGAGCCTTTGAAAGCCCGTGGCTACCAGTTCTGCCACATCGAGGGGCCGGACCAGCGTGGTGTGGACTGCGCCCTGCTTTACAACCCGCGTATGTTTAAGGTGCGCGATGTGAAGCTGGTGCCCTACGTCTATGTAATGCCCGAGGACTCACTTCGCGCCACGCGCGGTTTCCTCACGGTCAGCGGTACGCTGGCCGGCGAGCATGTCACTGTCATCGTCAACCACCTGCCCTCTCGCTTTGCTGGTTCGTTCTATCGTGAGGAGGGAGGACGCCAGATCAGGTTGGTGAAAGACTCGCTGCTGCGCGACGACCCAGACGTGAAGCTCTTCATCATGGGCGACATGAACGACGACCCGCAGGACAAGTCTATGGCCGTGGCATTAGGTGCTAAGCGCAAGATGAAAGATGTGGAGGAGGGTGAGTTGTGGAACCCCTGGTGGGTTGTGCTCGCCAGCGGGACGGGCACATTGCAATATGACGGCGGGTGGAACCTGTTTGACCAGATTATACTTTCCCACTCCCTGCTGGACAAGAAGGGGAAAAAGGACTATAAGACACTGAAATATTGGAATCACCAGATATTCACTCGCGACTATCTCTTCCAGAAGGAGGGAAAGTATAAGGGGAACACCCTTCGCACTCATGCCGGCGGTGCATGGCTCAACGGTTACAGCGACCATCTGCCAACAGTGGTCTACGTCATAAAGGAAGTAAAATAGGCGTGAGGATTTCCCTTTTGGAGAATAAAATAAGGGCGGTGCTGTCATAACAAGCAACCGCCCTTATTATGGTTTTCACTTGCTGTCAAGCGTACTGTAGATGGAGTTGTTGCTGAGATATTCCGGCACTATTCTCTTCATCTTGGCCACCGTGGCCATGTTGTCGTAACGCCTGCATATCTCATTGAGCTCGTCGATATCGCTGCAAACGCCCTGATAGTCGTATTCGCGAACCGTGGCTATGCGTATCTTCTCGTGGAATGAAGGCTTGGTGGTCTCCTTCTCGTTGAGCACCTCTTCGTAGAGCTTCTCTCCCGGGCGCAAGCCTGTGTATTTTATTTCCACGTTGTAGGCACCGCTGAGCATTATCATACGCTTGGCGAGATCGGCAATCTTCACCGGCTGTCCCATGTCGAAGACAAATATCTCGCCTCCGTTGCCCTTTGTGCCAGCTTCGAGCACCAGCTTGCAGGCCTCTGGTATGAGCATGAAGTAGCGAATGATGTTCGGATTGGTGACGGTGATAGGTCCGCCGTTCTTTATCTGCTCTTTGAAAAGAGGTATCACAGAGCCGTTGCTGCCCAATACATTTCCGAAGCGGGTGGTCACAAACTGTGTCTGTCCCTTTATCTTGCCCTCCTTGATAGCCTTGTCGAGGCTCTGCACGTAGATCTCGCAGATGCGCTTCGAGCATCCCATCACGTTTGTCGGGTTCACTGCTTTGTCTGTAGAGATCATCACAAACTTCTTCACGCCATATTTCACAGCCAGGTCGGCAATGACGCGGGTGCCCATAATGTTGTTGGTCACACTCTCGCTGGGGTTGTCTTCCATCATTGGTACGTGCTTGTAGGCGGCGGCATGGAAGACGAAGTCGGGCTTGAACCGGTTGAATATGGCCTCCATGTGTTCCTGCTCGCAGATGCTCGCCACTATGGTGTGGGCCTTTATGCCAGGCCACTGCTTTTCCATCATCAGGCGTATGTCGTGCTGTGGTGTCTCTGCCTGGTCTATGAGGACGAGCTCTGAGGGTTTGAAGCTGGCCACTTGGCGCACCATCTCGCTTCCTATACTGCCTGCCGAGCCGGTAATCATGATGCACTTCCCTGTGAGAAGCTTGCCCACAGACTCCATGTCTACCTGTATCTCGTCGCGTGGCAGCAGGTCTTCTATGCTTATCTCTTTAAGCTGCGGTGTCGATGTGGCATTTCTTCCATCCAGTTCTTTTGCGTCTTGTGTGATATAGATGCGTATGCCAGCCTTGATGATTGCGTCCTGCAAATCCTGCTTGCGGCGGAAGTCTGCCAGCCGGTATGGCGAGACGATAAGCGCTTCCACATGGTCGGCCTTCAGCTTGGGCAACAGGTTGTCGTCGGCCATGTGGACCTTTGTCCCCATGAGCACATGTCCGTCCATCGCTTTCTCCACGGTGACAAAGCCTTTCAAGTTAAATCTCATGGGTTTCTCGCTCCTAATGTGCTTTGCAATGGCTATGCCGTCGTTCCTCACACCGAAGATATAGACACGCTTCGACCGTTGGCTTGCGAAGAGAATGTCGTAAAACATCTTCACTCCTATGCGCAGCACCCACAGCATCATGGTGGCAATAAAGAACACTGCAATAATCTGGTGTCCGGAGATGAAGAGCATGCTGTTCGTTTCGAAAAAGACGAAAAGCTGATAGCACGCAAATGACAGGATTGTGCCTAGTGTCATGGCCAACCCCACACGCTGAAGGTCGACAAACGAGGAGTACCTGAGTATTCCGGAATATGTCTTGAACAGCCGGAAGGCAATGTTGTAGAAAACAAGATACAGCAGGATGTTGAGCGCTAAATGGCCGAGCATGTTCAACGAACGTTCTTGCAGATCATAGAACATAAATATAACCACAAAAGAGACAAGTAAAATAATATTGTCTATCAAAAGAATACTCCAAAATGGAAGCGCTCTTCTGTTGAAATACCAATTAGCTATATTATTTAAATAACTCATTCCAAAACGATTTGATTCAGAAAAAAATGCAAATTATAAAAATCAGGTTGCAAAGTTACGATTTTATTTCGAAACCACAAGTTTTTTTGTAGAGTTTTTATTGCTTTTTCCCGAAAATAGTCAGTATGTTGCGTTGATTGTTCCACCCCATTCGGTATTTGCAGTGATGACAAACATACCTTCTGTCTGTGTATCTTTGTTGTTTTCACTTGAGGTGTCATCTACAATGTTTTCACCGTTAAAGAGTTCTCCAGAGAGCTCGGTGATTTTGTTTCTTTCTATCTTTATGTTTTTTATCTGCTTTTCCGCTACGGTGGTGCCACTGCCGTCGAATGCAGTCACGGTGAGGCTTAGTGTGCCTGATGCCTCCTTGGGTATGGTGTAAAGTTCGAAGGTGTATGGTGCTCCGGCAGCCGGGTCCACTTCGACGTTCACTGTCTGCTTAGAGTCTACACATCCCATACCGGTCTTGGCGTTCAGGGCCCCGCTGCCTCCGGTATAGTAGAACTTCAGGCTTTTGACACTCTGTGGCATGTCATCATTGACAATAAATCTCAACATCGCCGTGGCTCTTACCAGTTCCACATAGTGTGTCTGTGGTTCTGCCGTCACGGTGATGTCGCTGTAGTAGTAGAACGTGTCGGAATATCCGTCGGCATTGGTGAACTGCACCTTGTCTGGCGACGCCACCGAGGGGTTGTTTGCGCTGCTGTGTGCAACCACCAGCACTTGGTATGTGCCCTGTGCGAGCGATATTGAAGCCTGGCCGTAGCCCTCGGTGCCGGCGGTCTGGTTGACTGCCTTCAGTTTTTTCCCGTCTTTGTACACCACGAAGCATAGGTGTTTCCAGTAGTCACCGTCGCTGCGGGTGACGTCCATGGCTTTACTTTTGGTGGAGACGCAGAGTGTAAGTTTGCAATTCTCGTTGTCAGTGTTTTCGTTGTCCTCGTCGAAGACGGCTTTCTCGCATGACAGTAGTGAAGCGGCTACCAGAATGATGGCGCTCCAAAGCGCATATAACGATTTCATATTCATAGTATTATAGAATAATGATTAAACAAATGGCCGTTAGTATATGGAAATGATGAAAATAGGGAATCCGGTAGAGTAGTTCTACAGGATTCCCCATCGGTTTTTATTTGATTATTTGCTCCAGTTCTGAAATATTCTTGTCGATTATTTCGTCGCTGACAGCGTAGTTCTGCAGGTCGCCGTTCACGTAGAGGTCGTAGCTCGGCATGTCTATCAGTCCATGTCCTGAGAGGTTGAAGAGTATTACCTTTTCTTCGCCGGTCTCTATGCATTTCTTAGCTTCGCGTATTGTGGCGGCTATGGCGTGGCAGCTCTCCGGCGCTGGTATGATGCCCTCTGTTCGTGCAAAGAGCATACCTGCCTCGAAGGTCTCTATCTGTGGTATGTCCACACCGTGCATCAGCCCGTCCTTTACCAGCTGTGACACTATCATCCCGGCGCCGTGGTAGCGCAGTCCTCCGGCATGGATGTTCGAGGGCTTGAACTGGTGTCCTAGTGTGAACATGGGCAGCAGTGGAGTGTAGCCAGCCTCGTCGCCGAAATCGTACTGGAACTTTCCGCGTGTGAGCTTCGGGCAGCTCTCGGGCTCAGCAGCTATGAACTCGGTATGCTTGCCGTCTAAAATGTTGTGGCGCATGAAGGGGAAGGCGATGCCGCCGAAGTTGGAACCTCCGCCGAAGCAGGCAATCACCATGTCGGGATATTCGCCAGCCATGGCCATCTGCTTCTCTGCCTCAAGGCCAATGATGGTCTGGTGCAGGCCGACATGGTTGAGCACCGAACCGAGAGTGTACTTACAGTTGGGTGTGGTGGTGGCCAGCTCCACTGCCTCGCTGATGGCAGTGCCTAACGAGCCGCTGTGAGTAGGGTCGACAGTCAGTATGTCTTTTCCTGCTCGTGTGGACATCGATGGTGAGCCAGTGACAGCAGCGCCAAATGTGCGCATGGCGATGGAGCGGTAGGGCTTCTGTTGCATCGTTATCTTCACTTGGTAGACGGCGCAGTCCAGACCGTAAAGCTTTGCGGCGTAGCTCAGTGCCATGCCCCACTGTCCGGCACCGGTCTCGGTGGTCACGTTGGTGGTGCCCTCCTGCTTGGCATAGTAGCACTGTGGCAGGGCGCTGTTTATCTTGTGCGACCCTAACGGGTTTGTCGACTCGTTCTTGAAATAGATGTGGGCCGGTGTGCCAATGGCTTTTTCCAGTGCGTAGGCACGCACGAGCGGTGTGCTGCGGTAGTACTTATATTTGTCCAGCACCTCGTCGGGTATGTCTATCCATGCGTGCTCCTGGTCCAGCTCCTGCACACAGCATTCGCGGGGGAAGATGTGTGCCAGGTCGTCAACCGTGAGAGGCTGCTTTGTGGCCGGATGGATAGGAGGCAGCGGCTTGTTGGGCATGTCTGCCTGGATGTTATACCACTGAGTTGGAATCTCGCTTTCTTGTAAAATGAATTTTTTCTGTTTGCTCATAACCTTTCTTTATAATAAAATAAGTTTAGTTAATGCGCTGCAAAGATAATTATTTTCTATGAAACAGCAAAGAAAAAATGAAATAATCATTACAATTTGCGCGTTTATATGTAAAAATTGTTACCTTTGCACCATGATTATCCTCATTTTAGTGTTAACTTATTTCGCTGTCCTCTTTGCCATAAGCCGGTTCACAGAGCATCGTGGCGGTGGAAACGACATGTTTTTCCGCGCCGGAAAGCGCTCGCCATGGTATATGGTGGCTTTCGGCATGGTGGGTGCTTCTATCTCGGGTGTTACCTTTGTAAGTGTTCCGGGCATGGTGCTTACCTCGCAGATGACGTATCTTCAGGTTTGCATTGGCTTCATCTTGGGCTACCTTGCAGTGGCATTTGTGCTGCTGCCGGTGTACTACAGTCTGAATCTTACGAGTATATACACCTTCTTGGGCAGCAGGCTGGGCCCGCGTTCCTACAAGACTGGTGCGTGGTTCTTCCTGTTGTCGAAGATGGTAGGTGCAGCGGTGAAGTTCTATGTGGTCTGCATCATTCTCCAGCAATTGGTGCTCGATGCCTTGGGAATACCGTTTGTCATTACGGTGTTGGCCATGGTGCTGCTCATTTGGCTCTACACTCATCGTGGCGGTGTTCGTACTTTGGTGTTCACCGACTCGTTTCAGACGCTCTGCCTCTTCACAGCCCTGATTCTCATTATTTATTTAGTTGTTGAGCAGATGGGGCTCTCCCTTGGCGAGGCCATACAGTCGGTGATGGCCGACAGCCGCAGCCGGGTGTTCGTGTTCGACGACTGGATGTCGCCCCATTGCTTTTGGAAACAGATACTCAGTGGCGCTTTTATCGTAATAGTGATGACAGGCCTTGACCAGGATATGATGCAGAAGAACTTGACCTGCCGCACGCTGCGCGAGGCTCAGAAAGACGTGTGCACTTATGGCATGGCGTTCCTTCCTGTCAACATGCTGTTTATGGCACTTGGCGTCCTGCTTGCCCAACTCTTTGAAAGTCAGGGCGTCACGCTGCCAGCACAGGGCGACGAGCTGTTGCCCATGTTCGTGCGTGGCACTGCCAATGCTCAGTCTTCCATCTTCACCGTGCAAGCGCTGTTCGTGCTTGGTATCGTTGCTGCATCGTTCTCCTCGGCCGACTCGGCACTGACATCTCTGACCACCAGCTATTGCGTAGACATTAAACAGCGTTCAGTCGATGAGCGCCTTCGACGGCGCACACACATTGTCATTTGTCTTTTGTTTGTCTTTTTCATCCTCTCGTTCCATGCAGTGAACAACCGTTCGCTCATCGATGCCATCTACACCATCGTCTCTTACACTTACGGTCCGCTGCTTGGTCTTTTCGCTTTCGGACTGTTTACACGGCGAAGGGTGAACGATAGTCTGGTGCCATATATATGCATCGCGTCGCCGTTCATCTGCTATGCTGCCGACACTGTGGCACAGGCTCTCTTCAACTACCATTTCGGCTATGAACTGTTGCTGCTCAACGGGCTGCTTACTTTTATTGGTATACTTCTGACCTCTTTCCACGGTAAGGTAGCGCAAAGGGTGTGAAAGCAAAGGGGTAAACAAAAAAACCTCGCTTCGCAGCGAGGCTTTTGTTCTTCTCCTTATCCCATGAGGAACCTTTCTGCCTCTATGGCAGCCTGGCAACCAGTACCTGCCGCTGTGATGGCCTGCCGGTATGTGGGGTCTGCGCAGTCGCCAGCCACAAACACTCCGGGCAGCTTGGTGCGCGGTGTGCCATCGATTTTTTTCAGGTAGCCCACCTCGTCGGTGTCCAGCCACTCTTTGAAAATGTCTGTGTTTGGCTTGTGGCCGATGGCAAGGAAGAACCCGTCGATGGCTATTTCCACTTGCTGCTCATCGGCCTCGCCGCGGCGTTTCACCAGTTTTGCACCTTCCACACCGTCTTCGCCGAAGAGTCCTATCGTATTGTGCTCGAAAAGTATTTCTATGTTCTCGCGCTCCGTGACCCTCTGCTGCATCACCTTCGAAGCTCTGAGGAACGGTTTGCGCACGATGAGGTAGACCTTTTTACAGATGCCGCTGAGGTAAAGCGCGTCTTCGCAAGCAGTGTCTCCACCGCCCACCACGGCCACAGTCTTCTTGCGGTAGAAGAAGCCGTCGCAGGTGGCACATGCCGACACTCCCATACCCATATATTTCGTCTCGTCGGGCAGTCCGAGATATTTTGCCGATGCTCCTGTGGCAATAATCACCGTGTCGGCCTCTATCTCAAGGCCGCTGTCGTCTGTGAGACGGTAGGGGCGTTGGGAGAAATCGACGCCAACGATCTCGCCGTCGCGTATGTCGGCACCGAAGCGCTCAGCCTGTTGCCTCAGGTCCATCATCATCTGGTTGCCGTCCACTCCTTCAGGATAGCCGGGGAAATTTTCCACCTCGGTCGTCTGCGTCAGTTGTCCGCCTGGCTGCAGGCCACAGTACTCCACCGGACTCAGATTAGCCCGGCTGGCATAAATAGCGGCAGTGTACCCAGCGGGTCCACTGCCGATAATCAAGCATTTTGTATGTTCCATGCTGCTTTGTCTGTGAAAAACGTGGAAAAACGAGCCTATTTCAGCAGTTTCTCTATCTCTGCCTCTATGACCTCAATCTTTGTGGTAGGCTCGAAGCGTGCCACTACCATGCCGCGTTTGTCTACGAGGAACTTTGTGAAGTTCCACTTTATGTCGCTCTTTTCCTTGTATTGTGGGTCTTCTTTCGTGAGCATATCGTCGAGTATGTGGGCGATGGGATGCTCCATGTCCCAACCGGCGAAGCCTTTCTGCTCCTGCAGATACTTGAACAGCGGGTCGGCGTCTGGTCCGTTCACCTTCACCTTCTTGAAGCGTGGGAACTCAGTGCCGAAGTTGAGCTTGCAGAACTCGTGTATGCTCTCGTCGGTGCCTGGTGCCTGCTGTCCAAACTGGTTGCAGGGGAAATCGAGAATGACAAATGCCTGCGAGCGGTATTTCTCGTATAGTTTCTCCAGCTCCTCATACTGAGGGGTGAATCCACACTTCGTGGCAGTGTTCACGATGAGCAGCACCTCGTCGGCATACTCTTTCAGCGACACGTCCTTACCTTTTCTGTCCTTGACAGTGAAATCATAAACTGTTTTCATTGTTTTAATATATTAATAATTGTATATGTACATAATATTTTTTTTGTCCAGTCTTCTATTTCAATCCCCACACGGTTTTTACCACCGCTGCGTCTTGTGTCTCCACCCGCTCTTCTATGTCATCGGGCAGATTGCAGAAGAAGTCGATCCCCGTTTTTGCCTCCAAGTCGCGTATGTTGACCACATAGTTGCCCAGCGGGTCGTTGCTGTGGTCGGCGTTCAGGTGTTCTACCCAGAACCCTATGGCCTTATATTCGTTGGCCTTTTTCGACAGCAGTGCCATGAAGAAATATCTTGGCACAATAAATCCGCTACGCGTCCTGTCCAATATCTGTTCTTCGCGGTCTATGGTTCCACCCTTCACCACAAAGAGCGTGTCGCGGAGCGAACTCTTGTTCCATTTCCTGACCTGTTCTTCCATCTTCGCCCACACGCCGCCGTTAAAGGCGTACACCTGTGGCATCATGTTTGTCATGTAGAAGGTCTGTTCGTTCACCTCCTGTGAGCACATTCGGTCCTGCGAGGCGCAGATGTGTCCCCGGTTGTAGTAGCTGTCGTGTCCTCCGCCGGGATAGTAGCTGCTGCTGAACTCTCCCTTCACCGCGGGCTGTTCTGCCGATGGCACGTCGGGGTCCCACTGGAATGGGTCTCCACCCCACGATGTGTTGTACCAGTTGCCGCGTGCCCATTTTGTAACGTTGTTGGA
>Ga0247610_10006885_pt1 | contig 11737 bp, 7 predicted proteins | sample 174DNAGHGhighgp2_FD_193483 | JGI IMG/M metagenome (GOLD analysis project Ga0247610, IMG submission 193483) | Sheep rumen microbial communities from Palmerston North, Manawatu-Wanganui, New Zealand - 1742 DNA GHGhigh gp2 | ecosystem: Host-associated > Mammals > Digestive system > Stomach > Rumen ...
ACCTAGTTTCCTGGTTTCCTAGGCTCCCAGGTTATTTATCAACTCTTCCATCGCAGCCTTCAGGCCGTTCACATCACGACCACCGGCCGTAGCAAACCAAGCTTGACCGCCACCACCGCCTTGTATATGCTTGGCAGCCGCCTTGATCATCGCGCCGGCATTCTTGCCTTCGTCCACCAGCGGTTGGCTGAGGAAGACCGCAATCGTCGGTTTGTTCTCCCAAGAAGTAGCAGCCACCACGGCGAACTTCACATCCGTGAACTTACCGCGCAACAGCGGCATCACACCACGGATCATCTCTGGGTTCTGCTCGCCTTCCAGACGCACCAGTCTGATATCGTTATAGTCTTCCGCACGGTTGATGATCTGATCGCGGTACTGCTCGATCTTCTCTGCCGTGAACTGCTCGATCTGCTTCTTGAGCGATGCATTCTCGTCAAGGAACTTATGAACCGTACCGGCCAGATCGGGTGCGTTATTGAAGAGCGCCTTCAGGCCGTTGAGTGTATCTTGCGCCATGTAATAGAGCTCGTCCGCTTTGGCTGCCGTCACCGCCTCGATACGACGTACACCGGCTGCCACACTGGTCTCCATCACGATACGGATCGCACCGATACGACCCGTGCTCGATACGTGACATCCACCGCAGAGCTCTACCGAGTCGCCGAACTTGATGACCCGTACATCGTCGCCGTATTTCTCGCCGAACAGGGCCATAGCGCCCATCGCTTTGGCCTCATTGATCGGCGTGTGACGACTCTCCTCCAGGTGGAAATCGCGACGCACGAAGGCATTCGCTACCTGCTCCACCTTACGGAGCTCTTCCGGCGTCACTTTCTGGAAATGACTGAAGTCAAAACGCAGACTGTCGGCTGTCACCAAACTACCCTTCTGCTCCACGTGCTTACCCAGCACCTCACGCAACGCGTGGTGGATGATATGGGTGGCCGAGTGGTTGCATGCAATCGCCTGACGACGCTCCGCATCCACTTCCGCCACAAACGTAGCCTCTACATCCTCAGGCAGTTCCGTCAGGATATGTACCGGCAAACCATTCTCCCGCTTGGTATCAATAATTTTGAATTTTAAATTTTGAATTTTTAATTCTCCTGTATCTCCTACCTCTCCACCCATCTCGGCATAGAAAGGTGTCTTGTCGAGTACGACCTGATAGAAGCTCTTGCCCTTCTGGCTCACCTGACGGTAACGCAGGATATGTGTCTCTACGGACAGCTCGTCGTATCCCACAAACTCCGTATCGCCTTCGCGAAGCACGTTCCAATCGCCCAAATCCTGCTTATTCGCCTCGCGACCCATCGATTTCTGATGCTCGAGGGCCTTGTTGTATTCGTCCTCGTTGGTGGTGTATCCGTTCTCGCGGAGGATGAGTTCGGTCAGGTCGAGCGGGAAGCCGTAGGTGTCCTTGAGCGTGAACACATCCACACCCGAGATCTCGGTCTTGCCGGCTTGTTTGGCATCGGCCATCAGCTTATCGAGCAGCGTGATACCCTTGTCGAGCGTACGGAGGAAAGCCTCCTCCTCGCTCTTGATCACCGGCGTGATCTGTGCCTCTTGGGCCTTCAGTTCGGGGTACGCCTCGCCGAGGTCGGCAATCAGTTGCGGCACGAGTTGATAGAGGAACGCGTTGCGCATGTTAAGGAACGTATAACCGTAGCGCACGGCGCGGCGCAGGATACGACGGATGACGTAACCGGCTTTCTCGTTGCTCGGCAGCTGTCCGTCCGTGATGGCGAACGCGATCGTACGGATATGGTCGGCGATAACACGCATGGCGATATCCGTCTTCTCGTCTTTTCCATACGTACAGCCGCAGATAGCGCCGATCTTGCGCAGCATCGGTTGGAAGACATCCGTGTCGTAGTTCGAGGTCTTGCCCTGGATCGTACGCACCAGACGCTCAAAGCCCATACCGGTGTCGATCACTTTCTTCGCCAGCGGTTCGAGCGAGCCGTCGGCTTTGCGGTTGTATTGCATGAAGACGATGTTCCATATCTCGATCACCTGCGGGTGGTCTTTGTTCACCAACTCGCGACCCGGCACTTTCGCGCGCTCCTCGGCGGAACGGCTGTCCACGTGGATCTCGCTACACGGACCGCAGGGACCCGTATCACCCATCTCCCAGAAGTTATCGTGCTTGTTGCCGTTCAAAATATGGTCGGCAGGCAGGTGCTTGGCCCAGATGGAAGCCGCCTCGTCATCCCGGTCGAGACCTTCCTCTTTCGAGCCCTCGAACACGGTCGCATACAGGTTAGCCGGATCGATCTTGAGTACATCCACGATATACTCCCAGGCGAAATCGATCGCCTCTTTCTTGAAATAGTCGCCGAACGACCAGTTGCCCAACATCTCGAACATCGTGTGGTGGTACGTATCGTGCCCTACCTCTTCCAGGTCGTTATGCTTACCGCTCACGCGCAGACACTTCTGACTGTCTGCCACACGCGGATATTTGATCGGATCATTGCCCAAGATGATACCTTTCCACGGGTTCATACCGGCATTGGTGAACATCAACGTGGGATCATCTTTAATCACCATCGGCGCGGAGGGTACCACCTGGTGTCCCTTGCTCGCCATAAAGTCCAAGAAGGACTGTCTAATCTCTTGTGAAGTCATATATTCTTTCATTCTTTCAACTTTCATTCTTTATTATCCTGATACTTCGTTGTCTTGAAGTCTATAAATTCTCTACGCGGGCGTCCCTCTCTGTCTTCGCGTACGATGAACGGAAGCGGGTTGGCTGTCAGCTCGTCGTACTCCTCGCGTTGCCGCAACACATCGAGCGCCATGAAGAGCGCATTGCGCATGGACGATTCATCGGCCTGGTTCTTACCGGCGATGTCGTATCCTGTACCGTGATCGGGGGACGTACGGACGATATTCAGTCCGGCGGTGAAGTTCACGCCACTCATATCAAGCGTCTTGAAGGGGATCAGGCCCTGGTCGTGGTACATCGCCAGAACGGCATCGAAATGCTTGAAGTGCCCCGAACCGAAGAAACCGTCGGCGGCATAAGGACCAAACGCCCATATACCCTGCTCATTCGCTTTCTCGATCGCCGGCACGATGATCTCCTGCTCTTCCTTACCCAACAATCCTGAATCGCCTGCGTGCGGGTTCAGCGCCAGCACCGCGATACGGGGTTTCTCCAGACCGAAATCGCGCTTGAGGGACTTATTCAGGAGCGTCATCTTCTGCAATATCCTTTCCTCGGTGATCTGCGCCGGGATATCCGCCAACGCCACATGGTTGCACACCAGCGCCACCCGCAGATTGCCCGAACAGAGCATCATGAGCGATCCTCCATTTGCACCATTTTCACCATTAGCACCATTAAACTTTTCTTCCAGATATTCCGTATGACCACCGCCGAGTGCCTCTTTGTTCAGCGGCGCTGTCACCAACGCCTGCACTTTACCTGCCTGCAGATCTGCGCACGCGCGATCAAGGGCGGCTTTAGCGGCTTTGTTGGACGCCTCGGTGTTCTTGCCCAGTTCCACGGGCAGGTTATCCGTATAGCAGGTAATGAGGTTCAGACGACCGTCTTTCGCCTGTTCCGGCGAGTCGATCATGTTCCAGTTGATATTGCGATAGTCCTCATCTAGCGTGTGGATATGCTGTTTCGCCACCGCGGCATTGCCGTAGATCACAGGGCGCATCACCTCGAACACGTACCCGTTCAGCAAGCTCTTGATGATCACTTCATATCCTACGCCGTTCGTATCACCGGCCGTTATTGCAATGATAGGTTTCATATATATATTTTTTTGCGAGCATATGTACTCTGAAGGGGCCTCTCGAGCGAATGGGTACGCGAGAGTCGTAGGCATGGGGCCGGTACCCTGAAGAGTAGCATATGCGAACTTTCAATATCTTTCGTTATGTATTTTTTCGTATTTTAAACGAGAAAGGTCATACGAGCTCCTCTCTTCATCAGGGTATCCGAGCGCAATCGCGCAGAGCACCACCTTATCCTCAGGAATGCCGAACAAATCCTTCGTCAACTCCGGCGCACCCTCGCGCTCATACACATGGCACCAACACGCCCCTACTCCCTGTTCAGCCGCGGCCAGCAGGATATGCTCCGCCGCGATCGCACCATCAGCCATCCACGTGTTGTCGCACAGCGTCGGATCGAGCGCAATAATGATGGCGGCCGTCGCGGTGTTGAACATCTGACTGCCGTATGTGCGGCAACCCGCCAGCGGACGTAATTTCGCCTCATCACGTGTCACGATAAACTCCCACGGACAGGTCCGTTTGGCACTCGGACTCATCAGCGCGCAGCGCAACATATAGTCTATTTTCTCCTGCTCCACCGGCCTGTTCGTGTACTTCCGTATCGACCGCCGTTTCTGGCATAATTGTTCAAAAGAATCCATATTTATCCAAATTAGCGTGCAAAAGTACAAAAAAATCTTGACATGTGCAAACTTTTTTTGAAAAAAAAAGCGTTCGGGTATTTTTTGCAAAAAAACGCGCGCATGCTTGCTTATTTGAAAATAATGTATTACCTTTGCGGCAAAATTACGCTGCATTATGAAAAAAGGTGTCAAAATCTCGTTGTGGATTGCGGGTACGCTGGTGGTGCTGGGTACCGTCGTATTCCTGTGCGCCGATCTCATTGTGTCTCGCGTTGTTCAGAAAGAAGTAAGCAAAACGATTGCGCAACTGCCGGGAGTGAAAGCGGAAGTGGGGCATATCTATCTGAACCTGATCAGCGGTTCGGCGGTGGTGAAGGACATATCGTTCAGCACGAACAGTCTGGAGCTGGCGGACAGCATCGACGGGCAACATGCCCCGGGTTTGGCGCTCCGTATTCCGAAATTAGCGGTATGGAACATCAGTTATCGGGAGTTGATTCGCAATCACTCGATTGCGATCCACAAGATCTCAATCGACGATATGGACGTGTTAGCGTTCCTCGACGAGAAGCACCCGGAATCCCTCCTACCCTTGCTGCCGAAAGATACGACGATGGAGCACGCGAGCCAATGGTTGCAGGCTGTGGGCGTGAAGGCCGTGGAGCTGAATGATTTCCAAGCCGAGCTGCGCAGCACCTGCTCGCCGCTGTTCGTGACGGTGAAGGATCTGTCGGTGACCGGACACGATATCGCATACAATCTGGTTGATTCCGTATTTACGTACAACGACTCCGTATATAAGGTATCGTTAGGTGCGTGCGAGCTGCACACGCCGGACGGTCTGTTCGCGATGGAGCTGCACGACCTCTATACTGCTGATCAGGGCGCATTGCAATTGGGTTACACGCATTTCTACAACTCGATCAGTCCGCAAAAACTGGCAGACAAGATGCGCGAGCCGACGACCTGGATCGATATGGAGCTGAACAGCGTAGAGACCTCTCCGTTCAATCCTATTCACAAGGCAATGAATCAGGACTATACCTTGGAGTCGCTGAAGACGAATGTACGCAGAATGCATGTCTATCGTGATGACCGCTACGCACCGAAAGTGCCGTTCATGACGCCGCAGGCTTTCCTGAGGCAAGTGCCGGTGACGTTCCTGGTGAAGCAGATCGAGGCCGAGGTAGAGAAAGTAGATGTCTATTACTCGAGCACGAACGTGAACTGCGGCGAGATCCATGCAGGCAAGGCGCGGGCGCATATGTCGAATGTGACGAACAAGCCGGGTGCGACATGGTATAATGTAGCCAAAGCGCCGTTCGGCAAGGAGGGGCAGTTAGTAGCGAAGTACAACATGATCATGGATAAGGCGGAGACGTTCGAACTGGATGTGCACGCAACGCATATCGAGGCGCACGATATCAATACGTTCCTGCGTCCGCTGGTGGGCATGACGTGCGAGTGCCATGTGGATGCATTAGATACGCATTACAAGGGCGACAAGATCCAGGCTTCGGGCGATTTCTGCATGCAGTACCACGGTCTGGATGTGAAGGTACACAAAGAGGATGATATCCCGTACAAGATCGTAACAAAGAACGCGGGTGCGTTCAACAGCATCGCGAACACGCTTATTCCTAAGAGCAACCCGACGGCAGTGGATCCGGCACCGCGTAAGTACCGGGTAGCATGGAAGAACGATGTATGGAAAGCCTATCCGATGTATTTGTTCGGTCCGATTATTGACGGCGTCGTAGAGACGATGCTGCCGGGTCTGTTCGTGCACAAACAAGTGCGCGAGAAGAAGGGCGTGAAACAGAGCGATAAAAAGACGAAGAAATGATCGTTTCTTTTACTACGTTAGGGTGTAAACTTAATTTTGCGGAGTCGAGTGCGTTAGGCAAGGCCTTGATCGCACGTGGTCATCGACGCGCAAACAAAGGGGAGCAGGCGGATGTATGTATCATCAACACCTGCTCCGTTACCGATGCAGCCGATCATAAAGACCGCCAGATGATTCATCGTATCCGGCGGCAGAATCCGAATGCGATACTGATCGTCACGGGTTGCTACGCACAACTGAAGCCCGATGAGATCGTGCAGATTGAGGGGGTGGACTACGTGCTTGGGCAAAACGAGAAATTCCATTTGCTCGAATTCATTAACGAACTCGAGCAGACCGCTAACGCTGTAAGACCGTCTAACGACTGTAAGACCGCTAACGACTGTAAGATATCCTGTTCCCCTATACGGGAGGTGGAGGAGTTCCACGGGGCGTATAGCAAGGATGACCGGACGCGGTGTTTTCTGAAGGTACAGGACGGATGTAACTATTTCTGCTCTTATTGTACGATCCCGTTGGCGCGAGGCAAGAGTCGGAACCCGTCGATTGCAAGTCTGGTGGAACAGGCGCAGGAGGCGATAGACGGCGGAGCAAAGGAGATTATCCTTTCCGGCGTGAATATCGGTGATTTCGGGCGTTCGACAGGAGAACATTTCATCGACCTTATTCGCGCGATAGACGATCTCAACGGCGATTATCGCGTACGAATTTCGAGTTGTGAGCCGAACTTATTGTCCGATGAAATCATCGATTTCGTGGCGGGCAGTAAGCATTTCGCACCGCATTTCCATATCCCTCTGCAGAGCGGCAGTAACGAAGTGCTGAAGATCATGGGTCGGCGGTACACGCGGGAGCTGTTTGCCGAGCGCGTGCACCATATCAAGACCGTAATGCCCCATGCGTTCATCGGGGTGGATTGTATGGTAGGTGTTCGGGGCGAGACAGAGGCCTGCTGGCAGAATTATATCGATTTCATCGAGTCTTTACCGATGAGTCAGTTGCATGTGTTCACCTACTCGGAGCGCGCCAACACGCGGATGTTGGAGATGGAATTGGAGGTGGTGCCGCAGAAAGAGCGAGAACGCCGCAGCAAGGTGCTGCACGCCATCAGCGCAAAAAAAACCGAGGCGTTCTATAAAGAACACCAGGGATATGAAGGTACCGTACTCTGGGAAAGTGCCCAAAAAGACGGACTTATGTACGGTTTCACCGAGAATTATATCAAAGTTTCGTGTCCGTACGACCGCGCTAAAGTGAACACGTTTGAGCGCATAATCGTGCAGCATCGGGATTTGGCAGACATTCCAACCGATACACCGGAGTAAGTTCGAGCAGTTTGGCGATGGACTCGAAGATGAGGTCCATCATATGCGGAAAGACCTTGAGTCCGCTGACCGAGGCTAAGATAAAAGGATACGCTTGCGTCATACGCAGGCGTGTTATTTTATTTTCGGGTGCTTGCGCCAGTTGGACGAGCGCCTGAACCGGTGCCTGCTCGTTGCGATAACAGGGGGTCTTACCGGACCAGGGTGTACCGAAGACAATCGTTTGGTTGTCAATGATGCGTACGGCAGGGTTGTCGTCGTTGAGCAAGTGCGCCTCGGGGAAGGCGGCTTTCCACTGTTGGGAGTGTGTACTCTTGCCCGTACCCGAATGACCGAGGAACATATAGGCTTTGTGGTCGAGGACGGTGACGGACGAATGGAAGAGGAGGGTCGCCTTATCGGCAGTAGCAAACGCATAGACGAGCATGGCGGCATTGTCGATCGCAAAGCGAGCCGTCTGGGGACGGATGTAGGAATGGACCTGCTTCCAATCGGCAGAGCAGCGCATGGCGCACTCGACGGCTCCCTCGCGGGTCATAGACACACAGAAGAGCCATTCGTTGCCACGCTGGTACATCTCGATACGGGGCATGTCGTCATCGGAGGTGTCCGTGAAGACAGAGGTCCATCCTTCGGTGGAAGGGACGGGTTCGTCATGGACAGTGATGGTGAAAAGCGGTTCGGCGCACGGATCCGTGAGGAAGGGTGCGTAGTTGGTCAAGAGCTCGAGGTATTGCGGCTCGGCCTCGATCGCAAAGATGTGTTCGGCTACTTTATAAAACTGTTTCATACTTAAAATTCTTTGGGTTTGCGTCCGCAGAGTTGGAAGAACTTACAATGCGGGGGACATTTACCGTCTTCGCACATGGGGAAGTCGGTGGTGGTAAGGACTTGTTTGATCTTGGACTGCAGCGCCTCGTAGAAAGGTCCGCTGATCGCACGATAATCGCGCACCGTGGTGTTATCGACATCGAGGGTAGTGACGATATCGGTCAGCTTGCGCCGGCAGAAGAAGAGGTGGGGTTCGATCGGCAGTCCGGTGTCATCATTCGCCATGACGGCATGGCTGTAGATCATGGTCTGGCGGACGTAGGATTTGTTGTCATCCTCCATGATCTCGTCCCAGGACGCGGACATCTTGTCCGCATGGGTGGAGGCAGAATAACCGCCGGATTTATAATCGACCACGCGCAGGGTTTGGTTGCCCTCCGGACCGAAGATATCGAGTCGGTCTATCTTGCCTCCGGTCTGGATCGTTCCGATGCCCTCTATCTCGACGGGGAAATAACAGGGATACTCCAGATGATAGACTTGGAGGCCTATCTTGGCATCCTCGCGGTCGCGCTCGAGGATGTTACGGACATAGCCCTTGATGATGACGTTCTCGGCGACGTGTTCGGATGGCAGGAAATGCTTGTTTTCCTCCGATTCCATCGCGTCATAGGCTGCCATGAGGGCTTCCTGGAGTTTGGTTTCGTCTTGGATAATTGCCTCGATTTGATCGGGCAAAACGGTCGTGGGATGGATATCATCGCAATGGAACTCATGACGATAGATATGCTCCATCGCGTGATGGACGAAGGAGCCGATGGTGTTGTCCTCGAACTGGGTCTCTTTCTCATCACCCGGATGGAGATGCTCGATATAGAGGTAATAGAACTGCTTGGGGCAAGAGATGAAGGTATTTAACGCTGAAGGCGAGAGACGATTTGATATTTGATATTGGAGATTGGAGATTGGAGATTGGAGATTGGAGATTGGACGGAGGGTGTTGGGTTCGGTGAGTTCGGCGCGGGTGACGTCGAAAGCATCGGAATAGAGGATCTGCATGATAAAACGCGACATACCACGGCTACCACCGAGGGTGTCGGGTTGACCGTAGAGGAGCGTGATATGACCGGAACGGCTGAGCAGACGGAAGAAGTTATAGGCGTAGATGGTGGCCTTCTCATCAGAGGTCTGCATGTGGTAAGCCTTGCGCAGATAGAAGGGGATGAAGGAGTTGTCGGTCTGCCGCTGGGGCAGGATGCCCTCGTCCACATTGAGCAACAGCAGCTTATCGAAATCGAGCAGACGGGTCTCAAGTACACCCATGACTTGAATGTCGGTGACGGGTTCACCGTGGAAAGGCATGGTGACACTCTCCATCGTGCGCCGCATGAGGAGCCGCAGGAGTTTGAGGGTAAAGGGCACGCCGATTCCCTCGGTGAGGAGCAGATGCATTTGGTTGACGATCTTGCGAACCTGATATTCGGATTCCAAGATCAAGAGATCTTGCCATTTTAGAGGGGAGAGCTCGAGATCTCGAGACGTCGAGACGTCGAGATCGGTAGATTCCGGGAAGATGGCGGCTATTAATTGGTCGATGAAATCGGGCGAAACGGTATCTTCGGCCTTGCCGCGTGCGCGGTCATAGAGCCAGGCGATAACGCGGGCATAAACATCGGTGTTGCGGAGCGGGAAACCCTTGGTGATATTGATGGGTTCGGGTGTATCCTGATCGGGCAGTTGGATGGCCGGCAAGGCATAGATGACCGGTTCGAGCATGGTTTCGTCACAAATGACGACACCGACCTTCTGTCCTTTGGCGGTATAGTTCTCCTGCAACCAACGGTGGACATACTGCGCCTGCGCCTCTTTGGAGACGCAACTTATGACCGTGACCGGTCGTTTAGGGGTTAGTGGGTTAGTGGTTAGTGGATTAGGGGGTAAGGCATTGCCTAAGATGCCGCTATTGAGTTGGGCAAAGGAAAAGGCTTTGGGGTTGGTGGTGAAATCGGGCACAAAATCCCAATAGAAGAGAGCCTGGTCCTGATCGCGGAGCAGTTGCATGAGTTCGCGCTCCACAGGCAGGAGGTAGTTAAAACCGACGAAGACGAAGGTGCGACCTTGGATCTTCGATTGGATGGGTTCACTACTCCACTCTTCGATCACGGCACGTTGCCGCAGACTGGCATAGCCCTTCTGCTCAGCTTTCATCTGTGCACGGAGCGCCGTGTAGAGTTCGTATAATTGCCTCCACAATACTTCGTATTGATTCCGGACGGAATCATTGGATATTGGAGATTGGATATTGGATATTGGATTGATGAGTGCCCGCAGGCGTTCTTCCACTTCGGGGTCGAGGTTCCACTGACTGAGTTCATGGGCGGCAATGGTGTTCTCGAAGAAGTTCGGCACCTGCTCCGCCGGCATGGAAGCATCGACGTTGGTGAAGTCAGAGAGCATCTGACGGCCCCAGCCGTAGAACATGTCCAGGGACATGATTGGAGATTGGATATTGGATAATGGAGATTGGATATATAGCTTGTAAAGCCGGACGATGGTGAAGAGCTCGTCTTCGGGATAGAGGGGACTGAGGGAGTCCTGAAGTTGGGTGAGGGTCTGGACGGTCGGTGCCCAAACGGCTTGGGCATGCCGTTCTTTCTGCAGGCAGAGCAGTTCGTTCTTGAGTACCAGACCAGCACGGTGAGAGGGCAGCACGAGGGTCGTGCGGCTTAACTGCTTCCAATCCATCCGATCGATGATGGAGCGCGCTACCTGTTGCAAAAAAGTCTCCATTATACTTCCACCAGTTTATTCTCTTTTGCGTACCAAAGGTATCCCCTTACGGGGCTATACCCTATCTGCATCAGGGCCGCCATGTATTCGCGCACCTGTTGTTTGTATTTCGGATTCCAGGACCCGAACTTATAATCGAGTACGATTGCCTCATTGGTCTGCGGATTGATCATGACACGGTCGGGTCGCAGTTCGCGTTGGTCGATGTAGATCGCCTCTTCGAGGCGCAGTTCCCAGGGAGCAGTGAACCAATCGCGCATTTGCGGGCTGCCTTCCCATGCGGAGGAGATGAGGTTTTTGATCTCTTCGCGTTGGGCTTTATCGCGTATCTCACCGCGGGTCTCGAAATTATCAAGCACGACATCGAGTTCATCGGCCTTGCGGATGTTGGCGAATATCTCATGGCAGAGCGTACCCTCCTCCATGCGTGCCACCCGGCGGTAGGCTTCCTCGCCGTTCTCGGTATAGAGCGCACCCTCTTGAGATTGCACGAAACGCACTTGGTCGCTATTGGACCAGAAATCAGCCTCTTCGATTTGTGATTTGTGATTTTTGATTTGAGATTTTATGACCGGTGCGCCGGCTTCGTACGACTCGCCGAAGGTATCCATGAGGTATTT
>Ga0247610_10006886_pt1 | contig 11737 bp, 12 predicted proteins | sample 174DNAGHGhighgp2_FD_193483 | JGI IMG/M metagenome (GOLD analysis project Ga0247610, IMG submission 193483) | Sheep rumen microbial communities from Palmerston North, Manawatu-Wanganui, New Zealand - 1742 DNA GHGhigh gp2 | ecosystem: Host-associated > Mammals > Digestive system > Stomach > Rumen...
TGCCCGCCACTGGCGTATAGTCGCCTTGGAAGTATTGGATGGAGGAGGTGTAGCCGTCATGGGCAAACAACCGATTGACATTGTCTGTTTGGATGACACCGTCGTTCCCGATATCATAACTGTCGTAACGGTCTAACAAGTAATGGCCCAAACTTCCGTATCCATTGATGTCTTTCAGCCAGCCCTGTAGGGTGTAGGCATAGTCAATCCCTTGTATCTGCTTGTGCCCCAGCTCGATTCTTGACAACGCACCCGTGGGCAGGTAGAAATAGCGGGCTTCGAGACGCTCCTGCGAGACGGCGGAATCCCGTTTGATATTGAAGATGTTGGAAGTATAGACATGGGTGATTCGATTGTCGGCATCGTAGCGGTAGCGGTGTGAGAATTGCTCTAATTTCCCCTTTTGGTACCACACGCGGTTCACGTTGCCGCTGATGAGATCATATTCATAATCCAGCACAGTGAATCGGCGGCCATAAGACTCGAGGGCTGGTATTTCCTGAACAAGCTGCTTCACATTGCCGTGAATATCATAGCTGTAATGTGTGGCCGACTGGTAGTTGTTGTCATCCGCAGGCGCAAACGACACGGCGGCGATACGGTTGCGCAGGTGGGTCTGGTTCAGGTTCAACGAGGGTGACATTGGCTCGTCATACCAAGTTTTGGTAATTTCGCTTTTCGTTCCACTGTTCAGGAACTGGGTTACAAATGTCGGATCTGCCGCATCGTTGCGCGTAACCGATGTGCTGTTTCTCACCTTCCCGACTTCCACGATGCGTCCCAAATCATCATAAACGGTATAACTGTATTTTTTCCCCTGTCTTTGTTTCCCGTCTTGACTCAATACAGGACGCGACAGAATATCGTAATACACGTACGATACGCTGTCATAATCCGGTTGATAGCTTTGTATTACCTGATTCAGGGTGTTGTAACGGTAATTGGTGACCATAGAATGATTTGGACGGACAAATCCCGGCAGAAGTGTGTCGTAGCGGGCAACATTGTTCCGATATGCGGCTACAGCATCTAAAGTAGTTTGGTTGTCAATGACATGAACACCTTCAGGTGGAACTGTTTTTATAAGATTGTCCGCCTGGTCGTAATAATACAAGGTGTAAAGGAACTCTATTGATGAGTTCCTCACAGTTAACCCTTCAGTGAGATTGTCCATGCAGTGCGATGCATATTGTGTCCGATGGGTTGCCACGAGACTGTCCAAAGCGTGATAGAACGAGATGGTGTCTTGTGCTGCGGCTGCAAGGATGGCTTGCTGATGACAGAGGACACTGTCCGGCAGGTCTGGGTAGCAACGGAATTGTTCTGGAAAATGGTTTGAGTAGAGCTTGGTTGTATCGTCAATGCCATTCAACATGTTGTCGTATCTTGTCCAGATGCAAAAATGGTTCCATTGCCCAACGTCGTTTTCATCCGCTGTGATACCTTCTAAAGCCAAGCTGTCCGCTATGGATGAAGATTCGTCCCAAAATGTCAGCCCGTAGGTGTGCAATACATTCTGATAGTTGTCGCAACCGCAATCAACATACATATTTTGGGGACGAGGGTAGATGACACGAGGATAATTGTAGTCGTCGAGAAAACAGCTGTCCCCTAAAAGTTGTGCGAGGGAATCCAAATCTATTCTTTGCGAAATACTGAAATCACGATGGACACGTGATGAGTCACAACTCTCTATACACCAGCCGACCAATTTTTGTCGGAAAGACAACTTTTTGGTACTGTCGGAGATAAATTCCGGACAGTGTGTGATGAAATAGTCGTCAAGTTCGTCCATCCATGAGTTTGCGTAGGTCTCACAATCCTCACAGCAGTTTTGGTAAACAACATGTAGTGAGCTGTCAGATGCCTCTTGAAGATTCTCCAAATCCATGCCGTAAACAGGGTTGCAGAGGAAACGGATTTGGAAACCGCCCGTCTCAAAATCCGCGCAACGCCCGACTGTCAGCGGCATCGCCTGACAGTCACTATTGGCGGCGAGGTAGTATTGGCAAGCAGGAATAGAACATGTGCCAAAATAGTCGATCCACCAATCGCTTTGTCCCCATTGGAAATCGTGTTCGTAACAACAACTATACTCACTTTCAAGTCCTTCGATAGAACAATCAAGGAGGCAACCCGGCAACACCGTCCGTCGTATTTCGTCTTTCAAATAGGTGTAGATGCTTTTGAACAACAGCCATCTGGCATCGCTGTCAGAACAATGATAATTCTCTGCCCATTGTCCGACAATGTTCTTTTGAAAATCAACCATCATATTTTCTATCTCTTCACTATATTCAATATGCTGTCCTTCGGCAATTCCTGCAGGGTCGAACAACAGCCACCAAAGGCTCACATAGTGGTCCTCCCAAGAAAGATAGGAGAAGAGTCTTTCGACCATACTATTGTACATTTCATTGAAACTCTTTTTGCAACACGGTGTCTCTTCACTGAAAAACGGATCGGTCATTACAGCATCGAAGGGCTGATAACCCGTTTCAATAGAACTGTGGATTTTAAAGTCAGTATTGACATCCATTCCTAACGGATTGAGCAATCCCAATTCCAATGCAGATTCGTACGTATAAGTGTTCATGAACACACTGTCGTAATAATGTTGTGCTTCGGAGTCCCCACAGTCACACAAAGCCTGATACAGATGGTATTCGGGGTGGTATTTGAGCATCACTTCGGCATATTCGGGTTTCCAGTTTTCCCGCATATAGTTCCAAAAAACATCACCGAAGTGATAATCACCAGATAGTTCTTGGAGCCGTTGTAATACGGCATCGTCGTTAAATCTGTCAGTACATATCGTTTCGAGAAAATAATTCGGTTTGGTTTCACAGTAACAGTCGGTATCGCCAGGACAGCAAGTGCGGATGTTGTCAAAATACTGTCCGCCAGGACTCATGTCGGCCAACATTGCCGCCCGCTTCGCCTCACACTCGGTGTTGAAACTTTGTGGTGGATTTTCACATTCTGCCAATGTCTGGACATACGTTGGGTTTGTCGGGTCAGGCTTTTTTATGTCGGCTACTTCCATGGCGTATTCCTCACAGGGTGTGTAGCAGGGCATGGTGTCGGCTTTCGTAAAAGGAACGCATCGCCGCTGTCTTTCCCGATATTCGTCAAAAGTTACTTCCGCGATGTCATCATCGTTGATGAAAGTCACACTTTTTTGTTCCATATTGCATTGTTATTTGTTTTGCAAACATACAAATTCTTTGCATAATGTTTCTTTTAGTCATAGTGAATCACAAATAATTATGACTTTCTAATGCCATTCAAAAAAATATTTGACAATATAAAAACATTACCGTTATCTTTATATGATTGATTTAAATCGCTGTTAATCAGTTTTTCTGTTAATGGCAAAAGGGTGCTGGCATATTGTCAAAAGTAATCATGTGACAAGATATAATAAAAATGACCAAAAGCCATCTCTATTCATCTTTTTGAAAAAAACAAACTTTCAAGCACAACAAAAAAAATGTACTTTTGCCGAAAAGTTACAGATGACAGTCAATTCACAAAACGCTCTCAAAATAGTTCTGCATGTTGCCTTTTGCGTTCTTACAGTTGTCCTTTTCGGGACATTCTGCAAGCTGCGCACAGCGACCGCCTGGCACCCTTATAAAGAATATCTTTCCGGGGTTGTCGTTTTAGGGATGATGTATTTAAACGTTTATGTGCTTTTCCCTGTGTTTTTCAAAACCGGCAGGATTCAGCAGTATTTGCTGACCGGTATCTTAACGGTACTTGCGGCATGCATCATCGAAATGATAATGGTGTCCAAAGATGTTATTCACATTTTACAGCTTCAATTTGCCGAACACGAGGTGCACGATTTTTTCCTGACAGATTGTTTCTATGTGCTTCTGCGCGATATGGCTCTCTTCTTTGCTTCGTTTTCCGTTTCGGCTCTGCCGTACTACGCTGCCATGAACCATGACAAAGAGTTGTCCTTGGTTCGGGAGCTGCAGCTATTGGACGCCAAAAAAGACGACAAGGAGAAATCAGACATTCGAATCAAAATACCAAGGGTGGCGTATATTTGCCAAAAGCAAAATTACACGTACATTTACCTCACGAATGGGGAGCATGTGATTCGTTATGGATCTCTGAAACAGTTGAAAGGTCTTTTGGATGACAACAGCTATGTCCAGCTCTCAAGCAAGATCCTGGCGATGTGCAAGAATATCCTTCACTATGACGCGGCTGGCGTTGTGGTGAAAATTGCCCCTAAAGGTGTGCTGTTATGCTACTCTCATCAATATCGGGATAAAGCGATGGGTGAACTTTTCAGAAAAACGAATCTTGACCCAAATGAAAACACTTCTGAAAAACAAACACGGCAGCAACCCGCCTACCGTCGCCGACGAAGGGAAAAATCTGAAAAACTGATTTTTGATTTTATCTCCGAACACCCTGGCTGTTCGGCCTCGGATATAAAAAAGAACCGAAGTCTTTCCCAAACCTCCGTAAATCGCATCATCAAACAACTCAAGGACGAAGGCCGCATCGAACATGTAGGCGGCAGGAGGAATGGCGGGTATCGTGCGGTTGAAGCTACACAAAAAAGAGAGACGGCAGAAACCGACCGACAAGAGAATGCGATTGAAAAGGAAACAGTTCAATAAAGGAAGTATCTATGCGGAAAAAATTTGAAGATCACCTACGCAAAAAGAATCTTGCAAATAATACGATCCGATCGTATTCGACAGCAGTGGAACGCTACAATTCGTTTTACGACTCTGTCAACAAAGCTAATTTGTTGAATTTCAAAGATCATTGTGAAACGCATTACAAGCCATCTTCAGCCAACATTCATATCAACGCATTGAACCACTATCTGGACTTTATCGGCAAAGGGAACCTGAAATTGAAGCTGGTGAGAACTCAGCAAAAACATTACTTGGAGAATGTCATCAGCCAGGAAGACTATCAATATTTCAAAAACAAGTTGAGATCAAATGGGCAGATGAAGTGGTATTTCACTGTATGGTTTCTGGCTGCCACGGGAGCGCGAATCAGCGAAGCGTTGCAGGTTAAAGTCGAACATTTGAAGGCGGGTTACATTGACCTGCGGTCTAAAGGAGGGAAAATCCGTCGAATCTACATCCCACGGAAACTGGCAGACTCTGCTTTGGATTGGTTGGGGGCACAGCAGATTGAAACCGGTTTCATTTTCTTGAATCGGTTTGGTCGTCAAATCACAAGAGAGGGTGTGTGCAAAGGATTGCGTAAATACGCTGTTTTATATGGGATATCTCCCGAAGTGGTCTATCCCCACTCGTTCAGGCACAGGTTTGCCAAAAATTTTTTGGACAAATACAAAGATATAGCATTGTTGGCTGATTTAATGGGCCATGAGAGCATTGAAACAACACGCATATATCTACGAATGACTGCGGGAGAGCAGTATTCAATCGTAAACAAAGTGGTGACATGGTGATCGAAAAAAATGTATCTTTGCATTGTTGAAGAAAAGCAGCGGACACTAATGGTATAGTTTCAAAATAATATACACTAAGAGATAACGATTTATGCAAAACACTGGTTTTCATAGCTTTAACAAAAGTTCCTATATGGGGGGTTATCGGTACTTTTTCAACGGGCAGGAGGGGGATGATGAGGTGCTTGGAGAGGGGGCTTTGCACGCCTTTGAGTACCGCATGCACGACACCCGCATCGGGCGGTTCTGGAGCGTTGATCCCTTGGCGGGGAAGTTCCCGTGGTGGTCCACTTATCAGTTCGCGGGACTTATGCCGACTTGGTACGGAGAGCTGGAGGGTCTTGAGCCTGCGGCTCCACGACCTTCGAGAACTGTCAGAAGACCTGCAATTGGGTCGAGACAGTACAATTATGCACGCATCGAAGACGTACGACTGCCGTCGCTTCGAACCACGACAACCTACACTTACCGCATCGGGACACCGACAGGGTATCGACTAACAGTGTCAACCCCAATGCCCAAATATATTTTCACCTATCATTCGCCACAAGGCAATGACATCCCGATGACTTTTAACAACCGGATGGCACAAGCCTTTACACTTTTGGGTGATTGGTGTGATGTTTATTTACAGAAAATAAAATCCAGAATCAATACGCCGTCGGGATTTAGGGTTGTTTATAAAACCCAAGTGAAATTTTCGGACTATCGTCTTCAATATAAATTCAATCTAATGCAATTGGAGTACGAGAATCAATTTCAACGTCTTTTCAATGAATTGCCAGATTCTGAAACAGAATCCCCTTCCTATATGCCTTCTTATTTGATGCCATTTTGGAGAGATGCAGAAAAAGCCGGACGGGTGAGGGACATATTAGGACCATCACCTCAGAATTGTTTGGACAGAATCATATTGTTTGGCGAGGAAAAGCCATATAAGGTTGAGAGCAAAACAGAAAATATTCCTGAAATAAGACCTGCGGAACCATGAACCAAAAACGACATTCGACTGCTAAAACGAGAAATCGTAGGAAAAAATCATACGCCCGAAAGCATCCCCGGGCCAAAAAGAGATTGACCCCAGTAAAGGCAGAAGGTGATGACGTGCCAAAATTGTTAATGATAATCATGTTGATTATCGCTATTGTCTCCGTTTTGTTTTACTTGGTCCAAGGTGGTGTGGCAGGCTATGATCGTTATCCAGGAATGCCATTTTTGTTGTCGCCAAAATGATCTATTCCATATTCTTTCCAACCCGAAAAAACCTTATCTTCGCGCCATGAACCACACCGCCACATATCTACCAAAATCCTCCCGTTCCGCCATGGAGGGCTACCGGCACTTCTTCAACGGGCAGGAGAGCGACGCAGAGGTCTATGGATTAGGCAGTTTGGCAGGGTACGAGTTCCGGCAGTATGACACGAGGCTGGGGCGGTGGTGGGGCATTGACAGAAAAGCGGCAAAATACCCGTCGCTGAGCCCATATCAGTTCTGCGAGGGGAATCCGGTTTTGAGTAAAGACCTTGATGGGAGCGATTTCGTTGTTACTATTGTGGGGACCGGCTCTGAAAAGATTATCACGATCAAGATGAATATCTATGCCGTTTAGGAAACTGCTTACCAACAACTGCGTTTGGAGAGTGTTTGAAGAAAAAGTGTATTTTTGCATCCGGAAAAAGTTTACGATTGGGTGCTTATGAAAGTAAAAATAGAAGATAAAATAGCCTTCATCATAGCCGTGGTTAGTGAGTTTGCTGCCGCTTTTTCGCTCAACCCGCAGCAAGCTTACCGCTATTTGGACCGTTTCAAAGGGATCGATTTTGTTGATAAATTCTATAATGTTGAGCATACCCAGTCGTTCGACGATGTGGTTCAAGATCTGGCAATCTATTGCCGCAAAAACGGGGGAGCGTTGGCATGATACTTTATCACGGTTCAAATTTAGAGATAGAAGTCGTTGACTTTAATAAGTCGAAACCCGGAAAGGATTTCGGGGTGGGTTTCTACTTGTCTCCCGAAATCCGGCAAGCTCAAGAGATGGCCGAGAAAAAATCTCTGCTTTTGGGCGGAAAGCCCACCGTTACGCTTTTTGAATATGACGAGCAGGCGGCAATGGCCGATGCTGACATCGCCTATCTGCGTTATGATTGTTACTGCATCGAGTGGGGCAAGTTTGTGAAAATGAACCGCGACAACAAGACATATAATCAGCTGCATTCATACGACATCATCTATGGCCCTATCGCCAATGACAATATCGGATTACAGATGCGTAGAATTGATGTGGGTATGATTGACTGGGATCAGTTTGTGAAAGAGTTGGAATTCAAGGGCGGCGAGACGTATCAGTACTTTTTTGGAACAAAGAGGTCGCTAAAATATCTGAGAAAGTTATGAATGACGCACAGACAACATTTATGATTGAGGAGCTGGTGAAGGAACTGGCTCTGAGACTGATGGAAGAGCGTGGCTTGTCGATGAAGCAGGCCTTGGACACCATCTATAATTCCGAGACTTACACCAAAGTCCTTGATTTGCGCACCAGCCTCTTTTCGCAAAGCACAGCCTATGTTTACAGCATCCTTGAAACCGAAATCCTGACAGGTAAGCTAGGTTAACCTGCGACAGCCCTGCGCCGCCAGGCGCAAATAACCCCGCACAAGCGGAGCGCAGTGTGTGGTGGCACGGGGACGGCACTGTGGTCAGCGTGTCAGTGACACGCCACTATTTCGTCAACAAAATGGTGACCTGGTGACTTTCAAAAAAGTGTATTTTTGCCCCGTCAAAACCTATATAAGTCCAAGCTCTTTCAAGGCAAAAAAACAGCGCAAATGACTAACCACCAGCAATATAACAGCCAAAGTACCGATTTCGGCGGTTACCGGTACTTCTTCAACGGGCAGGAGAGTGACGGAGAAGTCTATGGACAGGGCAGTTTGGCAGGTTACGAGTTCCGGCAGTATGACACGAGGCTGGGGCGGTGGTGGGGAGTGGATCCTATGGTTAGAAGTTTTCCAGGTGAAAGTCCCTATGCTTTCTGCTATGGGAATCCTATAATTGCCAAAGATTGTAATGGAGGATATGGAGTAATTGTCATTCATCAGCAGCGAGACGAAAATGGGGACGTAATTGGCGGTACTGCGACACTCGTTATGACATTCTATTACAATTCGGCAGAAAATTTTGAAGGGTCCGGAAAAATATCTGCGGAACAAGCACTTGTAATTCAACGAAACATACAGTCCAATCTGAATGTTTTATATCAAGAAGATATTGTAATTGATGGAATAACTTATAAATTTGACTACGAGATTGATTTTGTGGATTTAGCATCCCCAAACCAACAGCATAAATTTCCGTACTCAGTAGCCAAATATGACACTTATAAAGAGACAGGAATACGAAAGGGAAATTATTTAGAAGCAAGCAAGTTGACTACAGAGGGAGACAAAGGTCAAGGCTCCCAATACTATATAATGATTGATTTTGAAAAATGGTATCATTATATTCAACTTGGATGGGCTGACATACAAACACCCACTCATGAATTTCTCCATACTATTGGAGCTGTCGATACTGAAATCCACGGAGGAACAAGAATGATGGATTACACGGATCCAAACTATGGCATTCCTGTCCCTATGCGGTGGATAATGATGGAAGATATCGAAAACTTATTCTATGATGGCAATGATCGATTACATATCACTTACGAGAATGAATAAACTTCGAATATCGTTCCTTGTGTTTGTCCATTTGGCATTTTTCACTTTGTTGGAAGGCCAAACTGGCTCATGCGTTCGCTTTACAGACACTTTATACATGAAGGCGAACGTGTTGCATATCTGGCATGCAACTTGTGTTTGTCCATCTTTGTGCTGTGTGGTTCGGAATGAAACAGAAAAAGAGATTGCCCTCTCTTTGTTCAGCGGAGAATCGCTTTATCCTGAAGAATCTATGCCACCGCTACTCACACATCAAATTTCTAACAGACGATTTGTCCTGATGAGGAATTATAGCGAAAACAGTTTATCCAATCGGTTCACGAGGAAAGAGATTCGCCATTCATTGGAAGATGAAATACATATCGACACAATGGTAAGAATCGATAATTTCTACCAAGAAGCGGCAAATGAACGAGCAAATTCAGATAGGGGTGGAGAATTTTACGATTCTATTCGGCATATTGTGATAGAATGGACGGACAGAATCATGCTAAATGTATCCGAGGAAGATGTATGCATTGGAAATTTGCACTTTCAGGGGAATGGGAATCTCAACCCGCACCCGTATGACGATGCGCCTACTGACACTATAGAATGTAACGGGGAGTTGTACTGCTTGAAAATGTCTCCTTTTGAATCTTGGGGAATACTGGCTGAGGTTCAAAACGAATGCAATTTCTTTAATGACGATACAGCGGAGAGGGATTTGCTGCAATATCGGAAATTTAAGAAAATCATATTGTTCTTACCTTTGGAAGAAAAAAACACCCTACGATAGTGTTGTTGTCTTGCGTTGTCCCCGTTGTCGTCAAAAAAACACATCTTAATTGTTGTCCAACCCGAAAAAACCTTATCTTCGCGCCATGATCCCAACCTCAACATACCCGCCAAAATCCTCCCGTCCCGCCATGGGGGGTTATCGGTACTTTTTCAACGGGCAGGAGGCTGATAATGAGGTGCTTGGGAAAGGTGTGAGTTTGACCGCTGAATTCTGGCAGTACGACAGCCGGTTGGGCAGGAGGTGGAACGTGGACCCCGTTTTCAAGGAGTACGAGAGTCCGTATGCGTGCTTTGCGGGGAATCCGGTATGGTTTGCGGATCCGAATGGAGACAGTAGTGTTGTTGATGCTAAAGGGTACATGATTTATTATGATGAGAACGACAAGGATTTGCGAGTTTTCATTAATGAGAACGGTAAGTTAAGACAAATTGGAGAATTAGGAAAGACAATTGAAGCAGACACTTGGTTTGCTAATTTGCTAAAAGAAAATGCTGCCGCCGCGAAAGATTCTTGGAACCCTTTTGCTTTTAATAAAAAAGTAAAACAATATGGTGTTTGGGATTATAAATATGCAAGTAAAGCAAATCCTAAAAATATTCGATATCATTTGATAGGCATTGCTTTTTATCGTAAAGATAAAGACAATGGAATTGGTGACTTGCCAGAAACATATTTCTTATTCAAAAATATGGTAGGAAGAGCTGAGGATCTGAACAACTTCCATTTTGGTGTTGTAGGCAAAGCCTTCGGATTGTTTCCAGAGACATTTATGTTACAGCAAGCAGGGAGGGTTGAAATGGGAAAATGGGCGGAAGACGGAAAAACGGTTCCTGCTGAATGGACTCCAAAGGTTGAAGTTAATAAGTTTCGAGGTGGAATTTACCCCACCATTTATCCATCGACACAATTGTTGCCTCCTTATGGTGACAATCCTATTGATCATCAGTGGATAAAGCGCGGATTCACATATTACAAGAAGACACTGTCAAATGGCTGAATGATGAAACACCGTCTGTTACAAATTGTTCTTACATTATTGTTTATTGTTAGTGTTATTTTTGTGTCCATACATTTTAACGTTTTCGGCTACAAACCATCGTATGAGAAGAACCGGCAAAATTTCATCACGAATGAACGTTATTTTCAAAAAACGGAAGATTGCTTTTTGGAAATAGCTCGTTGCTGTTCGATTTCAGATTCAACTTGGGAAATCATACGTTTTTATATTGACGATTCACACAAAAATTTCGTCTTCGATCTATTTTTCCCTATGGAAAACAAATGGGAATTGTTATTCCCAATTAAGGACTCTAACGTTGAAATATGTCCAGAACAACAACAGATATTGCAATCCATCGGAATTGACTATCAAACTGTGAAGAAACTCTATTCGAATTTTAAAGAGACCAATTGTTGTAGGATTCAGAGAATTAACGGAAACAATCATGTTTTATTTGTTATGACATATAAGCAACTTGATTTTTATTCTATCAACTATATGTTTTATTCCCAGCCTATTGAAGCTGATTCAATACGTCCAATTTCTAATTCTTCGCTTGGCCAACGGGTGATAGTTTCTTCCTGGTGACCCTAAAATTGTTGTCCCAAGTTGTCCCCGTTGTCGTCCCCAAAAACAAATACATATTGTCGTCCCCGAACCAAAAAATTCCTATCTTCGCGCCATGAACCGCACCATCACATACCAGCCAAAATCCTCCCGTCCCGCTATGGGGGGTTATCGGTACTTCTTCAACGGGCAGGAGACTGACAATG
>Ga0247610_10006890_pt1 | contig 11733 bp, 12 predicted proteins | sample 174DNAGHGhighgp2_FD_193483 | JGI IMG/M metagenome (GOLD analysis project Ga0247610, IMG submission 193483) | Sheep rumen microbial communities from Palmerston North, Manawatu-Wanganui, New Zealand - 1742 DNA GHGhigh gp2 | ecosystem: Host-associated > Mammals > Digestive system > Stomach > Rumen...
CATGAATGAGCCTTACCTCCACACCATGCCTGATAAGTTGGGCTATGAGAGCCAGAAATGGTTTCTTCTCTTTGCCCATCTCAACATACAAGTCTTTTATGTCGGCAGTACCAATCCAAAGCATGTGTTTCACGGATTGAACCCGTGAAAGCACTTCTTTGTAGTGGCCGGAGTTGGAGATGAAGGTAGTCATTGTATTTTGGGAAGCTTGTTAAAAACTTCAATCATGTGGAGTGAAATCTTTGGTAAAGCTTCAATTATTGTTGTTATGTCATTATCATTGAAGAACAATATAATAACCTCACTTTCATTACGAGCTCTGTCATTAACTATTCCCAAATGTAGTTCTGGTATATTGGCAACATAATTATCTGCTTCTTTTCTTAAAATTTCTAAGCGTCTCATTTTGTAAGAAACTTGTTCATCCGATGGTTCAGAATATTGATTTAGGCGGATATAATACTTCCCTGCGCGAATATGTACTTTCCAAAACAGGCTCTCATAATATCCGTCTTTCTTCTCAACAAGGACAATCTCCGTCCACGGCATGCCTGCACTAGTTCCATTTTGTATTTTTAGGTATGGAACGTCATGTGAGATCAAATTGTCTACAATTCTGTCACACAAATATTTTTGTGCTCCTGCATCCTCAAGAACATCGTACTTATGATTAATAAATAGTTCAGTATGGAAAGAGTTAATTGTATTAATAAAAGTTTCAGTAATGTATTCATTATACATCTTAATTAGACAATGGATATCTTCAAATACCCCTATTACTTTTGAAAGCATAGCTGCATCAATTATATCATATCCGTTGCTTTTAACTTCCCTTTCTTCGCTCGAATTAACATAGGCTAGTTTTAAGTAGATATAACGATAGCAATCTGGATAGATGCTTCTGTAGTATTCTAGTTGGTTATCATGAAAGGTCGTCCATGTCTTGTTTTCAAATAGTACAGTTTTCTTTTCGTTACTCTCCCCAAGTGTAAAAGTTAAGATTACATCAACCCTATTTTCTTGTCTTTTCAGCTCAATATTATGAACATCTTTGCCGCAGTCAACCTTTTTCAAAATAAGATTGTCAAAAAGGCGTTGTTTATAAACACTATATTTCTCTTCTGAGTCAAGATAGTAAAATAGCCATACAAGAAAAGCATCCGTTGATAGTTCCTTGGTTGCATGAAAGAAGATGTTTGTTTTATGTTCCATATTGGGTATATTTTTTTAGTCCAACTTTTCAAATTCAAAATCATTTACTGAGCAGTTTGCTTTTTTGTAGTCAAACTGATACATGCGCATGTACTGCTCTTTTATCTCTACGGCTCCATTGTAGAATGGAGTGGTGGTGTGCGAGCGTGTCGTCACCGTTATAGCCATATCTGGTGTCAACACCTGCCCATTAGAGCGTTTCACTCGTTTGGGCGTAATTCTAAAGACTTTACTCATGGTTGTTTTTTTCAATTATTGATAATTACAATATTTCTCTTGCAATCCACACAAGCTGCTGAATCTGCAATTACTTTTTCATAATACCCTTATTTAGAGAATTGATTTTAAATAATCATCCCAAGAATCAAATCCAACGGGTTTGTAGGTTGCGTTAATTGAAACTGCACCGTATTTGTCAAAATCTCGAGTGACAACATCCAACTTCAGATTGGTAATCCTTTGGTTAATTTCTTCCAAAAGCTTAGATGACATCCTTTCCCTTTGCATCTTGGGAAGATAGTATTCTCTAATCAACTTTTCAACATTAATATACCCGTTGATAGGTTGAAATAGCTCTTGCCTTGGACGAAGAACTTTGAATTTTAGTACATAATACTTCTCCTCAGGTCCCACGTATGTTCCATTACTTCCAAATAAGTAAGGTGAATTATCATAAGATGACTGCTCATCTTTTTTTATTCCTTGAACGAACTCTTTTTCAGATTCTTGATGAATATCGATTAATCGTGCTGGACTATTCCAGTTTTTTCTTTTTATTTTCATCATTCCATTTGGAAATCTCAAAGTACTATTTTCAAGTACGTGATATAAAGTAGGCCTATTCTTCTTTATGTTAGACAATATTGTTTCTACGTCTTGAGAAAACGAATCACTAAAACAATTTATAACATACTTTCCCCTTACAAATTTAATATTACCATAGATAAGGCGTCCTATATCATCTGCATTGGGAAATATTGGATAATCTCTTTCTTCATCATTTTTATCAAATATTGTATGCAGGATAGACATCCATATTTCTTGCTTCCAATTGTATTCAAGACAAATAACATATGGTTCAATTTTGACATCAATATAATGCTTGTCTTCTTTTTCGTATTTGATTTGTAAATCGCTGTATTTCTCAAATACATCCAACAAGTTTTTCTCTTGAATAAGTTTATTATCTTCTTCCATAATTCTTAATCTTTCTTTTTATCTTTGATTCTAATGATGATAATAATGTAGCGTGTATAAGTTGAAAACTATAGTATTTCCCTTGCTATCCAGGCACAGGCTTCTGCATCGGCAAGGGCGCTATTCATTCCTCTGATTAATCAAATTAACCACCACCTTTACCATCACGTCCTTCTCCTCTGTCTTGCTCTCTGCTATCATCAGAGTAAGGGCAACGAGTGTGTTATCAGCTATACGCTTGGAACCGTCTTCACGATAGAGAATGTGGTTGTTATTGAGGAACCAAAGGAAGAGGGTTGCAGCAATGCGTTTGTTGCCATCACTGAAGGAATGGTTCTTGGTGACAAGGTAGAGCAACATGGCGGCTTTCTCCTCTACACTGGGATAGAGTTCTTCGCCTCCGAAGGTTTGATAGATCTGTCCGATACTGCTCTTAAAGGATTCGTCCTTTTCATTACCAAAAAGTGCTGAACCTCCGAATTTCTCTCGCAAGCCATTGATAGCCTCCATCGCATTCTCATAGGTAGCATGGAATGGCTCTTCCTTGGTCGTCTTGTCAATGGTCAATCGCTCGTAATCATAGTTGTCGAGCGTGTCGAGGGCGTAAGTATAATTCGTCACCACCTCGAAGAGGGCGTTGGTCTCATCAGTAGAGAGCAATGGCTGACTTTGGATGGTGCGGCCCAGCATCCCCACCAACTGACGAAGCTCACCAATCTGCTCTTTTCGGATGCGCTCGTTTACGGCATAGCCCTTTATGAGATACTGCTTCAAGACCTTATTAGCCCATTGGCGAAACTTAATACCACGCTTAGTGTTGACTCGATAGCCAACAGAGATAATCATATCTAAATTGTACATCGTCTTCGTACGATTGACCATACGGTTACCTTCTTTTTGAACCTGTCGGAAATTCCGACAAGTTGAAATTTTATCCAATTCCTCGACTTCATAAATATGTTGGATATGTTCCAAAATATTAGTTCTCGATGACTTGAATAATTCAACCATCTGAGCCTGTGTGAGCCACACGGTCTCATTCTCCAGACGGACATCAATTTGTGTCTGTCCGTCCTCTGTTTGATAAATGACAATCTTATTCTCTTCCATTTCTTCTATGTTTGATTCCGAGGGCTAAAGTACAACAAATTTATCATAAAAAAATGAATTAACACTTCCTTTTTTCAGAAAAAGGTCTCATTCCTTCATACTTGTTGGCTATCAACCCATTAAGGTTGAGGAAAAGACTGAGGGAATGAGGGATTTTTGAGCAAAAAGACTTGTGATGTAAGTAATGGCGTCAGTCTATGGCTGGGCGGATGATTTCATAACTGTTATCCTCCAAGATGTCATTGACTTGAAGGTCGGTCACATTCTGCTTTGAGAAAATGAAAGTCACAGGGAGCGCAGATGATGCGTCAAGAACATCGATTCCAAGTTTCGCTTGAACATTATCTTTCGCGGGTTGTCTGCAGTCCCATGCCAGATAGTTAAAACTGTTGGGAGAGAAAAGGTAAGCAGCCATTGTCTGCTTGGGAGTGGTGGCTCCCCATGAGACGGCATTGTTATCCACTGTCAGAACGTAGAATTCTGGCAAGGCAGCGAACTTCTCCTTACTGAGGTTCTTCAATGTGTCTGGCAGGGCTATACCTAATGCGTCATAGGCTTCGAGGATGTTGCAGATGTCGGTGCACATTCCGTCATAGTAATCAATGCGAGTGCCATCGTGGATGCTGCCTTCCTTCAATGTCTTGAAATCTTGAATGTGTTTCAGGATTCCTGCATCCCCGCTTATGGATTTGCTTCCGTATTTTAATTCAATCACGGCAACACGATGTGGTGCCTCTTTAGAAATGGCGATGATGTCCATGCGTGCAGATATACACGAATCCTTTTCTGCTTGGCAACTGAACGAACGAGCCCACTCTACATCAATACAGAACCACTTGGAGGAAGGACTTGCATTGTTCTGCATGACCAACATCTGCTGCGCCACCTTCTCCGACGTCATGTTCTTCTTATTCTCTACAAGGTTCTTGATAGCCTCATAACGGTCTATGATCAGCGTTTCGATGTCCACGCCTGTCAACACCACGTTGTTATTCCCGCTGCGTCTAAGAAAGTAGGGATGAATGCCGCATGAAATGAGCCCATCGCCCACAAGTCGAACTTCAGCGATATTGTTCAGCCGATAATAGATGTTCAAGTAGTTGTTGCGAACACCAATGAACAGCTCATCAGAATGTTGCTGGTAGAGTGCGTAGAGAGGACTTCGCTTGAATGCGTCAATCAGCGCAACAGAAACCCCTCGGTTAAGCGTCTTTGAGAAATGGCTATCTGTTGGAGTTATGGGTTCCACCTTTGCCATTTCTGTACCAAACAGGTAGCGATGATACAAATAGTTGATCCATTTCACTTGCTCATCTGTGCGGAAATGGTGAGTCATTGTTTCAAACATCTTCTCGTAGGTGATGGTAAAGAATGAGGCTTGCCCGTCTTCTGTCAGCACCTTGCGATATTCCTCAGAAGCCGTGTGGAAGTGAGGGTTGGCATCTGGAAACACTGTCATCGACACGAAATGCCTAATATTGCCATTCTGAACCATGGAAGCCCCAAGAATATGGTTGCGCCATATCTGCCTGAGTACATCGGAAACCAGTTTTTCCTCACTATCAGGGAGATAATAGCCAGACTGGCGTGTTGCACGCTCGTAGTGCTCAGACAGTCTTACATGACCATGCTCATCATGTGTGTTCTTGTATTCTGTCTCGCCGATAGGATATTCACGTTCCGTGTATTTCACTTCGATACCAATACCCCCTTTGCTGCCGTCCTGATGTCGGTAAAGAACAAATGTATCGAATGAAGTGCCATCGTTGAGGTATTTGTATTTGGGCTGAGGGGCATATTCTATCTTTACCTCCAGCACTTCGACAATCGCATCGGTGCCGAGCAGTTCATTGAAGAAATCTTTTGTTGCCTCTTTGTTCTCATCCTTCATCATCGGGAAGAATAGGTTGTAGGGGATATGTTCACTTCTGAGGGCATTGTTGAGCAGATTCATCCCAATCTTTGTGGCACCAGCATGATACAGGTCCATGATTTCCTTGCGGAAGCCTTCATAGAATACGAGTCCCTTCAAGGCATATTCATCCTTCAGCCACACACCATGACCTGGCCGTTCATCCCAAATGCGGACGTTGCCAAATTGCTTTGCCCAATGCCGCACAATAGACTCCTGATACAACCTTGCATTATTCATGAAAGCCGTGTGCGAAAGATTGTCAACGGGTGTGTCCGTGAGTCTGTTGCTACGGTTCACCTCTTTCACGGATTGTTGAATCCTTTCTATATCAATATCTGAGCCCTCACAAATCCAAGAGATGATTTGTTCTGCGATTTTGCGATAGTGCTGGTTTATCATGGTCACTCTATGCCATTTACCGCTAACCTTGAGCTCATCCACAAACGCCCATTTGTTGGTGTCTATCCATTTCACTTTGCGGCAATGCCTAAAACGAGGCCTCGACTCATCATAGTAATAGTCACCTGTCACGATGCCGACACCGATGATATTGTCGAACTCACAGCGAGCCAGTATGAAGTCACCAATCTGCATCACATTGGCAAACTCCCGCAGGAGCTTCCTATCACCGAAGGTTCCGTATGCCTCTTTTAGAGCTGCGTCCAAACCGCCTCTGATATTCATGATTACATCCAAGTCACCGACTTCTCTGTCTTCTGGAAGTCCGCAGGCCATGAAGCCCTTCTCCACATTCTCCTTGAATTGATAAGCTTTTTCGCCGGGCCAATACATCCAAATGCGTTTCCCTGCAAACTCTGGTTCGAAATGACTATTCATAATATGTATTGTTTATGGTTATTGACACATATAGAGTCATGCTTCTCATAATATCTCCAATGCAATGGCTGCACATGCTTCTGCATCAGCCAGCGCGTGGTGATGGTTCTCTAAGCAGTAGCCACATTCTGCCGCGACGGTGTGCAGTTGGTGATTGGGAAGATGACGGAACTTGCGGCGAGAGGCGGCAAGTGTATCGTAAAACTCGTAGTCAGGATAGTCCATCTGATAGACACGGAACACGGCTTTCAGACAGCTCTCGTCAAAAGGTTTATTATGAGCTACAAGTGGAAGCCCTTCAATCAGTGGTTCTATCTGCGCCCATACTTTGGGAAACACAGGAGCAGAGTCTGTATCTTCGTGACAGAGTCCATGTACCTGACTGCACCAGTAGTTATAATAGTTCGGTTCAGGCTGGATGAGAGAGTAAAAAGAGTCAACTATCTCACCATTTCGTACAATGACTATACCAACAGAACAAACAGAGCTGCGCTCATTATTAGCCGTCTCAAAATCTATTGCTGCAAAGTCTTTCATTCCATTTATTGTCTTTCGGCTATTGTACTATAAAAATGATTATGATAAAGGCCATTAAGGACATGCCGTCACACACTTTTCGACATATTCCCAAGTTACACAATGTATTGCCCCACCATCTTCAATGAGAGGCTTGGCATAGATTGGAATGACTTGGTCGTTTGGAAAAAGATTGTTAAAGGTCTCTATTGCAGCAATGTCTGTCTTGCTGTCAAAATTTTCAGATTGGCATGGAAGGAGAATGCCACCAGAAACCTGCAGATAATTCAGATAACACCACGAATCTTCATCCATTTTACAGTTATAATCTAGTTCTACTACATCAAAATGAGCTTCCAGTATTTTTATTAACCTGTTATGAAAGTCTTTGTCTTCATATTTCCAACAACTGTTCAGCAGGACTCTGTTTTCACCCAAATATGAAACCATCCCGTCTGCATGCCCGCAAGGGTCTTCCATATCCCAAGGAAGCAAAATAATGTCCGCACAGAGAGCACCTCTCAAATGCTGAAACAAGTCTGGAAGAGGCCAGTCTGGGTTTTCGGTAAGAATCTTGTCTGTCATGATAACCTTATTACCACAACGGACATAGTTTCCACCATCGAAAATGATGTTCATGTCTGAAGGCAAATACATATTCAGTTCCTTACATGCCTGCTGTTGTTCGGTAATAAGCCTTCGTTTGGATTTAAAATTATACAGATAATCAGGCTTGTACTCATATCTGGCATATGTCCCATCGTTAAACAACATGACAGGCATATAATCCCTACACCAATAGTCATTGGTATGTTTCAACTCTTTATGCTCAATATGTAACCTATCAAGAGCTGCAAAGATGGCCTCGGCCACTTTTGCTGTCTTAGGCGTTGTCCGGAGATATTCAGATGTATAGATAAGAGAATTTGTCATGAAAAAGCTGTCTTATATTTGTTCTTTTCTTGTAAAACTCCACATGCGTTCGCATCGTATCTTAGTCGGTTTATATTCATAATCATCTTCTGATTGAAATACGTTCTGACGTGCCTTTATCAGCAAGTCTGTAGATTGACTTCTTTGTGCGTCTATCCATTTAATGCCTAGAGTGTCGTCCAATGCGAAACCGTTCAGTAATGTGTACAAATAGGTGGATTGGGTATTGTACTGATAGGCGGAACTCGCTAAAAACAAATTCTTGGTTCCATCCCATTTTAGATACTTACCATCGCTTGTTTTCACTTCGTAAGAACGAATAAGTGCAGAGGCTCTGTATCTACCCGATTCGCTCTCAAAAGTGATGTCAAAACCAGATGTATGAGCATGTAGCGTCATCAGAGGAAAGTATGGAGCTTGTTCCAAGTCTCTTCCGTCACGATGATAAACTATAGGATCATGTATCCCATCATGTTTCTCGCTATGAAAATAAAACTCTACTGTGCGAATATATATCCTATAATCATTTCGTACCTGAATATAGCCACCATACAAGAAGGCTGGTGCGAGATTACTGAACAGGTTTTGAAGTTCAGACTCTGAAGATGAGCCATTGAAATTCGATAGATTTTCCGCTAATGTCATAATTGTTTTACATTAAGTTGTTTATATTTATTCCACATACGTTTTAACTTGCCTCTGAACACCAATAGTTATAATAGTTCGGCTCGGGCTGGATAAGAGAGTAGAACGAATCTATGATCTCGCCATCCCTGACAATGACGATTCCCACAGAGCATACGCTGCTGCGCTCATTGTTAGTCGTTTCAAAATCTATAGCTGCAAAATCCTTCATATTGTTCTTTACTACTTACTCTATAATTCGTTTTACCCATTCTATTATTTGAGGTGTTGCGTCCATTACGAACTCTTGGCCTCTTCCTGCAGACTTAAAACAGTCATTCAACCATGATTTTGTATTATATGAGATAGTGACGTCCTTAAAAATAACTGGTAAATCCCAATATCTTCGAGACATTCCATCTTTTGTTAAAACACGGTCACGCCGATAATCAAGAACATCGCAACCATTTAGCGACGGTTGAATTGACAGTTTATTTGTCGGAAGAAAAATTGCGTTTTGATTAGATGCCCATGCATCATTGTACATGAAGTGAGGATGATCTTTAATGAAGACTGGAACATCCTCTTTTCGATTTATAATTTCGCCTATTTGCAAATATCCATAAATTATATGAGCATCCATGCCATCTTTCTTATATTGAAGATGCCCATCAATTATAACAGTTTCTCTAAACCATCCAAAAAAGAGGAATATATCACCTACAGATACATTCTGATTACGTAAATGAGAAAGTGACGCGTTCATTTGCCCAAAAGCAGGTTGCCAGTTTGGTTGCCTCTTTTTGGAGCCTATCCTTAAATCTGGGTCTAAATGGCATTTACTACATGCATTGCATTCTGTCCTGGGGTTCAATGATGAAATAATATCATAATAGCTCTTGCCATTCCACTGAAGCGACGAGAACATGTTGGAGTCTTCCTCGTCGGGAATAGGCAGGGACAGTAACGTACCGTCAGGCATTATAGGACTTGCCTGCTTGCCGGCAGAAGAATCAAATCCTTTTCTACTCAGTATAATCTTCATTAGACTCCTTTTATAGTTACTTGTTGATCATTCTGAATTGTATCAATTAACAGATAACAATTATCAAGTGGGATCTTTTTACAACGTGGTACTATATCTCTGAAAACATTAGAGTCTATATCCTTTGCATGTTCAACTCCATAGTAATAGAATTCTTCGCATATTAGAACATACTTACCCTTCAGGTCATGTTCTTTATCTCCATCTCCATGATTGTTATTTGCAACTTGTTCGTAATCATTAAAATTGAGAGGATGAGAGGTGAGAGGCTTATAGATGTTATCACCCGAATTATAGGAATTGGCTATATTTGTCGTAGAAGAGCCACACGATTTCTTTCGCACCTCTCTATTTTTGTTTAATTCTTTTGGTCTTTTCTGAGGATATTGTTTCCAGTATTCTTCAAACGTGAGTTTTTTTGTAATTCTCGCTAAATATATCAGCTTTTGCTCGTCAAAAGAATAGACTTGTCCTCCTTTCCCATGTACAGCCTTTGCTGTCCATCCCGAGATCCAATCGCCTATTTGTGAACAGCGTCGAATGGTAGGTTTGCAAATTGCTAATGTTAACACTCCCTCGTGTGGATTGGGTGCACTTTCTGTGTCCCACGTCATTTTGTAACAATAAAGATAATTTTTCATAATTCTTTTTGTTTAAATTGTTTGTAGTATTTAATCTTTACCTATTCCGTGTAACGAGCCTAACGCGAAGAATATCCATCTAGGCAATATGACATTTCGGATCTTAAACTCAAACCACTCATCAAAAGCCAATACAACCCTGAACTTGTAATTTGTGTCGATGTCAAAAACATCTTTGAAGTCAGCAAGAATAAATGTCTCTTCTGGACGACTATGAGCATATATCAGGAAATCATCAAAAGCCTCTTTGAGGTCTTGAATAAAACTAGATTTGTTGTGCAATGGAATCTCATGGATTTTCTCATGATGGGCATTAGGGAGATTGTCTGCAAATATTGTGTAAGACAATTCGCCATTCTCATCCTCAAAAGGTTCTGTATCTGTAAAAAAAGTTAAGGTCATATCGTCAGTCAGAACATTTTCCATTTCATCATAAGATATCCGAGAATGCCTCTTCCTTTTCAGTTTACCACCGATGAATGTCGGTGCATACATTGCCACTGAAGCCTTTTCACGGATTTCCTCAAAAGATGGACCAAATTGACCGAACCCACCTGCAGCCCAATGAACAAAGAATGGGTCATACAACTTGAACATTGTTGGATTCACGTCCACAAATGCTGTACCATCTTTGTGTGCCACTCCGCTTTCCTCAATAAGAATATCGCAGTTGTCACCTATTAGCCCTGGAAATTCTGAATCTCCAAAATATCTAACGACAGACGTATATCCTTGATATGACACCACATCGCCAGTATATATATCGCGCCAAAGATTATCTTTTATTCCCGTATCAACACCTGCAAAGATAACAGGAACTGTTGACCAAAGTGTGTGAGCCAATTGGTCATTTTTATGATATGGGGTATAATCGCTGTCTTTTGTTATGAGCATCATTACATTTCCTTTGAAGTAAAAATCTCCAAAGTAGGCATAGTCAAACTCACCCCACGGGTTAATGAATCGTACTTTTCTGTTAAGCAAGAATTTCTTAACATCCTTGCGTTCCATAATGTCACGATAGTGGAGACTGCACATATCCAGTATTCCACAAAAGCTGAAATTGACTCTTTCCATAGTTAGTCATTCTTATATTTGTTCCACATTCTGTTTATCATTCCTGCTATCTCCTTGCGGAGCCATTCGGGTTCGAGTACTTCCATGTCCTCGCCGTTCCAGAGGATTTCCTGCTGGAAGTCAAAGGCTGGCCGCAGATAGTAGGTAAAAATGCTATATTCTTCATTTCTCTCCGTCTCTTCCTGTGACTCGTGCATCTTCAAGTCACGGATATAATTGGCCTGACCTGCCACAACTTTCAGTTTGACCGCCTGTGGCTTAACACTTCTGTCAGCAATAATGCCGAAACAATCTTCAAAGAATTCCTTGGCTGTCCAATCCTTCGGCATTTCAAATTTTTCTTCTGTTTCATGAAGATCATTGATTCGGTCAAGGGCATAGATACGCGGTCCCTTCTCGTAATAATATGAGTAGGTGCTGCGAGCGACCATATACCAACGCTGACGAAAGAGCTTTACACAATAAGGCTGTACATCGAAGTTGTTTTCTTCGTCCTTCCAATAACTATGGTAGGTAATGTTAAGCACTCGGTTTTCCTTCATAGCTTCGATAATGGGCTGAAGGTAGTTCTGGCCAGACGGCACGTATTCCAGAATGATGCGGTCTTTGATGCTCTGACTGTTGGC
>Ga0247610_10006891_pt1 | contig 11733 bp, 7 predicted proteins | sample 174DNAGHGhighgp2_FD_193483 | JGI IMG/M metagenome (GOLD analysis project Ga0247610, IMG submission 193483) | Sheep rumen microbial communities from Palmerston North, Manawatu-Wanganui, New Zealand - 1742 DNA GHGhigh gp2 | ecosystem: Host-associated > Mammals > Digestive system > Stomach > Rumen ...
CCCGGATTGAAAGCATAGAATCCCAGTCTATCGGTAATGATAATGCCATACAGCCGTCAATCCCGTCAGGCGAAAACTGGTCGTCCCAGACTCCGGCAGATGAACTTGTCTCTCAACAGATCACAAACACTGCTACGCCCGCTGCGGTCTCTAATCCGCAGCCTGCAAGACGCAGCATTGAAGATCTTCTGGTCTTGGCTCTGTTTGTGATTTACTGGGTGGGATTCCTGTGGGTCATAGTAAGGAAAATAATCTCCGTCTCTTCAATGGCCCGTATCATCAAGACCGGCCGCTACGCCAACCGTCTTGAAGGGTGTGATGTAATAGAGTCAGACCTGATTCCCCAGCCACTTAACTGGATGCGTTTCATAGTCATGCCGCGTGAATGGCTTGAGCATGAGAACGCCCTGATATGGAAACATGAGAACCTGCACGCCAGCCGTTGGCATTCACTAGACCTGCTTATGGCCGATGTCATGACCGCGCTCCAGTGGTTCAATCCCGTCATCATCCTGCTGCATAAGGAGTTTGAGCTTATTCATGAGTATGAGGCAGATCAGGCCGTTATAGAGAGCGGAGCCGATGACACTGAATATAAACTGATGCTGGTAGATGCAGTAGCATCCAGCCGTGGTATGGTAATGACCAACTGGCTAAAACAGTCAAATCTTAAAAAGAGAATAGATATGATGGACAAATTTCAATCAAACGGATGGAACCGGCTCAGAGCCCTGTTCATCCCCGTAATAATGTGCCTCTTCCTGTTTGCCACCGCAACCAAGGTCTATGGCAAGAAAAACAATCCCACTCCCGGACAGTTTCAGAAACATGTAGTCTGGGTGTTTGATAACGGCAATGCCAAGGTCAAGCTTGACAATGCCCAGCCAGTTGACATGAAACTGGACGCTGTGCCCGCCTACCTTAAGAAACAAAACAAGAAAAACGGGATATCACGCATCACCTTGCGCTATATGTATGATATAGCCGGACTTGCCGATGCCCAGCCCCTTGCCGAGCAGGTCAGTGACCTCGGCATCAAGGTATCTGTGGCCAACAATGATGAGATGCTAGACCAAATCTATATGCCGGAGTATCGTTGCGCCCGCATCTATGATGAAGGTAACGGCCAGTACCGTTTTGAACTCAATACCCATTCGCTGGCCGAGAACCGCAGGATACGTGAATCCGGATCATATCAGTTCACTGATGCAAACGGCAAGGTGATTGGTGGCATCACATTCGGCAACGGAGAAAAATATGAATCCCCCATCAAAGACCTCTCCATTACCGGTGATATAGAGCTGATGAAGAAGTGGATTGGCATGTTTGACGGTCACGGCGTAGGAATCTATCCCGTGGATATGCCATACACGGATGCCGAGGAGATGGCACAGGCTGCATGGCAACGTGGCATCAACCAGGTATCAATGATATCCGGATACGCCTATGGCGGAAATGGCGGAGCAGGTGGAATCAATCAGATGCTGCAAGGAACGCTTAGCATAGTTCTCATCCCCCAAGGCAGTGAATGGTCTAAGGATTATCCGGGCGATAAGGCTCGTTCTGTAATATTCAAGAGAGAAACAGCAGTTGGTTGGGGATATGTGAATCAAGGAACAACAATACCCAATCCCAAGACATTCTATAACTCCAACACCCAGGACTTCAATATAAGCTATATAGTAAAGAAGCCCGATGAAGTGATTGTGATATATCAGGCACATCAGGGATCGGACTTGTGGATAACCGGATTCAACTCAATGGAACTGGTTGCTGCAGACAAGCGTTACAAACAGATCGCGTATGAAGGTCTGGTGGGCTTCGAGAAAGCCTGGTTCTGGAGCCCCGATGACGGACTCTACGTGCAGAGCATGCACTTTGAGCCCATTCCAGATGATGTAAAAGTTGTTGATCTCTATAACAAGGACGTGAACGCCACTGTAATCAAAGGCCTGCAGGTGTCAGATGATCTTTCCTATTATGACAACATCAGGACTGTACGTGTAATGAGTGGTGCTTTTCTCAAAACTACACACGTCAATGAGCAACAGAAAGATGAAGTGAGAATAGAGAGAATAGACCTGTCTGACAATGAGACAACAATCTATCTCAATATGATGATACGTGAACCCCGCTCATTTATGGGTTATGTAGGCAGTGATTTTGTGCTCACTTTGCATGACGGTACTCAAGTCAAGCCCATCCGCTATGACGGCGTACCTACCGATAAGGATTTTGACCGTAATGGTGATTATATGGATACACCATTCCAGATAATCTTCCCGCCTCTGTCCAAAGATGCATTCAACTATGACGGTGTCACACTTGACGGTACCATCTGTCACGAGCCACTCAGGTTCATGAATCTGCAGAATCTTGAGATAGCAAACCTTCGTGCCACACTATCAGACATGTTGGAACGTGACAATGATTTCTTTATTAACTATTTCACTCATTACCGTAATCTCAAGATGCTACTGTCAAACATCAATGACAAGAACCTGTTTGGCGGTGATTCACCTTTGAGCTTCACTATGGATCAAAGGGCGGAGTTTTTGCGGAAACTTTCTATCAAAGAACAGGATCTTGATAAACTCATCAAAGCCCAGGCATATATCATAATCTACAATAAGAGATTTATATATATTGCAGAACCAGAGGCCAGCAGGATTGATATGAGTCTTCCTTTAGGAAGCATGGGTGGCGTTTCAGCGCCCACAGACCCATATGAGTATCTCAAGAACAATCCCAACATCTCAGTTGATGAAGAAGGCAACTGGTACGCATACGGCAAGAAAGCCGTCATCTGGGAGATTAATCAACCGGCAGGTGAGAAAACTTCCTCCCCGTCAGGAATGCGAATAATGGGTGGCTCCACCCATCAATTGAATTATTAAAGAAACGATTGTTTATGAGAAAACTATTATTTGCAGCTCTATGTTGTTGGATAATTCCATCTGTTTCAGCACAAAACACAGATGATGGTTTTGAGTCTATGGATTTAGGTCTCAGTGTCAAATGGGCTACATGTAATGTCGGTGCAGAGGCCCCAGAAGAGTCTGGATACTATTTTGCTTGGGGAGAGATTGCGCCTAAAAGTGAATATTCCTGGTCCACGTACAGATACTGTACAGACGGTAAAGGCAAGAAGTTCTCAAAATATGCGTACAGAAAACGCCAGGGAGAAAGGGACAGGAAGACAATCTTGGATTTGGTAGATGATGCCGCACATGCTAATTGGGGCGGAAACTGGCGTATGCCCACCAATGATGAACTTGCAGAACTCAGAGAAGGCTGTCGTTTTGTGCTTGAAGAGCTGAATGGAGTTAAGGGCTTAAGGGCATACAGTAAAGTAAACAAGAACTCTATATTCATTCCTTTTGCCGGTGGATATGGTTCGAATGGATTGGCAGAAGTGGGCATAGCAGGAGAATATTGGTCATCTGAGCTCCAATATCGTGCAGATATATTTAATGGGGGCTCCACACTCGCCAAATTTTCATTCTTTCCTCCTAAAGAAATAAGTTACGGGGAAGCTCCACGTTTCTTGGGAATGCCTGTTCGTCCCGTCTGTCCATAACAATTGTATACCAAATCAAACTTTTTTCATTGTTTCAAAGACGCATTTTGAGTAATTTGCCGTCTTATTATAGGAAAGGCAGAATAGAGTGATGAGTAAACCCTTTCTTTCTGAGAAAGAACTTGTTCAGGGGTGCATCCGCAAGGACCGTGATGCGCAACAGGAGTTGTATGCCCGTTATGCAACCCGGCTCTATACGCTCTGTCTCAGATACGTTGGTGACAGTGAAGAGTCCCGTGACCTTATGCATGACTCCATGATAAAGGCAATGGACAGCATCAAGTCTTTCCGTAATGAAGTCGATGGTTCACTCTATTTATGGCTCCGTAGGATAACCATCAACGTGGTATTTGACCGCTTCCGGCAGAACAGCAGGTTCATGGAGGTTCCTCTTCAACAGGTAAGTGATAAGGATATCCTGGATGTATCGGATTCCGATGCCGGGCCTGAGCGTGAGATACCCGATGACGTACTGAAACAGATAATGGCTACACTTTCACCCGTAAGGCGTGCGGTGTTCAATATGTACTACATAGACGGATTCAGCCACAAGGAGATAGCCCGGGCTTTGAACATAACAGAGAGCGGTTCAACATCCATTCTTGCCAAAGCCCGCGCCAGCGTGAGGAAAGCCATTACAGATTACCTTAAAGCAACAGGACAATGAAGGACTGGAGAGACAAAAGAATGATTGACTATCTGGAGGGCCTCAATGCAGAGCTGCCGCAGTCAGACTGGGATGATTTCCTTTTCAGAAAGGCCGTGCATGACCTTGCCACAAGGCGCCGCCGCCGGTTCCTGACAGCAGCCATATCAATCCCTGCCGTAGCCGCAGTCCTGCTGTTACTGTTCCTGCTGCCAATAGACAGAACTCCTGCCGGACAGACCGCACAGAACAATCCTCATTCTCCACAAGAGGAACAACTGGCTACTACAGACAGCATATCCAACCCCGCAGACAGTGTGAAACTTGGCGGTATTATTGCTGAGCCGGAACTTGTTGATAATAAAGTTGCAATGACGCCATCCGTAACTACAGTACGGATGTCCAATGATACCGTTTCATTTAATCATGGAACTTACAGGCAACAGTTTGACACAATGTTAGCCTGGAATAACAAGACTAAAGAAGAGCTGGATAGTATCACGGCCGATATGATGGAGAGAGTCACGGCCTATGAACAGACAAAAGAACCTTCTAATACCAATATAACATATGGGTCTTTAGGAATCACAACGGGTGCTACAGGCAATGGATCACTTTCAGAATCCAATCTTAACTTTGGAGGATTCGGAGGTTTTGGAGGGTTCGGTGGTTTTGGCGGTTCTGCCAATTATAATGTCGCAGGTGTTGATTATTATAAAGATTTTAATCAAAACGGTGATGATTCTATATCAATATATCCGTTGATACTCCTCGATGGTGAGATTATTTCTGTCGATGAAGCCAAACTGTCCACATTTGACTTTGGAGCGCCCATCCTTGACAGATATAAACTGGCTGATTTGTTAGGAATACGTGGTGACAAGATACAGGCAGTACAGAGATTGGATAATAAGGAGGCGGATAAAAAATGGGGTGATAAGGGTGCTGGCGGTTCCCTTGAGATACTTACCAGAAAGTACTATCGCAAGGCTCGTAAGGCCGGCAAACTGAGTGGTCACTATCAATGGGTGACAGACTTAAAGAACAGATGAAAACACAGTTTTGCAATGCCTGTCGTTTGCCGTTTGTCGTTTTGACAATTCTGTCACTCCCTCAAAGGCGGCTCATTACCGGGCTTGGAAAGGTCATGAATACATTGGAATAAAAGATGAATACTGGCAGGCAGAGATAGACAAGTTCAAGAAGGAAATCAAATAGGTATCTGCGTACCATCAACCTTTCTGCAAGTAGCCCCCGCAGCGCACCGTTACAAATCTGCTACCAGCTTTTCCACGCCCGTTACAAATTGTAACACCCGTGTCCCAAAAATGTCCCAAAACCCAAGTTTCACCCCAAAGACACAAACACACCTTCATTCAACAAACCGGACACCGTCCGCAAATCCGTGTCAAATAAAAATTTTCCGTTGTCAAATCCCTTTTCCAAAAACGCAGCCTCAAACATACTGTAGAGCCTGCTCTGTCAAAAAAATATTTTTCAGTGTCCAAAAGTCAGCATTTTACGCCTGTAAAAACCGCGTAAATTTCCGTGACAAGGTTAACGGAATTTCGCCCCACAAGAAACACCACCATCGCGGGCGCCGTATCTGGACAGAAACTCTCTGCAGGTTTTCCCCGGCCGTCTCAAAACGCAGTCCCGTCAGCCGTTCCGCTCCAGCGCTGGTGTACACTTCCGTTACGGCCGGCCCTTTCCGCTCCGGACAGTCAAAACCAGCGGTAAACCCGCATCAGACCAAAATCGCACGCTTTCAGATGTGCTACGCAGATTTTCAGTTACTTTGTGTTGTAACACTAACACCATGAAACCATGCCCAAGTTCCATCCCACACCAATAATCCAGGACTGCTGGTCTCATAAAAGATAAAAGGCTACCCTGAACACCGTCCGAATAGCCTTTCCTATAGTCAGTTCCTATTCTACTTTCTAATTAAACAGATCGTCATAGCCAGGTATCTGGCTGGTACACAGTATCTGAGTGGATTGGTATTTTATAACCTCAATAGTAGGTTTACTATAACTCTTCTTATTATTGTTTTCCATAACGTTTTACTGTTTTGAGGTTATCAATCATTTTATCATCATTTTGCTTCCGCTGTTGTTAATGAACATTCCCGGCTGTGTGGGAGTACCTTCAACCGGTCGGCCCTGCATATCAAACCACTTTTCAATCTTGACGTTGCCGTTTGCGGTGTCCATTGTACCCACAGCGGTCAGTGTGCTGTCCTTACCAAGCAGACGTACCGTAATGCGATCCGGTATATCAGCATCAGATTCTGCCACGCGCCTGGCGGGAGCTCTGAACATGTCATTGCTGCCCTGATAGGTAAGGTATGCACGGAACGCAGGCACACCTGCACCGTCCTTGGCCTTAACAAACTGTCCGGCATTAACCATATTGCCGTCAACCTCCTTGGTAGATGATGCAAACCCGAATACTGTTCCGTCCAGGTCTGCCGTACCATCAGCCTGATAGGCCAGACGGCTGTATGTTCCTTGGAACGTCCAAGTACCGTCATTTGTATCGCTTGTGCTCGTTCCTGCAGTAACATTCTCCGAAACCTCAACCGTGCCGGTAAATGTCACATTACCCGTAGCTGATGGCATGAACAGATATGGTTTACCGGCTACAGTTGCAGTAACTTTGTTTCCGTCCGGTGTGGCATCACTCATGGTAGCTACCCATACACCGTTATCCTTCTGCACATCAACAAACTCATACACACTGCCACCTTCAATGTCAGTCATGGGATAGGGTAGGCAGATGGTGCTTGCCACATCCTGCGTGAATGAGCGGCTAAATGCTACCGTTGCATCATTTACACCAGCCCAGGGGGCTGATTTGAGCGTGGTCGCACCGTCGTTCTCATTAAGAACGCAAACAGGTCGCAGTGTCTGCCCTGCCAGAGCTGTGATTACGGCAGGAGTAAGCGTACCAGTGTATAAGTCGGTTCCATCTGTAGTGAACGCCTTGCCAGTGGCTACAATGGGATAGCCGCCATAACTGCTGGCCTTGATGCTGTTGGTCGGGCATGTCCAACTTAGTGTCAAGCCGCTACTGGCCTGTATGCCTATGCCGCTGCTGGTGGCCGTGACCTGTCCGCCATAGATGTTAAGGTAGCCAGGGATGCCGTTAGGTCCTGCTATAGGCCTAACACTGATAGCTGTGCTGGTGCTGGTGCTGGTGGCGGTTAGTCGACCATTGCCCTTAGGTCCGCCGTAGATGTTAAGCATGCCCCCGTGATAGATGGGGTTTGTCTCGCTCGATTCAAAAGTCACGCTGGCGTTGTCGGACACTATGATATGGGTCGTACCGTAGATTTCCAGCGGGCCAAGGTTAACGTCGGCATCATTAACCACAAACCAGCGCTCCTCAGGGTCAGCCGTTTTGAAGGCACTCAGGTCAGTCTCATTGGTCAACTCAATATATTCAGCTCGTTTTTTCTTCGTGCCATCATAGTCAATGTAGGGAATACCGCTTGTGATGGTGCGGGTATTGCCCTCTGTTACGTCTTTCAACCCTTCGGCAATGATTACTCCGGAGCACGCTCCGCCGATTGCGTTATTGCATTTGTTGCCGGGTGTGGCAGTGATGCGGATAATGTCACTGCCTATTGTAATGGTCCCGCAGGTTGGTGGTAACTCCGAGTGGTAGCCGCATCCAATGCCCGCAGCCCTTTCACCGCCACGGGCAATGATTGTACCGCCCTCAATGGCGATATTGCCGTATGAGCCAAAACCTGTAGTACCGATGCCTGGAGCATTAATGCCACCAGCCACCTCAAGCAACCCATCTCCTCGGATGGTCAGCGTCGTGCCGGTAGAACCAATCAGAATACCAGGGTCTCTATCGTACTTACTAACCACAATGTTAGTTCCTTCTAAGATAATTGTAGCATTGCCCAAGCAAATTATACTAATAGAATATGATATGATGTTAACGTTGCGTAACGTAACTGTGGCACCGTCTAATATGTTGACGTAGGTACTGTTACCGCCTGTACCCGTGAGAATATCTCCATCATAGAGCGTTACTTTAGTTGTTTCAGAAGTCAGCGTCACGGTATCCTGTAACTTTCGCCACTGCGCATAGAGCGTTATATCACCTAGGCTAAACACAGTCTGCCCGTCGGCAAAACAAGTACCGCTGCCATCGGCGGCGGTGTTCCATCCCATGAATACATACCGTTCGCGGGTGAAGGTGTTGGCATTCAGTGCCTTCACAGTGTTTGCAGATATCTGCTGCTCGCTCGTCGTTCCCGTTCCATTGTTAGCATCGAACGTCACGGTGTAAGGTGTAGTATCCAACGGGTTGTAGATGAAGGGGCTTTGGGGAATACCGCCAGTCTCCAGACCGCCAATGATCACCGTACCGCAGGTACTTTCGCTTCCAGCGCCGATGCTGTGAATTGACCTAATTCCTTTGGTGGCAGTGACTCTGGTCACGCCATTGGTGATGGTAATGTTGCCGCAGTAAAGATCCATGCCACTACCTATGCCCGGTGCGTAATTGCCTCCATTGGCAGTAATAGTGCCACCAGTAATGCTGATGTTGCCACATTTATTGACTCTGCCGCCGCCAATGCCTGCTGCGCCATTACCACCAGTTGCGGTGATGATGCCACCAGTGATGACGATATTTCCGCAAGAGGATTCATAATAGCCTCCGCCTCCGATGGCTGCAGCATCATACCCAAGAACACTACTACCATAGGCAATGAGCGTGCCGCTGCCTTGGATGGTGAGCGTCTTGTTCTGGGGTACATAGATACCAGACCAGCCACTACCACCTGCTACGATGTTCGTCGTCCCTTCGTCAAGTATAATCGTGGCATCGCCCTCGCAGGTGATGCCCGGCCACCACTGATCGGTGTGTCCGGTGATAGTCGCGCCGCTAAGCGTCACTGTTGCGCCATCGGCAATGGTGATGTGCGTGTTCGCGCCGCCAGTGCCGGAAATAATATCGCCGTCTTGATAGGTATGGCTACGATATAATACGTCTTCCCATTGGGCATAGAGTATAACGTTGCCAAGGTCGCTTACGGACTGCTTGTCATTATAACTGTCACCACTGCCATCTGGCTTAGTGTTCCATCCAATAAAGTCGTACCCCGAAAACTCGAAAGTATTAACATACAATGCTTGTGGACTATTCCAAGCAAAGTTCTGGTCTTCCATTGAGCCAGTACCACCATTAGGGTCGTAACTGACTACATAATCGGTGTTAGCCCACTGTGCGTAGAGTGTCACGTTGCCAAGGTTGGTGACAGTTTGTCTGTCATGGTAGTCATATCCGCTGCCGTCGACCTCGGTACTCCAACACTTAAATGCTTTGCCGGGGAGACTGAACCCGTTGTCGGTCAGGGCCTGCGGCAAGTTCGAGTAGAAACCTTGGTCGTTCATCGTCCCCGTGCCTCCGTTGGGATTAAATCTAATGGTGTATGGAACGTCTGTAGGTGCAAAAACATTCGGGCCAATCCATTGTGGTTCTCCAACGATGTAGTCCGATGTCTGTCCCCAAACGGTGAGCGTTCCGCAGGTGCTATTTCCATTGCCCGGACCAATGCAATAAAGGCAAAGGTCAGAACGCCTTAAGGCACTTACACTTGTTACACCCGAGATGGATATGTTACCGCAGGTGCCATCCAAACCGGCTCCGATGCTTGCACCACCTTGTGGGCTGTTAGCGTAGGCATAAACAGTTCCTCCAGTAATGTTGATGTTGCCGCAAGTGGCTTCCCTACCGCCACCGATGGCAGCCGCTCCGAAAGTAGATTCTGCACTGATATTGCCACCACTGATAGTAATGTCGCCACATTCGGCAAATCGGCCACTGCCGATGCACGCTGCATGGCCACTGGCGGTGCCATCTCCCTTTGTGTATTTAGTGTTGAGATCCATGATACCCCCCTCAATGACTATGTTTCCACAGTCTGAATTTAGACTACCTCCTATGCATGCTCCATTACCATAGCTCCTGAGTACAAGCGATCCGTAACCCTTAATTGTAAGCGTTGAATTTTTGGGTCCAGCCTGGATACAGGGATCAGTATAGCGGCCTCCTCTTATATAGTTGGTAGTACCTTTTGCCAGTATGATGGTGGCATCGCCAAGACAGGTTATGTTTGATGGGTTTTCACCGCCCCAGTTTTCGTTGGTGATATCTATGCCATTCAGAGTCACTGTAGCGCCATCGGCAATCATAATATGGGTGTTCAAACCCCCAGTGCCAGTGAGTATGGCTCCATTATCAACCATAATGACACCCGTCTCGGGAGTAATAGTTACTGTGCCCATCTGTGAGGGCATTGCTGTCACAGTTGCAGTAAGAATATCACCAAAAGGTAAATAGCCATCTTCGGTACCACCACCAATGAAGTACAACCAATATTTACCCGGGGTGGCAGAGTAGGATACTTCGAAGCCGTGGTTGCCTGGAATGTCTTGTAACTCGGCAACATCTGTTCTCTGTATGTTGGCCATCAAACTATGTGCAAGGCCGTATGGGCTTGTGCAGGCTTCATTGGTAAAAATTGCAATACCCAGTTCTAGGGCCTCCTCGGGGTTATCGGGGCTATACGCCCATCCTTTCAAATGGATAAAGCCAGCTCCTCCTTCACATACTTCAACGTTTACTATTCGGTTAACGGCCCGCGCCATTGTTGCCGTCATCATCAGCACCACCAGCGTCACAGCCAGTGTCCGTAACGATCTCAAACCGTCTGAAAGATTCTTCATATATTGTATAGTATTAATCAGATAACCGGGGTTGGACATGTTGTAAGGCTTGTACGTAACATCATCTTTCCAGTTCGCAAATTTCGTCAAAATCCGCTGCATTTTCCCTTCACAACCACATTTTATTTCATGTACCTTTTTTAAATTTTATGTAACCCTAAAACTGCTACCGGCTATCGCCTTTGTTAAATGATAGATACGGAAAGGATTTTACTATCTTTGTACTACTCAACTATGAAAAACAATCACCATGCCCAAATTCCATCCCACACCCATAATCCAGGACTGCTGGTCCAGCATAGGTAATATCACCTTCTATCACCGTAACGGCCAGTGCTTCTACAAGCGCAAAATCAATCCCGTCTTTCCCGGCACGCCAGCCCAACTTGATCAGCAGCAGGTACACCATCGTGCTATCCTTGCCTGGCAGCATCTCCCGCATTCAGTACAACTTGAATGGAGAAATATTGCCAAATCCGTCCCGTCCCATCGGCCGCCGTATGACAAAAATCACCACATCAGCGGCTACAATCTCTTTGTAAGTGCCTATCACGGCTTCGCCCAGCTCGGCCGTGAACACATACCTGAACCGCAACCATTCCCAGAGTTTCCATCTGCAGCATTGAAACTCCTGCAGATAATACCTGGTACTGAAGTGGCAACCCTCCGCTGCCGCCTCATCGATGAAGTAACCGGCTACCGCAACAACTGGATAAAACTACCTGCAAAACAATTTTGAAACACACACCCTG
>Ga0247610_10006893_pt1 | contig 11730 bp, 7 predicted proteins | sample 174DNAGHGhighgp2_FD_193483 | JGI IMG/M metagenome (GOLD analysis project Ga0247610, IMG submission 193483) | Sheep rumen microbial communities from Palmerston North, Manawatu-Wanganui, New Zealand - 1742 DNA GHGhigh gp2 | ecosystem: Host-associated > Mammals > Digestive system > Stomach > Rumen ...
TCCCGCCGGCACCCGCGCGAGCGTCACATGGAGCTGGAATGGGCCCAGATGGCAGCCAAGGCCGATGAGTTTCGCCCGCAGGCGGTCGACGAATGCCGCCCATTCCTCGGGCACCCGGGATGCCGTCAGATAAACGATGTGCATCCCTCCCCCTTGCGTCGTGAAGGCATCCACCGTATCGAAAGCCAGGACCGGTGCGGCCATTCCCGCAAGTTCCCCGTCCATGACTTCCGCCAACTTCCCCGCCCCAGCCACATCGACCTCGTCATTGATGAATGCCACCGTAACATGGAAATGCCCATCCTGACATCTCGTCCCCCGAACCCCGCCCAGGGCCGCCTTCAGCGCACGATACCACCCCGCCCGGCGGTCAAGCGGGACGAGGAATTGGAGGTAGGTTTGGCCGGATTTTTTCGGAGCCTCCCGCGGAATTACATGCCCCAATTCTGCCATAAAAGTGTTATTCTCTAGGTTATGGAACTACCACTTCAAATCATCCCTCATGAACTTGAGGGTTCCATCCGGTGATGTGGACGCATCGTCCATATCCGACCGGCGAACTAAAGCCCACAACGGATTCCTCTTAGCATCAGGATCATGAGGAGTATGCCTATGCTTGCAAATGGCCTCCAGCACTTCTTGAGACAAACCGGAAAGATACTTCTTTGATATCTTCATGGAGAACTCGCCATGTTCCCTTCGTTCATGAGGGATACTCGACCACTCCTCGTTCCTTGCCATAGAGATATCATGGAGAAGGGCCGTCAAGATGATGTCCGACTCCTTCAAGCCCATCCCCTTTGCCCTGGCGCTCATCAGATCATAAACACCCAAAGAATGCTCAATCAAGCCTGTAGGATAGTGGTGATGGCTATGACTGTGCGCGGTTGAGAAATTGCTTTTTCTTATGCTTTGAATAAGATTCTCAACACCTGGTTCGCCAGTTGATCGCAGAAGGGCGTAGAATCTGTCTTGATTGAAAAGAACCCGGTCAATGGCCCTTGACAATACCTCTCCTGAAAAAGAACGGGATAACTTCCTGGTGAAATACTCCCTGCGTTTCTCTTCGGTAGGATTTGTAGCCGGCGCTTTGGCGGGATTCTTGGCGGAAACCGTCGGGGACAACGTTGCAATTTGACGATAAGGAGCCAGATCCTCCTGCGAATAGCAGCAGATATAGACCTTGCTCTTCAATCCTCCATCTATACGTTTCTGAATTGTTTCCAAGGCAATTTTCGCAGCGCGGTCTTTCGGGAAGCCATAATAACCCGTGCTGATACAACAGAAGACGATACTCTCCAATTGGTGTTGCTCGGCAAGATCGAGACAGGTATTGTAGCAGGATGCCAACAGCGCGTCTTCTCCGCTCTTCCCCCCATGCCAAATAGGGCCCACCGTATGGATGACATAGGGAGAAGGAAGATGATACCCCTTTGTCATCTTGCTCTTTCCCGTTTCGCATCCACCAAGCTTGGAACATTCCGCGAGCAATTCCTTTCCGGCAGCCGCATGTATTGCCCCATCGATTCCGCCTCCGCCCAAAAGAGAATTCTTGGCTGCATTAACGATGGCGTCTGCGTTAACCTTTGTGATGTCGCCAACAAAAATAGTGATGTCCCCATAGGAGATGGCATTCGTGACAATCGGTAGCATATTGGGTGGTGTATTATGTGCTTTTGCAAATATACTTCTTTTTGGACAACCATATACTTGTTGTCCCCAAAAGGGCATAAGAAAAGCCGCATTTCTGCGGCTTTTTAATCACTAGAATACCTTTATCATTTCTCCATCATTATCGGGAATGGAATCGGAAACCGACTTCGGCACTGCAACCAAATAAGAACAAGCAGAATCATAGAATTCGTGTGTCCTGTTCTCGCCAAGCTTTGTAAACCTTTCTTTGTCAATAGAATCAGTTCCGCAAGCGGTTTCCTGAAACGCAAACACTTTGGTGACTCCAAATATCTTTTTCAAGGCGTTAAGGGCCATAGAATTATAATCCTCGCAATCAGTGAACTGCTCAAAAGCATACATACAATCCGGATCATACCCGAATTTCACTTCTCTGTTCGGATGAAGCACCAAGGAAAACCCGTATGCGTTATTCTCCGGCTCAATCCAAACAAGTTTACCTTTTCCGCCGAGTTCTTTTTTAATCTCACTAAGCTTCATATCATGATGATTGTCAATACAAAGATAGGGATAATATGGACAACAGGTTTTTTTCCCCCTCTTTTTTCAATAGGGAAAAATGTCTTCCCGAAAGTAGAAAACGCGCCCTACTTCAAAGCGTTGTAGGACTCGTTCAGACGGCGGAAGTTCTCTTCCGTCAGGGAGACGGACTTCTTCTCGCGCTTGGACCTCTTCTTCGGCTTCCCCGTGAAGTCGATATTGAAGTACACCTTGAAAGGCGGAATCGTGGAGAACGCCATAAACTCCGCAGGGGTATACTCAATGAAACGGAAGTGCTCGTCCGCATCGTCGGCAATCGCCACCACGAATCGGAAATGGGCGGGGTCCTTGAATGCCTGGGCCCATTCCGTCTGGGTAGCAGCACCGAAGTACCTGTCTTCGTGACGGGTCATCTTGATCTCGAAGTACCAGGTCTCCCCGTCCTTCTCCGCGGTCACGTCCGCCGGAGAACCCGTAATCCGGGCCTGAAAGCCTTCAGCGTTCAACTTGTTCACATAGGCCTGCTTGGCCGCAACGTCTGATTTCTTGTTTGCCATGTTGATTAATCGTTGTTCTATTTCTTATTACGGCGGAATGAGAGAAAACTTTCAAGGCGGTTGTTCTTTTCTGACCATAATACCGAGGCTTGGGCAGACAGAGACGAGCAAGAAAAGGTTTGCGATTCACCCCGTGTATTGTTATTTTTGTGTACTCAAACTGTTTAACTATTTCCAAAATGGAAAAAGGAATCAATCTTTACAAGCGCATGCTCGAGGAAACAGGCGACATAACCATCAAATATAGCCCTATTTATGGGATTTGTGCCAGTGTACAAGAAATCGAGCCCCAAACCACCCCCGCACGTTACCGCGTTACAGTCACCTGCGAGGGAAAAGTCATGCTCTCCAAGGACGTTACTTCTTACGCAGAGTTCCATGCGGCGCTCACGAAAGGCGTCAGTATTGGACTGGGAGTTGATGATATTGCGATTGATCAATAACCCTACTATTACCCTCAGTTCTTGATGAATAGTGGAGAATCGGTTTTTAGCGAGATGGGCTTTTCGCTTATTTTATTATACCCATTTCAATTTCCTTCAAAGGGGTGGTATAGGGTTGGGAGTCAGAAGAAAAGAGAGTAAATGGGAGGATTATACGCCTATCCCATCATCTGGATTTACTTCGAAATCATCTTCAATAGAGATTCTTGCCGCTGAAGCAGTTCTTCTGTTTTTTCAACTTCTCTATCAAAGGCTTTTAGCAACTTTTTTGTTTCTGCAATCTGAATGTTGAGGAGTTCTATGGTTGACTTTAGAAGTTTCTCGGTAAGAGGCTTCGCTTCTTCAAAAGAAACGATACCAAAGTCTTCCGTTGACAAAGGTTGTATAATGCCGGCCGTATGAGGTTTTGACGGAACCCAAACCATCGTTTTATGATTATCTACTGTATAGGTGTAAATTTCGGCAGTTCGAACAAGAATTGCTTCAATTGCAGAACGGACATTATCGTTGTTTCTTAACAGATCATCAATAGTAATTGGGGAGTTCTCTTTAAGCCCGTCAGCAATAACTGAAAGTTTCTTCAGGTTTATTCGAGATTCTTTCACACTCCCCTCCTTTGTCGTTCTCTTTATTGTTACGGAACCTTCAGCTGCATCTACGCTGATAATAACGACAGTACTTCGGCTCTTGGTATTAACATAATCAAATGATTCATTTACCGGAAGAGCCTTTATCATCTCGATCAAGTGAGTAGTCGTGAGTTTCATCGTGCTATTGTTTGTTTAAATAATCGTACAGAGATTGAGCAATACCTTTTGCGACCAAATATGGCACACCATTGCCTACTGTCTTGAATGCATCTGATAATGTCACATCTTCGGGTAATACGAAGTCCTTTGGGAGAGATTGTATCGCAAGGGCCTCCGCGACAGAAATGCGTCTGGGCTTATATGGATGAATATGCACTTCGTTATTACCATATGCGGCAGTTGGAGAGTACCTAAATCGATGCAGGCGTTTATAACATTTTTTCAAAACATCGCCTTCCGCTTTTGTTTGAAATCTAACGATTCCGGCCTTAGGTCTAAAGAACATATTGGCATTCGGGTGGTTAGACACATCATTTTTATCCCACCAATACTGAACGGTAAGCTCATCTATAATACCCTCTGGATGCGGGATTATTCCATCCTCACAATAAGGCGTAGTATCCGGCCAAGGCAAAGACAGAATCGCTTCTTTTTGATACTTCTTATACTTCTCCCAAGGGAAATCTGCCAAAATCCCATTTCTTCCTTTAAGCTTTAATCGTTTTACGACAGCATTACTGACACCAATCAAGATGATCCTGTCGCGATCTTGAGCGGCACCGAACTCCAAAGAGTTAATAAGCTGCTCGGTCAAAGCAAAGCCACTATTATGAAGCCTTGCCTTCATCTCTTCGAAAAAAGCCCTATGCCTAGCCGTCCTATATAAGCCTTTAACATTCTCAAACAAGAAAAAGTCAGGCTTTAATGAACAGATCAAGTCGATGTATGTTTCAGATAACTTTCCATTGTCTCCATCTCGCCCTCTATTTCTTCCCGCCACAGAAAAATCCGGACAAGGAGGCCCACCGATAAAGCCGGTTAATGAATCCTTCTTGGACTCTCTTACCAAATGCCGTATTCTGGTCAATTCTTGAGGACATAGTAAACTTGTGACATCCTCAATGTGATGACCATACTTGGGCCGAGACAATCCCATAATTGCCCTTGCATACTGATAAACATAATTAAATGGTTTATAGTATTCACTGACATAAACCACATCAAAACCTTCCGTTTTTTCAAAGCCAAGATCTAGAAATCCCGCACCAGCGAAAAAAGAAAAAATGTTCATTCTGTTTCTTTAATATATATCACAGTGTTATCTGTTCGATTATAGAGTCGGTTCTCTATAACCTGGAACAAATTAACAAATACTGCCTCTTTCCCGGCCAGGGATGCCCATTCTGCGGAATCTAAATCAAGAGCCCTGAATTTTGCCACCGTTAACGATCCGTTGCTCGTTGATACAACCAATTGATCATCATTCGTAATGGAGGTTATTGTTCCTTCTATAATTTTATATGGACTATCCTGTGGCTCTATCCTGTTTTTGCATAAATGTGCCACCTGGCAAAAGCGGCAGTTGTCTTCCGAAGAAGAGCATAGCTTTTCTGGCTGCTTCTGCTCCACCGCAGTGTTTATCCTTTCCAAAGTCGCCTTGACTTGGTTAAAGACCTCTTGTTTCTTTTCCGGGTGATATGGCACCGGGATACAAGTACCCGTCTTATCAATAATCGCTAATCTGGACACTTTTACCTTTTCTTGTTCCTCTAAAAGATAAGCATACAGGTTAAGCTGCACAATGTACTCTTCTTTAATGCTCCCATCATCATTAAAGACTTTTCCCGATTTATAGTCAACAACACGAAATGAGCCATCAGATAACGAGTCGACCCGGTCAATTGATCCACTCAATAGACCCACAATCTTCACCTTATGCTCATTAGGATGGAGAATCGTGTTTGCCTGTTTTGGTTGTACCGTTGAAACCGAGAACAATTTTTCCACAACCCGAATAGTATCAAACATAGCAGAATAGTCTACGATTGATACATTCCTCAGTGCAGGATACTCCTCCGAGATTTTTAGCTCTTGTCTTTTTATCTCGGCTTTCCAAAACGCTTTTATTTCATTGCGGTTTGGAGATAACTCTTTTTTATTAACAAGTTCAAAGACTTTGTGAATGACGGTTCCTATAACGTTCCTATAAGATAGAGGAGGCATAAGTCGTGACGGGGGCCCTAATGCAACAACAGCTTGCCGCAATAGGAATGAGTACGCGCACCCATTTTCAAGTGACGTGTAACGGCTTGGCGTTAACTCGTCCAACCGCTTAAAAACATACTTACTAGGGATCTGTGGGAATTCTGTCATCTCATCGACTGTTTTTCTATATACTCATAACATGTCCCAATTCTTCGAAGCATATTGAAGGTGTCAATAGTGATGATATCATCACTATCATACCCAGCATCAAAGACCGCTTCAGCAAGGAATTCATTCGTTTCGTCCGTCTTCCAAAGAGGATGAACCGCAAAGATCGGTTTCTCTCCTTCCCTCTTCAAATAAGGGACATTGCCCGAATCGCACAATACTCCACCTAAATCAAAGCTCTCATTTAAAGAGAGAAGTAGATTTGAGGCCCTCCGTTTCCAATCAACAAGTTCAGGATAATCAAATTTACCATCTAAACCGACATGGTAATGATTATCTACCAACAGCCGGAACAACGCAATTCCAAGTCTCCAATCCAAGAGACCGTGGTATGGCATATTGTTGTAATTGGAAAGGCATTCATAACAAGAAGAGTCACAATTCTCGATGTGCTCTTTGCTAAGCATTTTCCTGAAGAAATCATCCTTCCCGTTCAGGATTCGATCCACATATTCTTCAAAGTTCGTGAAGAGATCATTGACGAAACCGGATCCATTTAACTGCTCGTCTGCAAGTGTTATGCGCCCCATCTGGCCTGAGTTTACGGGGTCAACAACGTCTATCTCTCGAGGGTCAACATCCAACTTTGATGCAATTGCTCGCTGTAAAATAAACGACAGTGTATAGAATGCCGCTCTAACTCCTTGTGATTCAAAACGAAGAGCATTAATTGCACTATCAAATTCAAAAGGATTCAGATTAATGCCTTCTACAAGCTTTTCCGGCATAATCTTAATCACATTGGTAACTTTATGTACCGCCAACTGGATTTTCTCAAGTTTTATTTCATTATTATCATCCCTCTCTGGGGTAATAAATGTTTTACACTTATCTCGTTCATTATTTCCCCGCGAGATACAACATGATCGCTGTCCATCACTGAAACTAACGGTACTGTCACCGACTCTAATCTCGCTGGCGATCCATTGTTGTACATTGTCAAGCTTAGATTTGATTGTATGATGCGGGAATTGAGCATTATGATAATCTACGTCACAATACGCACCCGAAATCTCTTGGTCGTTAATTCGCCAAGTAAAATCATTCTCTGCCAACGCAACAACAATGTTTTCATTCTCGTGTCTTTCTCTCAATTTCTCATGATCGCGGCTTTCGGCAACAACACCTTTACGGCTAACATAAATTCCCTTATCATTCTGACGATTATCTCCAGGAGTCATATCGGTAATAAACCCATTGGGCGTCCTAAGGTTAATCATTTGAAGTGGCGTACCACACTCGGGACAAACATGATTGGCAGGGATGCGATCCTCATCAGTGGTAAAGAAAGAGCATCCGCGCATAGGACATTTCCACAAAGGAGTCCTAAGAGAAAAAGCCGAGTTCTCCCCTCTGATCGCCAATTCATACTTAAATGGCTGGTAATCAGTTTGGGAATAATATAGAGAGCCTGGTGCAAACCCAATAGAAGTAATAACTTTCTTGTCTTTTGTCACCTGTGAATTAGGGGCGAACGCCGTAATTGCCATTTCGATATCCCGACTCACCGATTTCAAGTCCTCATTAACCTCCCCATTGACGATATCGAAACCAGAGAAAAGCTGTCGGTCACGAGTTGGCATTCCGTACATCGGCAACAATCCTGACTCGGCTAAACACTCCGCCGTATCAACTGTCGCAATATTTGGATTCATAAGCGCCGTATCCATCGCTGCCAAAAGCAAAGTCGGATCTGTGGCCCATGAAATCAAATCAGACTCAAACAACGGGGAGAGCGCATGTGCAATGGACTCAATCTCCTTATATTTTGAGGGAGATGTCAACCACTGAGCCACAAAACTACGACAGATGGGCCACATATTCTTAGTCCCGAATTCACCATGGGTGCCTCCTCCAAGCCGAATCCCATTTGTGTGCTCATAAGCGCGAAATGCCTTATAGAGTACCTCCTTTGTAAAAAGACGCCGAGCGATCTCCATTCTATCCATTGACAAGAAGGGAGTCGGTGGTTGGTCTCCAGTAATCTGATGAGGATTGCGATAATAATGCTCGTCATGACTCCGGCCTCGACATAGCGTAAGAATCATAGAGTATGACTGACCACGTCGGCCTCCTCGGCCTACGCGTTGTTGATAATTAAATCGCTGCGGTGGCATATTCGCCAACATCACGGCCTGCAAAGATCCAATATCGACACCAACTTCCATTGTTGTTGTCACAGAGAGAGTATCAATCGTTTTAACTCGACGAAGTAGCTTTTCTTTCTCAGGATCATCCGCGATGATGAAATCCTTAAAGAGCCGTTGTCTTTCGGGTTGATCATCAGTTTGTCCAGTCAATTCTTCGCAATGAAGGCGACATGTCGGGCGACCAAGAACATGATTCAAGAGGTTATAATTGTTCTTTTGGACTTCTTCTACCGTTATCACCTTAGCCTCATCAAGGGAGGAAAAACAACCCACACATATACCGCCAGATTTATGAAGATGAATCTTCTGACATCTTGGACAGACATAAGCAAGATCTCCCTTCTGGGTCGGTTGTATTCTAACATTCTCTGCCTGAAGGAACATCTTTGTATGGCTCATTCTTGCAAGATATGTATAAACAGCATCTCCTAAAGGACAAGTCTTCGCATTATTAGGGACTTGCCCAAACCACTTTGCGTAAACTGCAAAAAGGTACTTCTTCACTGGATGCAAACTGGATAAATCTCCAAAGGAATTCACATCACCAGCATCAACTCCGTACTTATTGGAACTGTAACGATGTTTCTTGCCCAGTAATCGAATTGTGCTATTCACGACTTCCATAAAAGTGTGATGATTGAAAGACGGAATTCCAGACCCATTTAAAGCAGCCTGGATCTCCGTATGATCAACGGGCGTTGTGATTATACCAATACCTGAGGATTCTATCCCGTAATAGAGATTACCAAAAAACAACGAAGTCAAATTCGCCAGAACGCTTTCGTGCGTTTTGTCATAATAAATATTAACAGCTGCAGTGTCATAGGGATTGACTTCATACCAAGGTTGTACAATACCATCATGTACGATGTTTTGATTCTCCCAATCACAACCAGCCGGATTAACTCCTATCTCTATGAATCTCTTGTACCATTGTGAGGCAATGAACCTTTCTGAAGACGACGAATCCAAAAGCCGAGACAACTGAGTCGTTTTTGACTCCTCCAACTTGGCTTCGGCTTTACGCTTCCGCTCTTCTAAATAATCGACAAGTTCGGGGTCGGGTGAAGGATCGCTTTTCTGTCTCTCCAGCATTGCTTCTGCTTTACGCAATTCAGACGTACACCGCGAAACCTCCTCTTCAGTGGAGCAAAGCTCGATGAAAATATCACGAGATATATCTTCAAATTGCCGTCTTTCAATGCTATTAGCAACAGTTGCCGCATCTTCACGACTATCCGAGAAAGTCACAAGTTTAGGATTATTCTTGGTCGGAAGTTGATAGAAGAGCTCTTTTGCAAACAGTTGTGTCGTCTTGGAAAAACCGGGGCGGAAACCTCTCAATGGTGACACATGCACGGGGGAATTCGTATGATCCGCACCGCAGAACGGGCAACGAGAAGGCAGCGCCGGCGAAGAAGCCAAATCATTGCCATATAATTGAGCTATAAAATGATAGCCTTCAACATACTCATCTTTTGAGTAGTTCGGAATTAAACCATATGGGATAATCTCTCCGGAAAAAGAATTCAGTAAAGAATGTTCCCATTTACAAGAAACCGTTGGCTGAGTCTTCCAATCTCCACTGGGAAAAACCTTTTTATGCTGCAGTGGTCTATCCTGCTCATCATGTTCTATAAGAAATGAATCCTTAAAAGTATGAAACAGCTTGCTACTCGAGTCAATTGGCCAAAAAACAGTGTAATCACAATATGGTTGCTTATCAACAATAATCTGAGTAGACTTTTCAGGGAGGTCTTCTATACTAGGGGAATTCGGTAAGATGTAACACTCATTCCCACTATTTTTCTCATATCTTCTTCCTCCATAGAAAATGGATCCACACGATTCGCAGTATAATAGCTCTAGCACTCGACGATTCTTATTCTCCTCATCAATAATTTTGGGGGCGTCGTGCAATTTTCCAACCGGTCTATTATGATCCCAGTCGCATTTGTTGATAGTCGCCCATAATCCATTGATATTCTTGAAGAAGAAATGGAACCGAAATCGAGGGAGCGTATTTACCTTTTCATACCTCTTCCCAAAAAGATCAAAAAGCCCCCGAGCTATGATGAGCCCTTCAGCCGCCGACTTTAAAACATCTTGATCAGCATTCTCGAAAATATCGTAAAAATACCTATTCAATACGTTATTGTCATCAAGATGCTTTGCAAACGGTATTGCTCTATTTTTGCCAAACGAGCCGTCAAAGAGATCATAAAAACGTTGCGTTAATGCCAATTCGTCCGAGACAAGAACACTCAGTAAATCTTGGACACCATTCTCATGCGCAAGTCTTTTTCCGCAAAAAGAAGCCAGCTCTGCAGCTACCGAAGCACAGACATTGTCAATCGGTTCCTGCTCGCCTTTGAATGTCTCCTGCTCTAAAGCCTTCTTAAGTCTATCGAAGCACAATGGATCATCGCGATATGCTCTTGTCAGTGTGACAAAAGGAGCAGTCGGCAATTTCACAGATTGAGCATAGTTTTGCTTGCAATCCAATCTGTTGCCAGGAATGATGTTTTCCGACGAAAAATCCCTTCCGAAAAAATCTTTTAGAAAGTCAATACTTTTCTTATCACTACCTTCAAGAGATGCGGAGGATGATAAAACTCTTAACTGCTTACTATCAGGCGTGAGGCCAAGTCGTTTGAGAAGAAGGCGGATCAAATAAGCGATCTCCGTTCCTGAAGTACCTCTGTTAAGATGAAGTTCATCGATTATTAGATGAAAAATTCTAGTAGGGTTCTCCTTATTAGGTTCTCCATCAAGCCATTCTTTCGTTTTCTCAAGAATTGAAGACTCCGCCGACCTCATCAGCATAATGGCTAACATAGAATAATTCGTGATGAGAATATCGGGGGGTGTTTGCTGCATATCAAAGCGTGTTCGCAATTCAGACGAGACGCGATTGTCTTTCCCGTGTATACGTTGGAAAGTATACTTTTGCTCCTCACGGTATTTACGCTCCTCGTCATCGCGTGCGCCATCCACCCATGTGTCTAATTTCTCGGATTGAAGTTCCAGGTCCTTAAGGATTCGCTGAAGTTTTTTCCTCATGTTTTGCCGCCTTTTCTTCAGACGTCTCTCTTCCACGGGATCATCTGATTTAAGGAACTCACCGGCGACTGGGGATTCAGAATTATAGCGGCCAAAAAAGATTCTGTTACCACCTAAATGATCATCCATGAACTTTTGTATCTCATCGCTATCTAACGCTTTGCGAAGCCGCGTCAACTGATCTTCAACCAGAGCATTCATGGGATAGATGATAATGGCCCTGACAGCACAATCCCGCGTTTCATTCCCCCGCTGTAAAAAACTCGGGGTAAGCTTCCCCTTCCCATTCTGATCAAAAGAAAGAAACTGTTTTTCGTATATA
>Ga0247610_10006894_pt1 | contig 11726 bp, 9 predicted proteins | sample 174DNAGHGhighgp2_FD_193483 | JGI IMG/M metagenome (GOLD analysis project Ga0247610, IMG submission 193483) | Sheep rumen microbial communities from Palmerston North, Manawatu-Wanganui, New Zealand - 1742 DNA GHGhigh gp2 | ecosystem: Host-associated > Mammals > Digestive system > Stomach > Rumen ...
AATCGGGCTCGCCGATACTCAAACTGATGACATCTTGACCTTTTTCCTTTAACTCACGTGCCAATGCGGTCATGGCTAACGTCTCTGAAGCCGGCATTCCCAGCACTCTCTTTGAAATTCTTTCCATATTTTTGAATTAATATACTTAAGAAATTTAGGGCGGCAAAGATACGCAAATTCCGAATACATACGGAAGGGATTTTTTGTCTGTAGAGACGTGCCATGGCGCGTCTCTACAACGGTGTCATGGCGCGTCTCTACAAGACGGTGATAGTTCCCCTGAGAATGTACGGTCTCCCGATTATATCCTCGCAGAATATCACATAGTTATAGACGTTATTGAAGTATATTTTGCCGTTGATTCTGCCGTCCCATCGGAAATTCTTGTCGGTGGCGTGGTACACCAATGTGCCCCAACGGTTGTAAATTTTTATCTCAAAGAGGCTGATCAGAGGTCTGTATGCTTCGGGAAGACAGAAATAGTCGTTGAGGCCGTCGTTGCGGGTGGGCGTGATGGCGTTGGGGAGGTAGATGATCAGAGTGTCCCTTTCTCCGAAGGCTGTGGTGTCTGGGCCGGGGTACACACCGTCATCGAGTGTGAGTGTCAGGATAACCGTGCTGTCACATCCATTCTGGTTGTTGAAGTGCTGGGTGTAAGTGCCTTCTTCCGTGTAAGTCACGCCATTCCAGACAAACGAAACAGTGGCAGTTTGTTCCAAATAGACCGTGTCGTTCGGCATCACCGTGAGGAAAAGGACGATTTCGCTTTCGCAGTTGGCGTAGAACACGGTGTGTGTGAGGACGATCTCCCCCACTTCCGCAGTTTCCTGCGAACTTAACGTAAAACCGTTGTTATTATACGTCGAACCTTGACAGACGGTGTCGTAAATCATTTGCGGGTTGTTGTCAAAGACCATCACGTTGGCGGAGGCGGTATTCGTGCAACCGTAAGCGTTGGTGACGGTCACCGAATAATCGGTGGTCTGTTCGGGCGTCACTTGAAAATGGGGTTCTGTGTCACCCGTGTTCCAGAGATAGGTCAATGTGGTGTCGTAATAGTTGCTCGGCGCAGGGATGCTACGCACTGCTCGAACATTGTGAGTAGTGGTCTTGTTTTCTGGGACCAGTTCGCCAGAAAAAGAGTAAATGAATTGGTTTTCACTGCTGGGCATGGGTAATGAAAAATTAACTGTCCAAGCTGTAGAGGCATCCTTTTCAGTGCTGCTCCAATAGGAAATCCCCAGGCCATTATTAAACGGTGTTCCGCCCGCATCAACCAACGGTGTTTCGATGAGTGGTAGTTGCGCAAAGAGCATGCTCAACTGTCCGGCTGAGGGTAGATACCACCCATTCAAGTCATTGGAAGTGCCGGAAGCGGCCGTTTGTACGCTTTGCGGGGAGTTGAGAATGGCCATCGTATTACTGTATCCAGCAGTGTCTGCCAAGGCATGTAGTGGATAGTACAGGTATGGCACCGTGTCATTTCCCCCATAATTGGGCAGATTTGGTATGTCAAATAGCTGGTCTCCCCATTTATATTCCATGGGTAAATCATGGAGGCTGACCGCCCAACCGCTTCCGTCTGGGAAGACATAATACACAATACCTTGAGATCCATCTTCCGCTGTGTATAAATCCCCTGCATGATAAACCTGGCCTTTGGACCAAACCAGGGCGGTAGTCATTATCAAGAACAAGAGCGTTTTTTTCATCATGTAGAGGGATTAAAATGAACGAATACTTCTCACGGAAGCAAAGTGATTTTTATTATCATAATAGAGACCTCTTGAGGAATATAAAAGCCATACATTAAGAGAGTTTATTTCAGAGGAAGTCCAATATTTCCATTCTGTGTCGGGGGAAAAAGGTGTTCCGCCAACCAATTCGAGAGAAGGGTTGATAAAGGGAATAACAGTGTATAATTGATATGCTTGTCCGGCCGCTGGCAGGTACCAACCGTCCTCATAATCAACCGAATAGGCGGCTGGATAGTAGTCAGAAGGATAATAATTCCGAATATGGAATGTATTGAGATGGCCTTCATAATCGGAAAGGGCTGCCCTGGCATTTCCACAATCGTCCAAATCAGGAATGTTCAATTCCGCAGGCCATTGAGCGTTGGTTCCCCAAGCGCATGGATTTCCATCATCATGCAAATTGACTGCCCATCCATGTTCGCCGGTGGGATCCACATAATAGACTATTGCTTTTGGAGTCTTTTCAGTTGGCCAATTTTGCGGATGCACAAAAGTGTTGTCGGTGCAGAGGATGTCGCCCACCCAAATTTTCGGCAACTGCGATAATAGGGTCACGGACGATTGCGAACTGGCGGCGTGCAGTTCGGTCGTTTCACCCAGACAAAGCTCCTGTGGGTCGGCAAGGACCGATACGGGTGGGGTCTCCGACACGAAAAGAAGCAGAATATCGATATTTTCACAGCCGTATGCAGAACTATCCGTCCGTGTGTGGACAAAATTCCCCGACTCCTCCAACACTCCGAGGTCGAAGCCATACTGCGAATAGGTCTCGCCCGAGCACACCGTATCGTGAACAATATTCACGTAGGAAGGGTGGACTGTCACATCGAGAGGGGTGGAGCCATTTCCGCACCCGTTAGCGCCCGTCAGCGAGATATGCGAGGGGTTGGGCGCCATCTGCGAGAAAAAAAGCTGGACAAAGTTAGTACCTTGCCCATAAACGATTTCCACTCCGTCAGGAACATTCCAATGGTAGGCGGTAAGCCCTAACGGATTAGTCAAAAAGTAATTTCCCGAGGTGTTACTGCAAATCTCCGTCGGGCCGTTAATCACATTATCCAACGTAAAGGAGGAATTGACAGTGAGGTGCAATACCGTAATGGAATCGCAATCGTCAGCGATGGCAACATAGTTAGTATCAACGATTTCGCCTACTGTCAGATTCGTAAAATGGAATCCGTTTTCGTCATAGTTGTCTCCTTCGCAGGCCATGTCATAGATATGGAAATAACGCTGTTTCGCATAGAGATAGAGCGTTGCGGTAATATCGTCGGAGCAGTCGGATTGGTTGATATAGGTGTTGTGAAAAACGCTGACTCCCAGATGGTCAGCAGGAGGCAGATCGAAACCGTTGCTCTGATACGGTTCCCCTTCGCAGATTGTATCGTACAAGACGAGGTCCTCTCCCGGTATATTTTGCGAGGTGATGATGCCGGAAAGCGTGAACAGGCATCCGGTGACGGTGCTGATGACGCAATTGACGGTTGAGTTGCCTTGCACGGTAAAGTTGGTGGTCTCCGTGGTAGCGCCATTGCTCCAGTTGTAACTACTGAAACCCGTTGGCGCAGACAAGGTGACCTGGTTTCCGTCACAGCCGTCTAAGGAGAGACGGTTGCTGATGCAGGAGGCCGTGAAGTAGGCGTATCCGAAATGGGCGCCCCAACTGCAATCGTAGGTGATGAGCTGCAACTTGACGGTCTGTCCTACATACGTGGAGAGGTCAAAGCCGTTGTTGGTCCAAGGTCTCCATCGGATATGTCCAAATGACTGGAAACCAGGAATATCGTCGGCTGAAGTGACATCATACTCCATACAAGGATCAAGCAATTCGTTATTTTCGTCAAGCATCCGGATGATGAAACGGGGCTGAGCCAGGCTTTCATGACTAGGATTTTCCAGCACCACGGCATATTTTATCAGTAGGATGGAGTGGTCGGGGTCAACGGTGAAGGTATATACGATAGACTCGGCCTCTGCACCGGACTGGTTGTTTCCTAACCTTATGACAGCACTTTCACCTTCTGGAAGAAGCGGCAGTTCGTTGTTCGTCCAAAAGTCTGTGCCCTGCTGCGTGATAAGCGTATGCCGTCCAGCCACCACCCCTGTGTCTAACATAGGATTGTAGGTCATCCCAGAATAGCAGCTCACATTTTCACTGTTCAAATCCAAAAAATCCGGGCACTGCGCCCATGAGACTGCAGCAAGCAAGCTCATCAGAAGCACAAGGAGCACGACTTTTTGGTGGAGCATAAGATTTTATTTTTGTGCGCAAAGATACAAAAAATCCAATTAAGCCACATTGTCGGATGCCTATTTGCCAAGGCGTAACAAGCTATTAGGCAACATGAATAGAAACGTATGACGTATGACATAGACTCATGAGCCATCAGCCGTCACCAACCCTGTGGATTTCCTTTTCCTCTATGCCCGTCACCTTTGCGATAGTGGCGATATCGAGGCCGTTAGCGAGCATACTGCGGACAAGGTTGTGTCGCTCTTCTTTACGTCCTTGTTGCAGTCCTTGTTGCAATCCTTGTTCGAGGCCACGTTTTTCTCCGACCTTTTCTCCTTCGCTCCAACCAATGCTCTTCCAGGTGGCCTCTACACTCACAGCGTCCCAGTAGCGGTCGTAGAGTTCCTGTTCCGCCTCGGTGTAGTTGATTATTTCCAACAGTTCGATGGCTTTGGCGATGTCGGGGTCGGCAAGCAGTTCTGGGTCGGGAATCCTCGTCTTCTCAGTTATCTCCGTGAAGTACCGCATCCACAGGTCCCTTTTGGTGTTTCCCTTGACAGGTAGTGCCATATATTTCCCCATCTCGGCGAAGACAATCTTGAGTCCGTCGAAAACGCGGTCTGAATGATAGACATGAACGAGTTGGTAGGGGTGATACCACTCGGAGAGTCCTTTGTGGAGGTCGCCCTGCACGAAATTGAGCGAATATACGGGCTGGAGCAGTTTGAAGGGCTTGCCTTTGTCGAGCTGTTTTACGTAGGCCTTGGAGGTGTTGAAGACCACACGCTGCATGAAGTCCGTGTCCCAGTTGAGCTGCATCTCCACCATAAAAGTGGTGCCGGCGGAGTCTTTGCAGCGCACGTCCACGATGCTGTTTTTGCGTGTGGGGGTGTCGGGCATCATTTCGGGGGAGACATAGTGGATGTCGGTGATGGTGCGACCCCCGTCCAAGGGCAGGAAGGCGTTGAGCAGGCTTGCGGCCAGGTCGATGTGCTCGCCGAAGACTTTCCGGAAGGTGACGTCAGTCACGGGGCTGAAATATTTATACGGTGTTATCATAGGTTGTTATATTTTTATACGGTGCAAAGATACAACAAAAACTTACTGAAGTCAAGAGTTTTGCGTTTTTTTTTCGATGCTGATAATCAACGAATTGACAATATGAAGGAATTAAATTAACAAATGTTAGTTAAAAATGGAGAGTGCGTTTCGCAAGAAAAGGGAGATTTTGGCGCAGGAGGTGGTAAACGGTGTGATGTGAGATGTGTGACTTTTAGGCTTCAGGGACGGGCCGCCCATGATATGACGTTTTTTCCCCATTGCTGACAATTTTTGGCAAATTTTTTGCTATAGACATCCAGCAGTTCGAATTAAATATTCGGTACTGCCGGTTGATTGTGTATATAAGTAATTGAAAATAAACATAATATGGAAGAGAATCAAGAAAAGAAAGCGCAGGAAGAACAAGTTCAAGACCCTGAGCCGAATGTGGAAGAACAAGAGAATACTGACAATTTGTCGGAAAAAGAGGAAAATACTGACAAGGGTAAAAAGAATATTTTCTCAAGAAAGAGAGACAAGGAGAAAGCCAAAGTCCAGGAGTTGGAGGCGGAATTGGAGAAGCTCAAAGCCGAGAAGGCCGAGCTCAACGACCGTTTCCTGCGTCTCTTCTCCGAATTTGACAACTACAAAAAACGGGTCAGCAAGGAGAAACTCGACCTGATAGCCACCGCCTCCGAGAAGGTAATCGTGAACCTCCTGCCCGTCATTGACGATTTCGAACGTGCCATCGCCGCCAACGAGAAGGCCGACAATATTGATTCGATTAAGGAAGGTTTTAATCTGATTTACAATAAGTTGCTTCAAATGATGAAACGCTTCGACGTGGAGGAAATCCAAGCCAAGGGCGAGGAGTTCAATACCGACTTCCACGAGGCTGTCACCCATTTCCCGGTCCAGAAAGAGGAAGACAAAGGCAAAGTGATTGATGTGACAGAGAAGGGCTATAAACTCAAAGACAAGGTCATCCGCTATGCGAAAGTAGTGGTCGGCCAGTAAGAAAGGAGCTGAAGTATGGAAAAAAGAGACTATTACGAGGTGCTGGGTGTCTCGAAAGAGGCCTCGGCGGACGAGATAAAGAAGGCCTACCGCAAGAAGGCCATGCAATACCACCCCGACCGCAATCCGGGCAACAAGGAGGCGGAGGAGAAGTTCAAGGAGGCCGCGGAGGCCTACGACGTGCTGAGCAACCCCGACAAAAAGGCGCGCTACGACCAGTTCGGCCACGCCGGCATGGGCAATGACGCCAGCGACTTCTCCGGTATGAACTTCAACGACATCTTCAGCCATTTTGCCGACATTTTCGGCGGTGGCTTCGGTGGCGGTTTCAGCGGTTTCAGTGGCTTTGGCGGTTTCGGCGGCGGCGCAGGCCAGCCACGGCGCGTGCGCCGTGGCGGCGACATCCGCATCAAGGTGAAGCTGAACCTGGAAGAGGTGGCCGCGCCTTTGGAGAAGAAGATCAAAATCAACAAACAGGTGACCTGCCCGCACTGCCACGGCACGGGCGCGAAAGATCCGAACAGCGTCACGACCTGCCCCGACTGTCACGGCAGCGGCCAGGTGGTGCGGCAGCAACGCAGCGTGTTCGGCATCATCCAGCAGGCCACCGTCTGCCCGAAATGCGGCGGTTCAGGCGAGATTATCAAGGATCCCTGCCCACACTGCCACGGCAACGGTACGGTGTCCGGCGAGGAGATCATCACCGTCAACATCCCCGCAGGTGTCGATAACGGCATGCAGATGACGGTGCCGCAAAAAGGACACGCGGCGCAACGCGGCGGCGTGAACGGCGACTTGCTCGTCGTTTTCGAAGTCGCCGACCATCCGGTTTTCGAACGCGACGGCAACAACCTTTACCTCAACTATTATGTCAGCATCCCGCAGGCCGCACTCGGCGCTTCCGTGGAGGTGCCCACGCTCACCGGCAAGGTCAAGATCAAGATTGCCCCCGGCACCCAGAGCGGACAAATCCTGCGACTGCAAGGGAAGGGTCTCCCGCAGGTCAATTCCCGCAACGTCGGCGACCTCATCGTCAATGTCAACGTCTGGATCCCGAAATCGCTGACCAAAGAGGAAAAAGCGATGTTGGAACAGCTCAGCACGCACGAGAACTTCGTGCCGAAACCCGGTAAAAACGACAAGAGCGTCTTCAACCGGGTGCGACAGTTTTTCCAGTAGTTAAAAAAATCTGCAACTGGGATTGCCATTCTGAAAAATTGTATTTTTGCGCGTCAAAATAATAAAAGACAACAATATCCGTTAAGGATACCAAAACGTATAACCTTAATCATTATGGCAAAAAGAATTGTAATACCTTTCTGCATCGCAGTGTTGCTCGCCGTCATGGGCAGTTCCTGCAACCGTCAGCCCGTTGAGCCGACCCCCTACAACCCTGCTAACAAGGAGGGCATCTACCTTGGCGTGATTGGTTTTAACGACCACTTGTATATCAAGGACATCAGCCTCTTGGATGGCACGACGTATGACAAATTCACCAGCTTCGTCGATAATCTGGTGCCGGGCAATGGTACGGCGTTGTTCTATGCCGACTATACGGCGTTGAAGAAAATGAAGGAATATTACAAACCCAAGGCGCTGAAAAACGTGGCCCTGGTCACCTTCACCGACGGCCTTGACAACATCTCGACCGCCAACAGTCAGTACGACCCGGAAGGCTATGGCAGCACCAGTGCCTATCGCAACGCGCTGAATGACAAAATCATGAACGAGCTGATACACGGCGTGAGAGTCTCGGCCTACTCCATCGGGCTGAAGGGCGGCGACGTCACCGACGAGGCCCAGTTCATGGAGACATTGCGCAAGCTGGCCAGCAACGACAATAATGTGTTCCAAGTGGCGAACATGGATGAAGCCATGGCTCGTTTCTCGGAAATCGCCTCCAGCCTGTACTCCATCTCCACGTCTGTGAATCTCGGCGTGAACGTGCCGGGCGGCTACGACGATGGTCAAAAGCTCCGTTTTACCTTTGACGATGTGAATGCGGCAGCCCAGTCCACCCGCTTCATCGAGGCTACCTACCGTCGTACGTCCAGCAGCACCAGAAAACTCGACAATATCATCTACTACGGCCTCTCCCAAGGTCAGTCGGCGATATCCTCCTCTTCCTCGCAGGGCGCCTATTACCAGTTCCTGTTCCAGGGTCTCGCCTATCTCGACGGCAGCCCCGTTTCGCAAACCGATATGAACAATATCAAGCTCTGGAAGCAGACCAGCACGGGCGCGTGGGATAAGGAGACGGAGTTCAACCCGGCCAGCTCCACCACCGTCTCGGAAGACAAGAACAGCGCACTGATTATTCTGGTGTTGGACTGCACGACCTCCTTGGGCAGCGACTTCGCCAATATGCAAAACAGCGCCAAACAGTTCATCGGAACCCTCGCTAACGTCAATAACGGAGGAAAACGATGGATTCCTGTCAAGTAACTTTTCCTCCATCCCTATAACGAAAGCGGCTCCGGCAATCAGATGCCGGAGCCGCTTTCGTATCTACGTTACTGTTCCCGATGCACTAACTCTACGGCAATTGCCGGGTATTTCTCCCGCAGATGCCTTGCGGTGCGTTCGGCGAAATAGACCGAGCGGTGCTGGCCGCCGGTGCAGCCGAAATTGACCGTCAGGTGCGTGAACTTGCGTTCCAGATAGTTGTCCACCGACATATCCACCAATGCGCACACGTGACCCACAAACGTCTCCACTTCCGGATATTGCTCCAAATAGCGGATGACGCAGTCGTCCTTGCCGGTGAAGGTGGCGTACTGTTTCTCGCGTCCCGGGTTGGGCAGGGCGCGGCAGTCGAAGACGAAACCGCCGCCGTTGCCGGACGTGTCCTCCGGAATCCCTTTCTTGTACGAGAAACTCTGCACCGTAACAGTCAGCATGTCGGGGTTTCCGGGCTTTGACGCCACGTAACTCTCCACCACCGTCTGCAACACGCGCCGCAGTTCGGGCAACCCTTCCGGCAAAGCGTTCTGTTCCAGCAGGTAGCGCATGTTTCGGATGGCATACGGCACGCTCTGCAGAAAATGCGCCTTCCGCTCGAAATAGCCCCGGTAGCCGTAAGCGCCCATGGCCTGCATGATTCGGATGAGCGAGAAAGCGTTGAAGTAGGCTTTGAACTGCTGCCGATCAACGGGAATGTGCTGTTCCAGATGGTCTAAGTAGCATTCCAGCAGCTCGTTCCGGATTTCGGGGGAGAGGTCGGCCTTGGCGTCGTAGAGCAGCGAGGCGATGTCGTACTGCAACGCCCCCTTTCTGCCTCCCTGGTAATCGATGAACCAGACATCATCCTGATAGACCATGATGTTCCGCGACTGGAAATCCCGGTACAGGAAAAAATGGTCGTCAACGGAGAGCAGGTAATCCATAAACCGCTGGTAATCATCCTCCAACAGCTGCTCGTTGAACGGGATGTAGGCCATTTTGAGGTAGTAGTATTTGAAGTAGTTGAGGTCCCACTGCATCGATTGGCGGTCGAAGGCGGCGCGGGGATAGGCCACCGACATGTCGAGGCCTTTGCGCGCGGTCAGCTGGAACTCGGGCAGCGCGGCCACCACCTTCCGATAGTCAGTCATAACCTCTTGGAAATCACCGTTGTTCTTGCGAACTTCGCATAGCTTGTCGTACAAGGTCTGCGTGCCGAGGTCGTTCAGCAGGTAGTGCTTTTGGTCGTCGTGGACGGCGAGCAGCGCGGGAACCTTCAGCCCTTGTGCGGCAAAGAACCGGGTGTATTCGAAAAAGGCACGATTCTCGGTCACATCGTCGTTGTAAACACCAATGAGGGTGCTGTTGTCGTTGAAAGTGAGACGGTAATAGCACCGGTGCGACCCGGACTGCGGCAGCGGCACGCACGCCACCGGTTGGCTTCCGGCATATTCCGTGGCCATCCTGCTCAGCACGGAGATGGAGGTTTCGGTCATGATGGTTTAAGGTTTAATGGTTAAGGTCTAAGGTTTAATGGTTAAGGGTTGTGGGGTTAGGGTCACAAGTCACAAGTCACAAATCACAACTCACAAATCACAACTCACTAATTATCATTCAACTTGATAAAGCAGAAGAGCATGATGGTGAAGGCCCAGAGGGAGGAGCCGCCGTAGCTGATGAAGGGCAGCGGGATGCCGATGATGGGGAGCAGGCCGGTGGTCATGCCGATGTTGATGAAAAAGTGGATGGCGAAGACGCCCGCGATACCGTAACCGTAGTATCGGACGAATGGGTTCCGCTGCTTTTCGGAGAGTTTGAGGATGCGGAAGACAAGGGCGGCGTAGAGACCGAAGACCACGAGAGTGCCGAAGAACCCCCACTCCTCGCCGATGGCGCAGAAGATGAAGTCGGTGCTCTGCTCGGGCACGAAGTTGAGCTTGGTTTGCGTGCCGTGGAGGTATCCTTTGCCGAAAAGTCCACCCGAGCCTATGGCAATCTTCGACTGGTTGAGGTTGAAGTCGGCACCGAGCGGGTCGGAGGTTTTGCCCATGATAGTGTCGATACGGCTCTTCTGGTGGGGCTCAAGACCGTGGACGTACAGGAAGTTGACGGAGAACACGAACGCGATGCAGGCCAAATAGACGATGACGTTGCGGCGCAGTTTCTTCTTCTGCGTGCGGTTGGCCACCATGAATCCGATGAAGACAAGCGTGATCAGCGCGATGGAGTAGGTCTCGTTCAACCACAACGTGATGACGGCCAGGATGGCGGCGATGATGCCGATCACCAAGAACTCCGCACTCAGACCCTCGCGGTAGAAAAGGATGATGAAAGAGAAAAAGACGAGCGCGGATCCCGCATCGTGTTGGAGCAGCGCCACCACGACGGGGATGAAGATGAGGGCGAACTGCGCGAGCCACACGTAACGGCGCTGGTTGGCGGTCTTGCCCTCCTGCATGAATTTGGCCAAGGCTAACGCGGTGGCCACCTTCATGAACTCAGTAGGCTGTATGCTGAAACCACCGATTTTGATCCACGACTTCGCACCGTTGATTTCACTTCCGATGAACAGCACCAAAATCATCAAGAGTAGGCAGAACAGATAGAAGAAATAGGCGTAATGCTGTATTATACCGCTGTCTATCAATAAGATGACGATAGCCAATACGATGGAGGTCCCTATCCAGATCATCTGTTTGCTGTAGGGTTGCCCGAAATCGAAAATCGGAGTGGAGCCGTCGGGGATGTAGCAAGTGGAGTAGATGGTGATCCAACCGATGAGGACTAACGCGAGATAGTAGCATATCAGCCTGACATCGAAGCCTTTCGACAGTTTGTTATAGGGTTCTAATTTCGGCATGGCTCACTTGATTTTCATTTCTTTCATCCGTTGTTCGAGGTCGGTGCGCTCCACCTTGCGGTTGAGGTAGAACTCGGCCATCAGGCTGGCGATGGGGCAGGCCACGGTGGCGCCGAAGCCGCCGTTTTCCACCAAACAGAAGATGACGATTTCGGGGTCGTTGGCGGGCGCGATGAGGGCGAATACGGAGTGGTCGCGACCGTGCGGGTTCTGCGCCGTGCCAGTCTTGCCGGCCACCTCGATGCCGGGAATCGCCGCCCCGCGGCCCGTGCCGGCGGTCACCACCTGCCGCATACCTTGAAGCACCGTCTCGAAATGCCGCGGCTCGATCTTGGAATATACCTTCTCGCTGAATTGCGTGTTCAGACTGTCTTTT
>Ga0247610_10006896_pt1 | contig 11724 bp, 13 predicted proteins | sample 174DNAGHGhighgp2_FD_193483 | JGI IMG/M metagenome (GOLD analysis project Ga0247610, IMG submission 193483) | Sheep rumen microbial communities from Palmerston North, Manawatu-Wanganui, New Zealand - 1742 DNA GHGhigh gp2 | ecosystem: Host-associated > Mammals > Digestive system > Stomach > Rumen...
CTTTAACAAAAGAATATTTAAAAGAATGTGGAAAGAACATAATTTTACACAATGGTGTTGATACTTGGTTTAAAAGAATAAATACATATGCAATATCACTTGGAATAGAAATTGAGCATTATATTGTATCAAGTGGAATAACAGAAATCATTTTAGGAACAGATATAGAAAAATATTTTAAAAATATTTTTGGCTGTAGCTTTATTTATGATGATAATGGTATAGCAACATGGCCTAAGATGGCAATAAATTATACTCAAAAAACTCAATTCATAGTAAGAATTGCCAAAGGAGTTTTTGATGTAACTGATGATGATTCAGTTAATAAGAAACAATCAAAATTATATATACCATATAATAATATGATATATATAGGAGATGGTTTAACTGATATTCCTTGTATGAACATGGTTAAAAGTAAAGGTGGATATTCTATTGCCTTATATAACGAAAACACAAGAAAAAAGGTATTACCTTTAGTTAAAGATAATAGAGTAAATGTCGCATGCTTAAATGACTATTCTGAAAATTCTAAATTAGAAGAATCTGTTAAATTAATGTTATCAAATATGATATTAAAATATAATTTAGAACAAAAAGAAAAGAGTTTATTAGATTTGATATTTAATGAGGAGAATTAAATGAAAATTAATTTTTTTAATGAATCTAATATTAATATTAGAGAATATGAAAAGATTATTAAAAATGTATTCAAACCAATTGGTGGCAAAAAAACATTTAATATAATCTTTGTTAATAAAGATGAAATACAAAGAATTAATAGAGAATTCAGAAAAATAGATAAAGTAACTGATGTTATATCTTTTGCCCTAATCGATGATAACGAAATTGTACAAACTAATGAATTAGGTGACGTATTTATTTGTGTTGAAAGAGCAAAGGAACAAGCTAAGGAATACAATCATAGTGAAGCACGTGAATTTGCATTTTTAGCTGTACATGGTTATTTACATTTATGTGGTTTTGATCATCAAAGCCCTGAAGAAGAAAAAATTATGTTCGATAAGCAAGAACAAATCTTAGCTAATGCAGGATTAAAAAGAGGATAATTATGGATTTTGATATTGAAAGATTAATTGATATGGCCTTACTTGCAAAATCAAATAGCTATGCACCTTATTCAAAATTTAAGGTAGGCTGTGCGATTTTATTAAATAATGGTAATTATATATTAGGAACAAATATTGAAAATAAAAGCTACTCTTTAACTATATGTGCTGAAAGAAGTGCATTATTTTCATTATATAGTCAAGGCTATACAAAATCTGATATTAAAGCCATTTGTATTACTGCAAACACCGAAGAAGTAATTACACCTTGTGGTGCATGTAGAGAGGTATTAAAAGAATTAATACTTGAGGATACTCCTATAGTATTAACAAATCATTTAAGATATAGAGAAATAGTAAAAATAAATGATTTATTACCTCTATCATTTAAATTGGAGAATTAATTATGGAATTTGATAAAACATATAAATCTGGTTTTGTCGCAATTATTGGTAGACCTAACGTTGGTAAGTCTACCTTTTTAAATCAAGTTATTGGTAAAAAGGTTGTAATAACAAGCGATAAGCCACAAACTACAAGAAATAATATAATGGGTATTTTAACAACTGATAAATACCAAATAGCTTTTACTGATACACCAGGTATTCATAAGCCTAAAACAGAATTAGGAAGAAGAATGGTAAACGCATCATATAATTCGACATCAGGAGTAGATGCGATAATTTTTATGACTACACCTGTTAAAGAGGTTTTAGAGGGAGATAAAATAATATTATCTAACATTAAAACAAATGTACCAGTATATTTAGTTATAAATAAGGTAGATCAGCTAAAGAAATTTAATGATATTGATTTATCTATTGCCATTTATAAGGATTTATATCCATTTGAGGGAATATTCCCTATTTCAGTATTAGAAAACAAAAATATCGATAAATTATTAGATACAATATCTAATATAATACCTGTTGGACCTAAATATTATCCAGATTACATGTTATCAGATCATGATAATAGATTTATTATTTCAGAATTAATAAGAGAAAAAATCTTATTATTAACCAAAGAAGAAATTCCTCATTCAATCGCTGTAATAGTAGATAGTATAAAAGAAGATACAGATAATCCATTATATACTAATATATTAGCTACTATATATGTAGAGCGTGATAGCCAAAAGAAAATAATCATAGGCCATAATGGCGATATGATTAAAAATATTAAAAATAAATCAATAGGTGAAATTAAAAAGCTATTAGATAAAAAAATCCATTTAGATTTATGGGTTAAGGTAAAAAAGGATTGGAAGGATAGACCTAATGATTTACAAGCATTAGGATATTCTTTAAATGATTTTTAATGAAAATAGAAGGAATTGTAATATCATCTGTTGATTATAAAGAAACATCTAAATTAGTAAATTTATATACAGAATTAGGTATGCTTTGTGTAAAAGCATTAGGAAGTAAAAAAATTAAAAATAATTTATTAGGCTTTACTCAAACAGGAAATATTGTATTATCTATCTTAACAGATAATAAATATAAAGAAGTAATTGAATTTGAATTAATTGATTCTATGTATATGTATTTAAATGATATAAATATAATAGATTCTTTTTCAAAAATAATTGATTTAATGAATTCAATACCTGAAGATATTAATCATAAAAGATTATATCCTTATTTAAAGAAAACATTAAATGATATAAAAATATATAATCCTAAAAAGGTATTATGTATCTTTTTAATTAAAATGCTTTATGTGTTTGGAGTTAATCCTAATTTAGAAACTAAAAATAATGAAATGTATTTTGATCCTATTAAAGGTCATGCAAGTGAATTAACAGGTTCAAATAATCTAAAAATATGGAAAGAATATTATTATGATAAGAAGGATATAGATTCATATACAGATTGTGATTTTAATAATCTATATAATGAAATTAAATTATATTATAATTATCATATTGATATTAATATTAAGCTTTGAGGATATTATGAAAAATAGAAAAAAATTAATTATCATTATATCATTATATATAGTCACATTAATATTATTTATATTAATCCTATTTATGATATATAAGGATACAAAATTAATATCTAAATATATGGAAATGCATGATTTATATTTAAAAAATAAAACTGCAAATCCTAAACCATCTAAAACAAAATTTTTAGTTTTATCTACATTCCTAATAATTACAATTTTTGTATTTTTTATATTATTTATATTCATAGAATATATTAAAAAATATAAAATAGAAGTAGTAGAAGAAGCTAATAATGGCTTAGATAAGCCAATTGAAGACGAAAATAAAAATGTGGAAGAATAAATCTTTCCACATTTTTTATTATGCAACAACTTGAATTGTAAAAGGTTTAGTGGCCTCATTACCACCTTCATCAGTTGCGTGAATTGATAATTTAAATACTGCACCAACTTCACAAGTGGTAGCGTTAGCAAAATATGAATAACTACCTTGACCATCATTAATTACAATCTTTATATTTTTAGAATCAGATGTATCATCTGTTACTATAATATAATTTTTAATTATTTCACTTTCAGTTATAGGTTTTTCTCTTGTAACTTGAATTACAGATGTACCTTCTTTAAATGTAACAATAGGATTTACTACATCAACTACAGATACCTTATAATTATATGATTTACCATCTTTTGATAATTCTAAATAATAAACACCAATCTTATTATAACTATTATAATATCCATCAGTTGCATCCTTATGTAATAAAGTATAGCCTTGTAATTCACCTGATATTATTTTATCTTTATTTTGTTCATCATCGCCAAATTTCATTAATTGATCTCTATTGCTTAATATGTTACCAACAGTAAATTCCTTATCTAGAACAATTAAATCTGCATTATCTTTTTTAATAGTATGCTTATCCTTACAACCACCTAATAAAAATGGAATAAAAATAAGAGGAATCAAAAATTTCTTTTTCATATTAGAGTACCTCCTAATACATAATAAAATTATACAATTTATATACCCTTTTTGTCAATTAATCATAAATATTTAAATATTTTTAAAAAAAATATGTAAAAGCGCTTGCATATTTATTTTTTTTAAGTTATAATAACAGTAAGTAATAAAAATGATTATTTTTTGTGAAAGGGATGTTAAAAATGAAGGATTTATTAAAATTTATCAAAGATAACTATAAAGAAGGAGAACCTATTTTATTAAAGGATCTTAAATGTTTAGATATATCTTATGATAATTTAAGACAAAAGCTTAAGAAGCTTACAGATTCAAATTTAATATATCGTGCAACTGATGGTATTTACTATTATGGAAATAAGCCAACAGTTGAAGAAGTAGCACAAAAAAGATTTATATCAAGAAACAATCAAATATTTGGTTATTATATTAAGAACTCACTTCTTTCTCGTATGGGCTTTGAAATCAAAAATGATTGTGACGAAATAATCACAAATGAATTCGGAGCTATAGTAAGAGATATAGACATTTTAGGTTCTAAGGTTAGAGTAAGAAGAAGCAAGATTGAAATTGATAAAAATAATTATTATATATTGCAACTATTAGATTTAATTAAAGATTTATCTAAATATAAATTAAATGAAGTAATGGTTGAAAAATCATTAAAGGATTTTGTGAATGAATATAAAATCACAAAGGATGATATAGATAAATATATCTGTTATTATCCATATGTAACATTCAAAAATTATTACAAATATAATATTGAAAACATACTTGTGAATTAATAAGTTAAATGGTTGAAAATAGCCAAAAAAAATGATAAAATAAATATATATAAAATATATATTTAAATAATATATATTGGAGGACATATGATGAGCGATTTAGAATGCATTTTAGCTAATGTCGATGCCACTATGACAATGGAAGGTATGCCATTAACTATAGAAGATAAAAATAGAATAATGAAATGCTTAAGTGGGCAAACAACTTTCGATGATGAAATTAAAAAAATCGTTGAAAAATATAAAACTAATTAAGGATACTTATGCAAACAGTTGATAATTACTATGAATGGGAAAGCGATAGCTATTATTGTTATCCTCATTCAAATGTACTTAAGAACAAATATGGCATTCATGATGAAGAAGAATTAAAGGATATCGAGCGTCAAATTACATCTGTCCGTGCAGCCCAAATTCTAAAAGATCCAATTAAAGGAAACTTTGATTCAATTCATCTAAAGGAAATTCATAAACAATTATTCCAGGATTTATATAACTGGGCAGGAGAATATAGAAAAGTAAATATTTCTAAAGGAAATCCATTTTGTTTATTTGAATATATTCCTGAACAATTAAATAATTTATTTAATGAACTTAAAAATGAAGGATATCTATCATTATTAAATAAAGAGAATATCGCAAAAAGATTAGCTTATTATTTAGGTGAATTAAATGCGATACATCCATTTAGAGAAGGAAACGGAAGAACTCAAAGAATCTTCATTACAGAATTAGCTTTAAAAAATGGATATATATTAGATTTATCTAAAGTTAGTAAGCATGATATGCTTTACGCATCAATTCAATCATTTGATCTAAATTATGGTCCAATGATAAAAATAATAAATGAATCTTTAAGAAAAAAATAAGCACATCTTAAATAAATATTTAAGAAAGTGCTTTTTTGTTTGACTTAATAATATTTTAATTATAAAATAAAAGAGTGTTGATATGGAGGAGTATACTAAAATATATTTCTAGAGAGAATATGGTTGGTGAAAATATTCATTATATTTAGTAGAAGGTAGCCATGGAGCTTGTGGAAGAATTAAGTAGAACCACACGTCGAATCGCGTTAAGATGAAATTGAGTGCTATATAATTATTTATATAGAACTAAGGTGGTACCGCGATAATTCGTCCTTAGAAGATATTACATCTTTTAAGGATTTTTTTTATGAGATTATTAGGTAGAAGAATTATAATTAGAGACTTACATCATAATGACTTAGAAGACTATTTTGAATATACAAGCGATCCTAATGTTGGACCTGATGCAGGATGGAAGCCTGTTCCATCAATTGATGTTTGTAAAAAGATTCTAACTGGAAACATTCTAGCTAAAGAAATGTATGCCATAGAATTAATTGATGAGAAAAAATTAATTGGAACAATATCAATTTATAATGAATGCATAAGAAAATATAAGGGTGCAAGACAAATAGGCTTTAGCTTAAATTCAAAATATTGGAATAATGGTTATATGACTGAAGCACTTAATTTAATAATTGATTATTTATTTAATAATACTGCATGTCAAGTAATTGAAATAGGACATCACTCTGATAATTTTAGATCAAAAAGGGTCATCGAGAAATGTCATTTTAATTATGATGGCAGATTATGTAAATATAAAAAATTATATGATGATAGGTTAATTGATGCAGATTTTTATTCATTAACTAGGGAAGATTATGAAAGAAGGAAAAGATATGAGTAAGGAATTAAAACCAAAATATGACTTTAAAGAAGTTGAACAAGGTAAATATGATTTCTGGCTTAAGGGTGGATTCTTTGAGGCTGGAGATAAAGAAAAGGAACCATTTACAATAGTTATTCCACCACCAAATGTAACTGGTAAATTACATTTAGGTCACTCTTGGGATACAACGCTACAAGATATTATTATTAGACGTAAACGTATGCAAGGATATGATGCCTTATGGTTACCTGGTATGGACCATGCAGGTATCGCAACTCAAGCTAAGGTAGATGCTAAGCTTAAGGAACAAGGTATTTCACGTTATGATTTAGGAAGAGAAAAATTCCTTGAAGAAGCTTGGAAATGGAAAAAAGAATATGCCAAGATTATTAGAAGTCAATGGGCTGCCCTTGGTTTATCTGTTGATTATACAAAGGAAAGATTTACATTAGATGAGGGCTTAAATAAGGCTGTTAATCATGTATTTATTACCCTATATAATAAAGGCTTATTATATCAAGGTGAAAGAATAATTAACTGGGACCCTGAAGCTAAAACTGCATTATCTAATATCGAGGTTGAGCATAAGGATATTGAAGGCGCATTTTATCACTTTATTTACCCATTTGTAGATGGCAATGGTAAAGATGGTGTTGAAATTGCGACAACACGTCCTGAAACAATGTTTGCCGACCAAGCAATCATGGTTAATCCAAATGATAAAAGATATAAAAACATTGTAGGTAAAGAAGTATATATTCCAGGTACTGATATAAAAATACCAGTAATTACTGATGAATATGTTGATATAGAATTTGGTACAGGCTGTGTTAAGGTTACACCAGCTCATGACCCTAATGACTTTGAAGTAGGTAAACGTCATAATTTAAAAATGCCACTTTGTATGAATGATGATGGTACTATGAATGAAATGGCTGGTATCTATAAGGGTCAAGATAGATTTGAATGTAGAAAAAATCTAATAGAGGATTTAAAGAAATTAGGCTTATATGTAAAAACAGAGCCAATGATTCATTCAGTTGGTCATAGTGAAAGAACTGGTGTTATTGTTGAACCAAGATTATCTAAACAATGGTTCGTTAAAATGGATACATTAGCACGTCAAGTTTTAGAAAATGATGAATATAGATTTGTACCTGATAGATTTAAAGGTACTTTAGAACATTGGTTAACAGATATCCAGGATTGGTGTGTATCTCGTCAATTATGGTGGGGTCATAGAATTCCTGCATGGTATAAGGATAATGAAGTAAAGGTACAAGTTGAATCACCAGGTGAAGGTTGGGTTCAAGATGAGGATGTACTTGACACTTGGTTTTCAAGTGCTCTATGGCCATTTTCAACACTTGGCTGGCCAGAAAAAACAGATCTACTAGAAAGATATTATCCAACTAATGTATTAGTTACAGGATATGATATTATTTTCTTCTGGGTCGCAAGAATGCTATTCCAAGGTGTTGAATTTACAGGACATGCCCCATTTAAAGATATCTTAATCCATGGCTTAATTCGTGATAGTCAAGGAAGAAAAATGTCTAAATCACTAGGAAATGGTGTTGATCCATTCGATGTAATCGAAAAATATGGTACAGACTCATTAAGATATTTCTTAACTACAAATTCAGCTCCAGGCCTAGATTTAAGATTCGACCCTGAAAAGATTGAATCAAGCTGGAATTATTTAAATAAGATTTGGAACATTTCAAGATTTATCATGATGAATTTAGGTGATGATTTTAAAGAATCAGAAATAGATTATAAAAATTTAAATCTAGCATCTAAATGGATTTTACATGAATTAAATCAAGTAATTAAAAATGTTGATTACAACATGGATAAATATGAATTCGGTGAAGCTGCCAAAACATTATATACTTTTGTATGGGATGATTTTGCTTCTTGGTATGTTGAAATATCAAAGGTTGATTTACAATCAAATGATATTAATAATCAGAATAATACAAAGAATGTATTAGTATATGTATTAAAATCAATTGTTAAAATGCTACACCCATTCATTCCATTTATAACAGAAGAAATTTATCAAGTATTACCTCATAAGGAAAAATCTATTACAATTTCTTCTTGGCCTAAGGTAAATCCTTTATTTGAAAATATTGAATCTAAAACATCTTTAGATTATGTAAAAGAAATAATTACATCAGTAAGAAATGAACGTTCTAAGGCAAATAAAGCACCTAAAGATCCAATTGATATTACAATTTATGCTAAAGATAATAATACATTAAATATATTAAATAATACAAAGAATTATTTAACTAAATTTACAAATCCTAAAACTCTAGAATTCATATCAAATGATATAAATCCAAAAGGATATGTAGTAGTTGTATTAAAAATGGCAAATATCTATATTCCAGAGGCTGATTTAGTAGATAAAGAAGAAGTTATTAAAAAGCTTAAAGAAAAGCTTATTAAGCTTGAAAATGAGCTTAAGCGTTCTAATAATATGTTAAACAATCAATCATTTATTTCTAAAGCACCAAAAGAAAAGATTGAACAAGAAAAAATGAAACAACAAGAATATCAAAATCAATATGATGATGTCATTAAGACATTAAAGGAATTAGAAAAATAAAATGTTTAATACTATAGATGAAGTATATGATTATTTATATAATCAAAGAAAAAAAGAAAAAAGAGAAAATTTAAATAGAATTAAAACATGTTTTAATCTATTAAATTTAAAAGCTAATTATAAAATAATTCATATAGCTGGTACTAATGGTAAGGGCTCAACAGCCCTTGCCATTAAAAACATATTAGCTAATAAATATCATGTTGGTTTTTTTATTTCTCCTTTTATTTTAAAATTCAACGAAAGAATTCAAATAAATGATAGAATGATATCAGATTCTGAAATAATGCATTATGCAAATATTTTATATAATTTAAATGAAAATTATAAAAAGGAATATGATGATGTAATACCATTTTTTGAATTAACATTATTAATGGCATTAATGTATTTTAATGATAGAAATATTGATTATTTAGTATTAGAATGTGGACTTGGTGGAAGATTAGATGCCACAAATTTCTTAGATTCAGATATTGAAATAATAACTAATATTGGATATGACCATATGGCACAGCTTGGTAATACATTAGAGGAAATAAGCTATCATAAATTAGGTATAACAAGAGAAAATCATTATTGTCTTACAACAATTGATGAAAAACTTTATGATTATTTTAATAATTATGCAAAAGAAAATAATATCAAATTAAAAATATTAAATGATGATATAAAAGATATTAGAATTGATAATTATACACATTTCAAATATAAAAATATCGAATATAAAACTAATTTATTAGGCTTATACCAAGCTAAAAATATGTCACTAGCGATTGAATGTGTTAAGCTTTTAGATAATAGTATAAATGACGATATAATCAATTTTAGTATATCTAACCTATTTTGGCCTGGAAGATTTGAAATAATTCAAAATAAGCCATTAATTATATTAGATGGAGCACATAATATATCTGCAATTAATGAATTAATAAAATCTATTAATTTAATTAAAGATAATAGAAAAATTAAAATAATATTTACTGCATTAATGGATAAAGATTATAAATCAATTATTAAATCATTAGATACTATATCAAATTATTATTATTTCACAACTATCGATGATTTAAGAAAAACAGATTCAAAGATATTTAAAGAATTAACTAATATAAAAAGTGAATCAATTGATAATTATAAAGAATGTATTGATAAAGCAATAAATGAATTACAGTCTGACGAAATCTTATTAATTACAGGTTCATTACATTTCATATCAGAAGCAAGAAAATATATAAAGAAATAATAGGTCAATGACCTATTATTTTTACTTTATTGATATATTTAATTAATTATTATATAATTAAATCAATGTATTTAGGAGGCATTTATGAATAATATTAAAACAGGAAAAGAACTATTAAAAGAAATAGTAGATAATAAAAAATCATTAATGGAATTAAAATTTTCAAATGAATTAACGTATGATGAAGCCATTAAATATTTACATAGCTATTTAACTAACGATTTAAAAGAAACATATGATCTATATTATGAATTAAAATTTGATCTAAAAAATGATACAATAGATAAAATTAAATCATTAGCTAATACTAATAAAGATATTAGTATATTATACGCAAAGGCATTATTTGATGGTGAAAAAGTTGATAAAAATTTAAATGAAGCTATTACATATTTTAAAAAGGCATTAGATAATAAAATATATATGGGTGCATATTATTTATCATTAATATATTTATCTAAAGAATATTTTGATGAAAAATTAGCTAAAGAATATGCTGAAGTTGCAATTAAAAATAATATAAGTGATGCATATTATACACTTGCACAATTAAATGATAATGAAGAAATAATATTCACATATCTAGATGAGGGATATAAAAATGATTCAGTAATATGTAGCTTTGAAATTGGTAGATTCCAATTCTATAATACTAATTTTAAAACAGCAGAAACATATTTAAAAAAAGCATATGAATTAGGTAGCTTAGAAGCAGGTCTTTTACTTGCAAGAATATATAATAATTCAAATAGATTTGATGATGGTGGAAATATCGCATCAAATATAATGAATAAGGTTAATTGGAATATTTGTTGGTTTACATTAACTGAAGCATACTTTTTTAAATTTAAAAATGATTCAGAACCAGCTAAAGAAGGATTTAAAACATGTAAATCATTAGTAGAAAATAATTATGAGGAAGCTAATTATTTATATGGTTGTATGCTAATAGATGGCTTTGGATGTGAAAGAGATACTAAACTAGGTTTAGAATATTTAAATAAAGCTATTAATTATTTCAAAAATTATAATAATCCATATGGTAATTTAATGATAAATAATGCTAAAAAGATAATTTCTGAATTAACAAAATAACTAATAAATTAGATTTGAGTTTGTTTCTCAAATCTTTTTTATTTATTTAAAAATCTAGGTTGAATTTATCCTAGATTTATGATAGAATAAAAGAGGTGATAAAATATGATAGTCGATACAAATCAAATTATTACAATGACTGAAGCTAATCAAAATTTCTCTAAAGCCGTTAAAACAGCAGATAAATTTGGAGATGCATTAATATTAAAAAATAATAAACCTAGATATTTATTAATTGATATATTTAATGATAAATTTAAAAATAT
>Ga0247610_10006897_pt1 | contig 11723 bp, 19 predicted proteins | sample 174DNAGHGhighgp2_FD_193483 | JGI IMG/M metagenome (GOLD analysis project Ga0247610, IMG submission 193483) | Sheep rumen microbial communities from Palmerston North, Manawatu-Wanganui, New Zealand - 1742 DNA GHGhigh gp2 | ecosystem: Host-associated > Mammals > Digestive system > Stomach > Rumen...
ATGTGAATATGGATTAGATGGTAAAACTCCTGATGATCCATTAATCGATGCTTTATTAACTTCTGCAATGCATTCTATAGATAAAACAGATGAGATATCAGAACAGAAATCTAACTACATGAAAGGTAATAAAAATGCAGTTAAGAACTTTGAAAAGATATCAAAACAGAGAATAACAGAGAATAACAGAAACAAACAGAAAAAAACACATGAAGAAATAAGAAGTAATATAGAAGATATAAGAAGTAATAAAGAAGATAATAATATTATAGATAATAAATTATCTATAACAGAATCTAAAGATTCTGATACTAATATTACAAGTAATATAAATGAATTAATATCAGAACTTAAAGATTTAACAAAAGAATATGGAATAGCTTATGAAAACAAAAATGAAAGGAACTTCGCTAAGCATATTCTTACAGCAAAAGACTTCTGAGAATTCGCCGAAAGAATCTGACAGTCAAGAGTTGAATTCGCTAAAAACATTTTAAGAGCATCGGTTGTTATTCAATATTGGAAATGACCATGCAGCTGACCTATGAGTATTTATCAGAATTATTCAGAAGTTTACAATAAAACATTACAGGAACAAGCTAAAAAACAGAAGAACAAAATCTACAGCTTTTAATTCTAAATATCAAGATGTGAGATATTAAAGAATATAAACCTATAGCATTGGTATTCTACATAGATGGTAATGGTAATAGAAGTGCTTTACCTCTAGATGATTCTAAAAGAGAACAGTTCAAGGCAATAGTAGAAACTTCTAAGATGGTTGAGCTAGAATGAGTAATAATAAGCACATTTGAGATTAAAGAGATTAAACCTGCATGGAAAATATCAGAATTAGAAAAATATTATTACTCAAGAGATTACAAAGAAAGAAGTCTAATAGCTCAAAGAGTTAAGAGTAGATGTCAGAATCAAAAGGTTAATGTATTGGAATCCCTCGCAGAAATGTGAACTGAAAAGGCAATTAGATTAATGGAGAATCGAATACATCCATCAATAGAAGAGGAGAAGAAAGAAGAAGTTAATACAGAATCTAGACCAATGACAGAAGAAGAGAAAGCAGAAATAAAAGCTAAATTCAAAAAATTTATTTCTTCAAAGAAGTTATAAACATGAAAAAAACTAAATACGAGATACTCTATGAAGAGTACAAAGAGAACGAGTTACTAAATCAGAACTTTACATTCGATGAGGTATTAGATCTCTATGAAAAATGGAAGGAAGTAGCTTCACTATCGTTTAACAATTTTATTGAATGAATATTAAAACAACAATGACAGAATTAAGAGAAAAGGCAATAGACATTAAAGGGAAACAATATGTCTTAGTAAGTGATAGAGTATTGTACTTTAATGAAACATATCCAAACGGTTGTATTGTTACTGAAAGACTTAGTAATGAGAATATGGAGATATTCAAAGCAACTGTTACTCCAGACTGTGATAAACCAGAAAGAAAGTTTACATGATACAGTCAAGCTAAATGGTGAGAATGATTTATCAATAAAACTGCTGCAATGGAGAATGCAGAAACATCAGCAGTTGGTAGAGCATTAGCAATGATGGGTATCTGAGTTATAGATTCTATTGCTAGTGCAGATGAGATTAAAAAGGCTGAGGGGAGTAATACTTGAGCCGTACAGAAAGAGGTTAGCAAGGCAGATACATCAGCATCTGATGAAAAACCTCGATTCAATAAAGAGAATTTAGATAAGTTCATACCTATTGCTAAGCAATATAAGAATGCTGATGATGCATTAAAAGAGATTAGATCATATTACAAGATTAGCAAGGATAATGAGTGAAAGATTAGGAAGTTATATGAGAATTTAGAAGTAATTAATGAGCAATAATGATATTCAAAAAAGTTGATGGAGTTCTGTCTAATGAAGAGCTATTCAAAAAGAACTTAGAGAATCTTAAAGATGGAGAATATGAGATTATACCTCTAAAGAAAGACAGAACTTCTCAACAGAATAGATATCTATGGTGAGTGGTGTATAAGACTCTAGCAGATATTACAGGTTATGATCCAGAGTATATACATCAACAATTAGGTTCAATGTTCCTTGTAGATTATGAGACCTACAAGAACCCTTACATAAGAAGTACAGCATCTCTTAATAGGCAAGAGTTTACTGAATATGTTGATAAGATAATACTTCGAGCTTCAGAGTATGGTGTACATATTCCTACTGCAGAGGAATACCTTTAATCTTTAATACAAAGCATGAATAGAACAACAATAATAAATATCGTAATATTAGGTTTAGCATTAGTTGGATTTACATGGTGAGGTGTAGCTCAAAATAAAGTTAATGCTAATGAAGAGATCCTTGCATTACAGCAAAGGAATATAGAGCTAGAGGCAAGAAATGTTGAATTAGAAAACTTAATCCAAGATGAAAAAGATTGATGGTGGGTTGATGAGGATGAAAGAGATGAATGTGTTAAGAGTTGTCAAACTAGCTTTACTGACTCACAAAATAAAAGAAGTATAAAAGCAGACTGATACAGAGCAGAAAAGGCAAATAATAATGATGAGATAGAGAAGAATAAAAAGAAGTTGGGTTTACTTCTGCAGAGTCAACTGCAATAACAAATCAGTATAGCTGAGTAATGATCCATCATGAAGGATTCAGCTATGGAGACTTAAGACAAAAAATGGTTCAATATGCATACAAGCTAGGAGGTTATGATTTTGTTGCTATGATAGAATGCGAAAACTGAAATCGAGATGTCCATGCTAGATGAGATAGTGGAGAAGCATACTGATTATGTCAGATGAATAGATTATATCATAAAGACATACCTCAAGCATACTACGATGGAGTGTGGCAAGTTCAAATAGAATACTGTTATCAGAAGTGGAAAAATCATACAGTATTCTATTGACCTCAAAGAATGATTAAAGGGCAGAAATGCTACAACTACATTAGAAATAGATTTACTTACATTGAGTAGAAATGGAATACAAACATTACCAAGTAAGAAAAGAATGGAAGGATTGGTATTCTGAATATCCATTAGAGAAATGTAAATACAGTATATTCTATCATAGATTACTACTAGGATACAGTTATGAAGATGCTATTAATCCTAATAGAATAACTAAGAGATGAAAGTATGATAAAAAAGCTATGGCAGAAAAGATACAATCTAAAGTTGGTAATTACAAAAATTGATATGCAGTTATTACTCAACATAAAAATGCTATTAAACCTGTGTTAAAATCAAACTATGATAACATTGTATACAACAAAGAAGAGGCTCAAGTTATTATTAATCAATACAAAATAATGATAGATCAGTTGGATAATACTGAATGAGCAACAGCACAAGAACAAAATGATATAAACAAAAAACAGATACAACTTAATGAAGAATTAAAAAATTTTTTATCTTCTAATTCTAGAATAACATGACAACAGTATTAGTTATTATCCTATGAATATTAGCAATTTTATTACTTGTTAATGGTTGTATAGGAATATTCCTACTAAAGACACAAGATTCAAAACCTGAACAAAATGGAACGGTAGTACCTAATAAAACTACTACAAAAAAAGAGCATAAGAAAAAATATTTAGATTTTGTTTATCTAACAGATGATGAATACAAAAAATTGGTAACATTATTCTGATCTGAAGAGAGACTTAAGAAGGAGATAAACAAGCTAAATGATTACATCGGTAAAAGCTGAAGAAAATATAAATCTCATTACTTTACTCTTAGGAGTTGGAATCAAGAGTTATCAGAGAAGAGTGTAATACAAGAGGATCTATTCAAAAAAGATAATAAAAACATCTCAAAGATAGAATTAAGAAAATGAGAGATAATCTTCTTACATAAAGCTTGATGGACTCATACAAAAATTGCTCAGAGAATTGGATGTACCCCTCAAGGTATCTGACAAGCTATAAGAAGATGGGAAAAGGTTAGTGTGTAGTAACTGCTCTCTAGGGAGCAGATGGATAGTCGGTCTTTTCTTTGGTTTCAGCCGATTATCCATCTCTTCCTTAGGGAAGAATCCATAAATGATTCCATATCTAAAGTAAGATAGGGATATGGAGTTGAATTCCTAACGAGTTTACTAGAACTGACGAACATCTAGTTGAATGTCCTAACTGATTCATGATAGGTTAGGAACTAACAGGAGAGAAAAAAAGCTGAGGAAGTCCAAAAGAATTTGTTGGAGATATAAAAGAATAATTAGACACTATTCAATTATAAATTAGACTAACGAAATAAAACATTAACACAGTCCATCTACTCAGCAGGACTTAGGGTGAAAGTCCCTATCTCCTGAGTATTTGTTTATATCTTATAACAAAATGAGAGTATTAAGTCTATTTGATGGTATGGCTTGCTGATATGAAGCTCTACAGAGAGCATGAATTAAGATAGATAAATATTATGCTAGTGAGATCGATAAATATGCTATACAGATAGCTAAGAAGAATCATCCTGATATTATTGAAGTATGAGATGTTCAGAATCTTTGGTATGAATGAGATTTACTTAAAAGTTCTGAATGAAGACAACAAAAAAATATACGAGTTGCAGGTGTTTGACCTATAGATTTGTTAATATGAGGTAGTCCATGTCAATGATTCAGTGTAGCAGGTAAGATGTTAAACTTTAATGATCCAAGAAGTAAGTTATTCTTTGAATATGTCAGACTTCTAAGAGAGGTTAAACCTAAATACTTCTTACTAGAGAATGTGAAAATGAAGAAGGATTGGGTTGATATAATTAGCTGAGAGTTATGAGTAGAACCTATTGAGATAAACAGTAGCTTAGTATCATGACAAAGCCGTAGAAGATTATATCGAACGAATATACCTAGCATTTCTCAGCCAAAAGATAAGTGAATTTTGCTGAAAGATATATTAGAAGATGAAGTTGATAGAAAATATGATTTCTCACAAGAAAGATGGGAAAGGATATTAAATAGTAATTATGATATAGTAAAGAGATTAGAAAATCCATTAGATAAGTGCAATACTATAACAACTGTCTGATGAGGAAATCATGAGAAGAAGGTGTTTGTAAGTTATGCACCATGAAGCAGAGAGTTTATTGCTAACTGATGGAAAGAGTTTAAATGTCCTACATTAACAGCAAGAGATTATAAAGACCCAAGAGTATTATATAAGAATGGTAAGATAAGAAAGCTAACACCTATTGAATATGAGAGATTACAAACACTAGAAGATAATTACACAGCAGGGGTTAGCGATAGTCAAAGGTACAAAATGCTAGGTAATGGTCGAACAGTAGATGTAATTAAACATATATTTAGTTTTATACCAAAGACAGATGAAGATTAAAATTAGTAGAGAATTAAAAAAAGAGTATCCAGATCTACAAAATCAGATTAATGAAGAGGTTAATAAGATAGTAGAGGAGGAGGTAGAGAAGAGAGTAAAAAGTCTGAATTATGATTTTAAACATCTCAAGGATCTAATTAAGAAAAAAGATGAGGAGATATTCAGACTTAATGCTATTAATGATGAATATGCAATGCAGATAAAAAGATTAAGTAAATCAGACTTATAAATCTATGAGCAAAAAACGATAAAAAACTAACATTTATATTTTATATGAGCAAAAATGGATAGATTAGTAGCACTACTTAATGAATATGATAAAACATTGGTAAATAGATAATAAATGTGTATAATGCTAATGTTTAATTAGTAATTATTTGAAAAATGAAGACACACAAGTTAAGTAATACTAGATTGTATCATATTTGGCAATCTATGAAACAAAGATGTACTAATCCTAACTGTAAAATGCGACATAGATATTGAGGTAGATGAATAAAGTTATGTGATAAACGATATTCTTTTATGTGATTCTATGAAGATATGTCTGATACATATCAGAAATGATTAAGTATTGATAGGATAGATAATAATGGTAATTATTGTAAAGAGAATTGTAGGCGAGCAACTATGAAAGAGCAATGTAATAATAAGAATAATAATACAAAGGTTAAATATTGAGAAGATTTAAGAGAAGTTGCTAAAGAAAAATGATGTAGTAGGTCTTTCTTAGGTAAATGTATGAGAAAAAGCTGATACAATTTAGACAAAGCTAAAGAACTTGTTAATAATAAGAATGAATACAATCCTACAAAGAATGTTTATAAAGGGAAGAATGAATATGAACGATGATTAGAGTTCTGATATACAAGTTGAGATTGACCTAGATATATAATGAATAAGCACAATTTAACATTAGAAGAATATGTTGAATGAGTATTAGCTTGAAGAATCCATAAATGAACAAAGTGTTATAATGAACAATGAGGTAAGCAAAGAAGAATTATGTCTAGTGAGCTTACTCCTAGTCAAGAAAGAGTATATAACTATTACAAAGAGAATCCTTGAACATCATACTCTAAAGCTAGTAAGAGTATATGAATAGCAACTACTGTTATATTCAATAGTGTTAAGATTCTTGAAAGGAAGTGATATATTGAGAAGAAAAATTGAAAGATTTATATTATAAAATCATAAGATGGAAAAATTAAACAAACTATTAGAGGAGTATCCAAATTGAAAGTGAGATTTAGATAGTCTAAAGTTCCTCAGACCTTTTATTCAATGGTTAGTAGATAATGATAAGATAGACAAAGAAAAGGTATGGAAAAATGAAAGTCCAGATATATTTGATTATTCTTTTTATGAAGTGGTTTTAATGCTCTTATCAATACAAGATAATCCTATTGAGTATCTCATATCAGTATTAAGATAAATCAGACTTTTAATTTTATGAGTAAAAACAAAAAAGCAGACTAGATTAGCCTACCTTTCTGCGAATAATAATTTAATAATTACAACATAGATAGTATATAAATTATTAAAGAATGCAAGAAAATAATCATACTTTTATATTTTATTAACACAGAATGAGATTAGATGAAATGTATTATACTGAAATAGAAATGGAATGAATGAAAGAGATATTAAGAGATAAAGAAGAAGAAATTAAAAAGCTGAAATCAGACTTATCTCTAGTTATTAAAGAAAGAGATGATAATATTAAACAGAATAAAAAGCTGTCCGAGAAAAACGGACAACTGAAATCAGATTTAGCTTTTAAGAATACTATGTTAGACAATGTAAGTGCAGAATATGGAAGTTCACAGGATTTTATTAAAAAGCTAAAAGAAAGAATCAGATTTTTAGAACAATGTTTAGATAATAAAGAAAAAGTTAATAAGCAACTAAGAAAAGATATTAAATGGTATGAGAAAGAAGAAGATAGACTGAGAGAAGAAAATAAAAGATTAAGTGATTTTTTAGAGTGTGAGGCATAATATCATGAATACAAAAGACAGAATTAAAAAATTAGAATCAGAATTAGAATCTAAAAAAGCTAAATTCCTAAAGGTATGAGAAAAGATGGATTCCATAACAAGAGAATATGATAAGTTAATGTATGAGATTAATAAAATAAGAGATGAGATCAGAATTCTAAAAAGATTTAATGAATAATTCTCTTGAATGTTAGGTAATTTATGTTATATAGTTTTTATTTATTTTTTAGAGGTTCGAGATGAAAAACCGACAGTTTATAGTATTATGCTTATTGATACTTTTGCAGCCAATTATAATTTATTATTGGTGGTGATACCGAACACAATATATATTTTATAACACAAGTGATATAGAATCAAGATTTGATAAAATTGATAAATTCATGGAAAATTCAGAAATATTCATGAATAATATTGATGATAGAACTTGGGAATAAAATCTTGATTATAGATCATAAATTCTTATTTATTCATTTATGCACAGCTTTGTCTTGGCGGATGGGCTGTGCTTTTTTTATGATTAATTTATTATATTTTTACTTTTTGTATACAAAAAGTATAAAATCTCTTGCAATTTAAAAAAAAATCATTATATTATAGTTGTTCAAGAATAAGGAACACTTTTAATTACTAACCATCCGCCAAGATGACTACAAAAAGAATTACTCCTGCTCAATTAATCAAAGCAGAACTTAAAAAAGCATTCCCATGAGTTAAATTCTCATGCAAGTACAGAACATTTGCATGAGGAGATGATGTTCATATTTCATGGAAAGGTTGACCTTTAACATCTGAAGTTGAAGCTATTGCTAATCAGTATGAAGCATGACATTTTGATTGAATGACTGATATGTATGAATACACAAACGACAGACCTTATTATGAGACTGCTAAATATGTATTCTGTGAAAGAGAGGATGATGAAGATGAAGTTAAAGAATGGATTGATGAATTATGAGAAGATTGCATTAATTCTGCTGTTGATTTCTGAAAAAGAGAATGAAAATGGAGCTGTGATATAAGACATTATATTCAAGGATGTATTACAGCATCATTAAATAGAAGAAATAATGAATGAGCGAATTATTCAATTACTAGATCTAATGATAATAGAGAAAAATGATATGCTATTGCTAACTACCTTATGAAAGTAAACAATTTATGGTAATTTTTATCCTTTAAACATCCGCCAAAATGTACAATGAATTACATATCTATAGCTCTAAACGATTCCATGTTAATGAATGTGGATTCGTTGAAGATGCTCCTTGTAAGCAAGTTATTAATTTTTGGAACTTTAGAACATTAGAAAATGCTGAGAAAAAATTAAAAGAACTATGAAAATATTATAAAACTTATGATCATAGATGAGGTTATTGATGGAATGATAACCTTGAAGCTAAAGAATATGCTGATTAAATTTTATATATTAACATCCGCCAAAAAAATGAATAAAGATGGAATAGTAAAATTATATCTCAAGTATTCATCTGTATTTGATGAAATTAAATGAGAAATTGAACAAGATGATAAATTCTACTACCTATGCACTAAAGATAAAAAATTCAGATTTTCATCGCTATGAGAACTGGGAAAACTCTTGAGTTTATATCAAAAAAAATATATTAATACTAAATGACAGATATTTAACAAATAGTAATGAAATGACAAAAAAAATGATACAGGCTTATAAAGCAGTAGAGTTAGCAGAACTAGAGCAGAAGACTAAGCCAACAATCTACAATAATGGGAAAAAATATATACCTATAAAAATATCTTCTAGAAGATCTGCTAAAGGATATTCTATTAGATATATTAAGAAATCTGATTTAGATAATTATTTTAACCAAATGAATAAATCTGATTATACTACCTAAAGTTTTATATTATATCAAATAATAAAATGGATAAAAATTTTAATTATGCCTATAACTGAGAATATGCTGTAAAGCGGATTCGCCCTGTATCAGAAAATAGGGACTCAGTTGAAGTGTATGATACAAAAGCAAAAAAAGAAGTTGATACTTCAAAATGGAATCTTGATATTCTAGTGGATCTTATATGAGAGGTCTTATGAAATTGAAATAGAATAACAGAGGAAGAATTCCAAGATATGAAAAAGGAGGAATAGATACCTCCTTTTTTTTATTTGTAGAATTTTTTATAATATTCTCTACTTTTTTCTTCTATTTCAGCCATCTTTGCTTCAGCTTTTTTAATAGCATCTTCTCATTTAATCAATCAACTTTCTAATTTATCTAATATTGATCTCCAATCTTCATAATATTTATGTCATAATCATCATTCAACTCATAATTTTTTTAGTAGAGCATCATAATCAGCTTTATTTATAATTCACATTTCAATAGCTCACTTTCATTCTTTTGCAACCATCATTTCAGGATAATTTATTTGAACCTCAGCTTTTATTCAGTTAGGAGATGTAAATATAAATGATGCATCACTATATCACATTGAAGTAGGCTTTGTAAATTTTCATTTATCAACTTCATATCACTTTGATTCAGCTCGTTTTATTATTTCTTCAATATGTTTTCTATCTTTTGCTCATATAGTTCACCTAACAATATCTGTTATATCATCAACTCAATCACCTTTTTTGAATGCTTTTTCTAATACTCTTACTAATCACTTACCATTAAGATTTCAATTAGATTTTACATTTTTCAAAGGAGCTTTTATTGCTATTCATCATGTCTCTTTTGCTGCTTCATCTAAGAAGTTGTCATAATCAGCTTTAGCTTGTTGATATGTTCAGTCTTTTATCTTTTTAAGTTGATAATCAAGAGTCCATTTTTCTCATTTTTTAGCATATTCAGACTCCATTTGCTTATACTTTGTATATGCTTCAAAATCTTCTGCTTTATCTCAGAACCATGAAGTTATATCATTTTCATTATAATCCTTTCATTTAGTTTTAACAAAATTCTTATAATCTTCATGTTGCTCAGGTTTTAATTTTGATAGTTCATCATTAATTTTTTGTTGCTCGGATTTAATATATTGATTCTTATCTAATGGTGTTCAGTCTTCATTTACTATTTTATTAGTATTATCTACATTTTTAATATTATTTACTTCACTTATTTGTCATTCTCTTACTGCATTTCATTCAGGAGTAACTGCAATTCTTTCTCCTCAAGGTATAACAGTCTTTCATGCATCATCAGCTCATTCAATAAATGGTAGATAATTTTTATCAGCTCATTGATTTAACCATCTTTCATATTCTTGTTGCTGTTGTTTTAAGATTTGTTGCCTTGTTTTAAGAGTTCAACTTCTTTCTAGTTCTTTTTCAGCTTTTTCAAATAATTTCTTTACCATATTATCTGAACTATTTGAACTCTTTATGTATTTCTTTAATGCTTGTTTTCATAACACTTTTAATCAAGCTGTAGGATTAGTAAGCATATCAATAATGTTCTCTGCTGAGCTTATATCTGCTATACTATCTACTAAACTATTTGGAGATTGTCTTCATGATACAATAGCTCTATGATTTACATCTTTTTCTATAGTCTTTAATGATGCATAAGCTCTTTTTAATTCTTCATATTGTGCAGAAGATCATAAAGCTGATTCTATTGCATCATCCATCTCCTTACTAAGCCAATTCTTTACTAATGCATCAACTGAATTTCATGATACATCATTTGGATTAGGATTCTTATAGAATGCTTCAAGTTTTTTATTGATCTCTTGCATCTTCTGTTGAACTTGTGCAGGAGTCAGACTTTTTACATCTTTTAGTCAGTTTAGCCAAGAATCAATAGCATTTTCAAGTCATTGATTACCTAACATAGCTGCCTTATCATTCTTTAATTTTAACAATTCATCAATTAATCATTCAGTACTAATTTCTATTTTTTCTCAAGCTCCTTGTGTAATAGCATTATATTGATTATATATGTCTCTTTTTGATTGTTCAATAGCTTGTGCAAATTCTCTAGTATTAGTTGGTAATTTTCAGTAAATTTCTTCTCAATCTTGAGTAATATATCTTAAATTGTTTTTATTTCAGATAATAGTCTCAACTGCATCCATAGCATCATCATAAATTTTCTCTTGTGCTGCAGTTGATTTTACTCAAGCTGATGAAGGTTTTACTCATCTTGAGAATAAATCCACTAATTCACTTCTTAATTTTCATTTATTTGCAGTTCTAATTGTATTCATAATTTCTCAATATTTACTGCTAACACTTTTTGATATAGAACTAAACATTGGAACAACAAATGGAGAAAAAGCTCATATTAGTCATCATACACCCATTTCTGTTGGTGATGCCATTTCATTATTAGCTCATAATTCATATGCTGCCATATCTGCAGCTCATTGAGTAGATCATAATA
>Ga0247610_10006899_pt1 | contig 11721 bp, 10 predicted proteins | sample 174DNAGHGhighgp2_FD_193483 | JGI IMG/M metagenome (GOLD analysis project Ga0247610, IMG submission 193483) | Sheep rumen microbial communities from Palmerston North, Manawatu-Wanganui, New Zealand - 1742 DNA GHGhigh gp2 | ecosystem: Host-associated > Mammals > Digestive system > Stomach > Rumen...
ATAGCGTAATGTTCGGTGAATGGAGACATGAGATGCACGGTGTGATTGAGTGTTGCAGCAGATCGATTAGTTGTAACGATATCACATAAAGCTCGGGTAGTGGTTAGGAAAGGGCCTTTTGGTAGGATGGAAGAGCGTAAGAAGATGAACGTGAATGCGTGATCTTTGTAAGTAATCTAATTTGGTTCGTTGGAGCGAAAGGAAATCCCGATGATCTAGGTCATCGGGATTTTTCTTATGTGCATATTTAATTCTCTGAAGTATTTACTTGCGCTTGGGGATCTGCGCGATATAAGGAAGATTTCTTCCAATCTCATCCCTGTCCAAGCCATAGCCTGCAAGCCACTGGTCGTTGATCTCAAATCCGTAGTATTTTACGGGGATCGTCATAAGGAGCCTGTCGGGATTTAAGAGCATCGAGCAGAGAGTAATATCTTTGGGCTTCTTCATTTCGAGATTTTGGATGATGTAAGCAGTAGTAAGGCCGGTCCTGATAACATCTTCCACCACAAGAACGTGCTTGTCGGTAATATCAATGTCGATATCCTTTGTTATGCGGACGATGCCTGTCTTGGATGTGGTATCCGGAATGCTCGAAAACCCTACCATATCGACCTTGATAGGAAGATCGATCGCTCTGGTAAGGTCTGACAGGAAATAAAGGGAACCTTTGATAACGCCGATAACGATAAGTTCTTTATCCTTGTAATCTTCGGTGATCTGTCTGCCTAATTCCTTTATCCTGTTTTGGATGGTCTCTTCACTGTAAACAACACGCTCGGTATTAAGAGCTTCTTCGAGATTAGCCACTTAATGACCTCCTTAAGAATTATCGCCAACACCACCGAACATCTTCAGGCGGTCGACGAGTTCGTTGAAATCTTTCTTATAAACGATGCGGATATTGGTGCCCGGATAGAGCTCTTTTACAAGACGCATCTTCTTATTCTTCTTCGTAACATAACGCTGGTCCATCGTCGTAAGTTCAAGATAGAGATTGAACTTCGGCAGATAGAAGTCGGGTGAGATCGCCATCGTGACATTGCCTTCGGCATCCCATTCGACCGGGAAAGTCTTGGGTTCATAGAGCCACTCGATGTTATAAAGGCTTAAGATCCTTGCAAACTCCTCTTCGGTCTCATTCTTAAAAGCAATATTCCTGGTCTGGTGATCTATCGTATTGGATGAATCGTTGGACTCAGCAAGCTTGACCCTCAAGTCATGTTTTCTGGCAAGTTCTGCGATGGCATCGACGCATTCGTCAACGCTTAAGCGGTCAGTGTTAAGGATGAGGTCGAACTGCTCGGGAGAAGTAATATCCTTGCCGTAGACTGTCCTGACAAATTTCCTGTGCTTGCGGTCGCCTATATCAAGAACTTCGCTGGCCTCGTCCGTAGTAATACGGTATTTCTTCGCGATCGTATTGAGTCTTGTCGTCTCACTTGCCGTAACCCTGACGTGAATGGCGCCCGGGAAACCTGACAAAAGGACGCTTCCACCCATGCCGAGGATTATGAGGTCCTTATCTTTGGATTCCGACGCAAGCGCGCGGATCCTTTCAACAAGGATATCGGCATATGTCCTGTCGCTGCCGGGAAGTGTCAGGTCAAAGAATTTGGCACTCTCGTTAAGTCTGTCCAAAGTACCCTGATTAATCTCACCAAAGAAATTCTCAAGCGCGTACTTGCGCGATACAACGGTCGTTCCGAGGCGCGAGGCAAGGGCATCAGCAATCTCATCTCCGAGACTTCCGTTCTGTCTTGAGATAGTGATTATCGCCATAAAAACCCCCGAAAAGACCTTATACAGCAATTATACCCTAATAGTTTTGCTCTCAAAACGCGAAAAAATAAAAATCTGATAAAAATCTGAAATTCGTGTTTGACTTTGAATGAACGATTAGTTATAATCTTCCGTGCTAAAGGACGCCATCTTAGCTCAGTTGGTAGAGCAGCTGATTTGTAATCAGCAGGTCGTGGGTTCGAGTCCCACAAATGGCTCCATAAAGGAAAGCCCCGTAAACAATGCGTTTGCGGGGCTTTTACTATAGCTGTAATTCCTAAGATAAGATTGGCTCATAAGTTGTATAGTACGGATACTGGAATCCAACTATAGAAGGGTTTTAAAACCTTTGAACAAAAGAACGCAAGGTCTCAATGAAAGAGTGTCCCCACACTTCGGGACCTTGTTTAATATGGTGTCTTGAAATCTGAATTCAGCAGTTGTATATTTAATTCAAATGAATTTTAATAAAAACGATTTGAACTAAACTGGAGGCCGGATATGTTCATTGGAAGAACCAAAGAACTTAACGCATTGAAAGATGTCTATAACAAAAAGGGATTTGGTATGACGGTAATTTATGGAAGGCGTCGTATTGGTAAATCCACTCTGATCAGTGAGTTTGTAAAAGATAAAAAGACAATATTCTATACTGCAACCAAGGTCAGCCCGGATAGAAATCTTGAGTTGTTCTCTGATCAGGTGCTTTCAGTTTTGGATCCGGTTTATAAGGATGCCAGATTTCCATCAGTTGAGAGTGTTTTCGACCTGATCACCGATAAAGTTGGCAAAGAGAAAGTAGTTCTTGTTATAGATGAACTTCCGTATTGGGCTGAGAAAAACGAAGCACTGTTGTCTGTTATTCAGAAGTATATTGATACTAAATGGATCAGTACAAACCTGATGCTCATTCTCTGCGGATCGACATTGAGCTTTATGGAGAAGAAAGTGCTCAGTGAAAAAAGCCCTCTGTTCGGAAGAAGGGATTCACAGATCAAACTTGAAGCTTTTAACTATAAAGATTCCGCTATGTTTGTCCCGGATTATTCTGCTGAAGATAAGGCTATTTGTTATGGGGTGACAGGTGGAGTGGCCAAGTATCTGGCTTTGTTTGATGCAAAAAAGAGTTTGGACTACAACATAAAGAATCTTTTCTTTAATACAGCCGGTTACTTGTTTGATGAGACGAAGAACCTGCTGACACAGGAATTCTCGGATATAACATTGGTGAATACTATCATCGAGGTAATAGCTTCCGGGGAGAACCAGCTAAGCATAATAGCAGCCAAAGTTAAGGAGAAGGAACCTACAGTACTTTATTCTCTTGAGAAGCTTATTGAAGTAGGTCTTGTTGAACGTAGAAAGTGTATTACCGAAGAGAAGAACAAAAAGAAAACGCAGTATATCCTTAGGGACAGTATGTTTAAGTTTTGGTATTCCTTTATTCCCAAGGCGTACAGTGTAATAGAGATGGGACAAGGTGAGCTCTACTATGACAAAGTTGTAAAGCCTGTTATTCACTCATATATGGGAAGTGTTTTTGAAGACATGTGCAGGTACTATACTTTGGAAAAGGGTATTCAGAATAAGTTTGGGTGTTTTATTACACAAGTCGGAACTTATTGGGGAATTGAAATGATAGAAGATGGTAATGGCAAGAAAACTCCAATAACTGCTGATATTGATGTTGTAGCTCTATCTGAAGTTGATAAGGCCGCTGTGATCGGTGAATGCAAGTTCACTAAGGCGAATATAGATAAGGATATTTATGAGACGCTTGTACGCAGAGCTGTACTGATCTCCGGCAAATACAAATTGAAGAATTATCTTCTGTTCTCTTTGAGCGGTTTCTCACAATGGGTTTCCAAGAAGGAAGATGACAAGCTTATCCTGATAACTATCGAAGAAATGTACCGTTAATGGGATGGTGCCTCTGATTTGATTATATGAATTTACGATTGTTTGAATATGTTTTGGAGAATTGGTTTATAAAAATACAGATTATGAAAAAGGTGCCTGTATCAAGAAGATGAAATTGAGTTTTACGGCCAATATTTAAGTTATGCCGGATAAACGTAAGTCTTATCAGGCTTTGTTGCTTGCTTTGTTTTGCGGATATGTTCGAAAATAAGATGTCTTCAAAAACAACGTGTTTCTGAAGGCGAAATAAAAACATGGGGATTATTTATGGAAGAAAAGATCATTGAGAAGAACAAAAGATACTGGAACGATCATGCGGATCTCTGGTTTGGTACGACTGCTCTGCCCAAATACGGAGTCAGATTCGTAACGGAAGAAGAGCTTCATTTCTTTTCTGATGTTGAAGGGAAGAAAGTTTTGGAACTGTGCTGCGGCAGCGGCCATTCACTTAAATATCTTGCGGATAAAGGCGCAGGCGAGCTGTGGGGATTGGATCTGTCTCAGAAGCAATTGGATAACGCGAAGCAGATGCTAAAAGGGAGCGGATGCAATCCCAGACTAATATGCGCACCTATGGAAGCGGACAGTGATATTCCTGAAGATTATTTTGACTATGTTTTCTCGATATACGGAATAGGCTGGACGACAGATCTTGCAGGCACTTTTAAGAAGGTTGCTTCATATCTTAAGAAGGACGGAATATTCATATTCAGCTGGGGACATCCGCTTCATTACTGCGTTGCCAAATCTTATGAGACAGGCGAAGATGAAGTCATTGACGGGAAGCTGGTCTTCTCGCGGAGTTACTTCGACGAATCGTATCTTAAGATGCCTGTTCACGAGACCGATGTGACCTTTGCAAACAGGAAGATCTCAACATATGTTAATGCTCTTTATGATGCCGGTTTTATCATCGAGAGAATGGTAGAGCAGACTGACGAGAAGTCTTTAGCAGATACCGAAGATGACAGTCCGAAGGCACAGAAGGCAAAGATGGTACCGCTTTCGCTGTGTTTTAAATGCAGAAAACTTTAAAAGAACAATGGTAAAATCTAATGCAGTGAGATAAACCTTTGGGGGAGTTGATTGCATATGGGATTATTTGATATGACCAAGCCGAACGGAACCGGATTTGCCAGGATTCCGAACAAGCAGAATTTTACGAATGAGGATCTTCTTAAAAAGCTTTCCGCCGTCAAGGTGACTTTCGGTACGCCTGTCATGGGTTCTATCGGTGATTATGAGGCGGTCTTATATGAGCATGTATCATTGAAGTATGACCTTTTCGTGCGCGTAGACGGCAAGAACATCATCGCAGGCAAGATCGGATCGGAAGGTGTAAGCAGTGTTCATGCAGCTGCGGATTTCACTGTCGGTACTTACATGGGTTATAAGGATGAGAACCAGTCTGATGCTGACCATGCTGTCGATGAGCTCGCTGAGGTCTTGGTCAGCCTTGAAAACGGTGAAGAGATTACCGAGAGCCGTGTAAGTGCTTCCATGAAGACAGCTGACGGCAAGGCGATCGAGTTCTACATGAAGCAGAAGGCGATCTCATTAAAGCCGAAGTTCGATATGTTCGATGAGAATCAGAACGTTGTATATCACGTCGAAGGTGATGTTACGAGACTTAATTATTCCATCCGCAAGGACGGCGTGGAAGTAGTCAAGCTAAAGAAGAAGCCGGTCGTCGTTCCTCCTGAATATGTTATTTGTGTCGGAGGCAAGGATATCGGAAAGATCAAGAAAAAGATCAAGCTCACCAGCCCTGAACTTAAGGGAACTCTTAACGGACAGGATTTCCATATAGCGGGAAATCTTATGGGATCTGATTTTGACATTAAGGTAGGGTCTCTTACCATCGGCCGTATCGACACTTCAAGCCAGGTCGTAAACGATGAGTACAGGGTCATGGTTTTCGATGAAAGCTATAAAGACATTATGGCCGCTATAACGATTATCTGCGATGACGTGGTCGATGCGGAAAGAAAATGGCAGTCCTGATCAGCAGTGAGCAAAATATAACCCCGTAAACTTAATTGCTTACGGGGTTTTTGTTTTGTCATTATGAGCTGTGACTGTTCGAAGATCAGCCCTTAGGCATCTGATCAGCTGTTGAAGGCTCGATGACTACTGTGTTTGTGATAAGACCCATCTTAAGGCGTGCCTTGAAGAAACCGAATCTGTTCTCGGGTGTGATATCGAATTCGGCATCCTTGCACTTTCTGTTCATGCCGTGTGTCATGTGGAGCTTATAGTGACCATATGCAACAGGGATCTTGATGGATTCAGCGTTTGCGAGGTGTCCCAAAGGAACTTCATTCAAATAAATGCTCATGCCTACTGCGACTCCCAAAGGGGATCCCATACGGTAGATCTGGATGACACCGTCCTCAGGAAGGACGAGAGCGTTGCTGCACTTTCTGCAAGGTCCGTTAGCGGGAATATCCTGAACTTCGCCGCATGAAGGACATTTGATTCTGAGTAACTGTGACATATTGTTCTCCTTTGTTTATAAAAATATGGCCCCATAGTCAGCACCGCATACATTTTAGCATTAAATGTCAAAATTTAATGAAATCTTAAGAAGTTTGTTTATGTTATCTTAATCTGGGGAAAGATAGAATAGCAATGACTCTTGGAGGAAAGCATATGGCAAACATACTCATCTGTGACGACGAACAGGATATCGTTAATGCGCTCAAGATTTATCTTAACGATCCTGACTACGTGCTGTTTGAGGCTCATAACGGAAAAGAAGCAGTTGAAACCGTAAGGGAAAACGATATCCATCTGGTTCTTCTGGATATAATGATGCCTTTGATGAACGGTATAGAAGCGATGTCGCAAATAAGGGGATTTTCTAATGTCCCGATCATACTCCTTACTGCTAAGAGTGAAGATGCAGATAAGGTGTTGGGACTTAATGTCGGAGCAGATGATTATATAACTAAGCCTTTCAGTCCCTTGGAAGTGTGCGCCAGGGTTAAGTCGCAGCTTCGAAGATACTTGAGCCTCGGCGCCGGGGCAACAAAAACTTCAGTCGTATTAACCATTGGCGGACTGGAACTTGACTATGATGCAAGGACAGTAACTTTGGATGGCGAGAATGTCTCTCTTACTAAAAAGGAGTTCGATATCTTAAAGCTCCTGATGGAGAATCCGAACAGAGTATTCTCGCCAAAAGAAATCTACAGGGAGGTTTGGCACGAAGACCCGATGGGTGCTGACAATACTGTAGCGGTTCATATTAGACATTTAAGGGAGAAGACAGAGATTGATCCTGCCGATCCGAGATATATTAAAGTGGTTTTCGGTCAGGGGTATAAGATCCAAAAGGGGAATTGATATGAGGAATTTTATCAGGACGTATGTGGGCAAGGGATTGCTTTATGCGGCAGTGATATTGTCTACCATAATGCTTGCGCTGTCTGTTCTTGGCGCAGCTTATATGATCATTGAAGACTATTATCTGAAAAGTGAAGAAGACATTCTTAACGAGAATCTGGAGAGTTTGACACTTAAATCTGCTGAAGAGGCTTTTGACAGAAATCTCAATCACAGTACAGGAAAGTTCGATAGTCAGATTGCATCTGATTATGGAAGTTTTTCGTTCAAGATCCTCGACAAAAACGGAAATGTTCTGACAAGATCAAGGACAGAACTTGATTCGTATCCATACAGAGCTTATGTGTGCGTATTGCCGTACCCGCAGACCGGCACCGGTTTTTATGAGATCACAGGCATATCCACTGATTTTATGATATACGAGGAACTCCATAAGAATAATTACTACACAGAATACTATATTGTTGAAGGCGGTATTGATCCCAACAGCGGCATGCTTGATGTTTACAGCATTTACTCTACGGTACATCATATCCTCTATTCGCTTAAGATCGGCATCTACCCGATAGGCGTTCTGTCTTTAGTATTATTGATAGTCAGCTTTGTTTCACTAATGAGCGTAGCCGGAAGAAGACCGAAGAAAGATGAGATCGTTCCGTGGTTTTTCCATAAGGTCCCATTTGATATCCTTATGACTATCTACGTGTTCTTCTCATTGGCGCTTATTTCATTTGGCGGTTCTTTCCATGATGAAGTCGGCATTGGACTCTTGTTTTTCTGCAGCCTGTTTTTACCTTTGTTCTGTATGAGCATTGCCGTAAGGATCAAGACGAAGACATTGATCAGGAATACGTTGATCTTTAAGATCCTTATGCTTCTTTGGAAGGGTATTAAAGCAGTCGGAAGATTCTTAATGACCGTAATCAAGAATATGAGACTCTTATGGAAAGTTATATTGGTATTTGTCGGACTGATGTTCTTCTGGGGTATAACAATCGCAATGCACAGCTGGAGATTTGAAGCTGTTCTATTATTTCTGGCTCCGTTTACGGTTCTTCCTGCACTTATCCTTATTACACTTCAGATAAACAGGCTCAAGAAGGGTGCGCAGGAACTTTCCGAAGGACATTTCGATCACGTTATCGATACAAAGATGATGCTTCCTGAGATAAAGAAGCATGCCGTAAATCTCAACAGCATGGCAGCAGCACAGAAGATCGCCGTTGAAGAAAAATTAAAGAGCGAGAGGATGAAGACTGAGCTTATCACTAACGTTTCTCACGATATAAAGACACCTCTCACATCGATCATAAATTATGCTGATCTGATCTCGAAAGAGGAAAATAACAGTGAGAAGACAAAGGAATATTCTGAGGTTCTCGTAAGGCAGTCCAAGAGACTTAAGACACTGCTTGAAGATCTTGTGGAGGCATCTAAAGCATCCACCGGAAATCTCGAAGTGGATCTTCAGCCTTGTGATGCACAGGTATTTATCTCGCAGTGTGCAGGTGAATACGAGGAGAAGTTCGGACAATATGATCTGACACTCATAACTTCGGTTCCCGAAGAGCCTGTCAGGATAATGGCTGACGGCAGAAGAATGCAGAGGGTTTTCGATAATCTCTTGAACAATGCATGTAAGTACTCGATGCCCGGAACCAGAGTATATGTGGACCTGAAGGAGACTGATAAAGAGGCGGTATTCACATTCAAGAATACGTCGAAAGAACAGCTCAACATGACTGAAGAAGAACTCATGGAAAGATTTACAAGAGGCGACTCTTCAAGAAATACTGAAGGCAGCGGCTTAGGACTTTCTATCGCAGGAAATCTTGCCGAACTTCAGAACGGAAAACTCAGATTAACGACTGACGGGGACCTTTTCAAGGCAACACTTTCTTTCCCGAAGATCTGACCGCGGTAGAACGTGCCTGAACTGAGTGGTTAGTGAATGTAATACTGCGCTTCGTTTTGAAATTTCCTTTTAATATTTCTATGTAAAAAATAGTTTATAATAATTTTTGAATATTCTTTTAAGGAATGAGGCGTTGTTATGAAGATTCTCAAGACGATCCTGAAAGTACTGTTAGTCATCGTGATCATTCTTGTGGTATTGGTCGGTGCATTGCTTGCCTGGCTTACCGCTGTGGAATACAAACCCGCTGATACGGAAGAAGTAAAGATCACTTCTATGAATCCTCAGCAGAAGGCGCTTAAGAAGGGTGATACGATCGATCTCATGGCCTGGAATATAGGTTACGCAGCATTGGGCGACAATGCCGATTTCTTTATGGACGGCGGCAAGATGGTCTATTCTGCAGATGAAGCCAGAGTCAGAGAGAATATCAATGCGATAGTCAATGAAGTCAAGGCGAACGATCCCGATCTGCTTCTTGTACAGGAGATCGATCTGAACAGTGACAGAAGCTATCACTTAAATGAGACTTCGTTCTTCTTCAGCGCGGGCTACAACAACAGCGCGTTTGCAAACAATTTCAAGGATGTATATGCACCGTTCCCGATCCCTCCTATGGGCAAGATCGATTCCGGTATAGCGACATTCAGCAAGTATCCTACGACATCGGCAACAAGAGTACAGCTTCCTTGTCCGTTCTCCTGGCCGGTAAGAACATTCAATCTTAAGAGATGTCTTCTTATCACGAGGATTCCTGTCGAAGGCGGCAAAGAGCTTGTAATCGTTAACCTCCATCTTGAGGCCTATGACGACGGTGAAGGTAAGGCTGCTCAGGCACAGATGCTCATGGATGTCTTCCGCGAAGAGACATCAAAGGGCAATTATGTAATCGCCGGCGGAGACTTCAACCAGAGCTTCTCCAATGTCAGCAACAACTTTGCTGTTTATCCCGAACAGTGGCAGCCTTCAATTATGGATGTTTCTTCTTACGAGGCTGACTGCCAGTTCCTGATGGATTCCAAGGTCGCATCCTGCAGATCACTCTATAAGCCCCTCATCGGCAATGAGGATACACTGCAGTATTACATGATCGACGGTTTCATTGTCTCGAAAAACATCCGCGTCGAATCTTATTCAGTCAAGGATCTGGGATTTGTTAACAGCGACCACAATCCTCAGCTCCTGAAAGTCGTACTCGAATAATCGAAGAAATATGTATACCTACAAAAAGCCTCCCTAAAGAATAGGGAGGCTTTTTGCGTGCTTCACTTTTATGGATAAGAGGTTTTGATGTCTGATCACCCTTGAGACAGGCTCAAATACTCTATATATTCAGTTGATACACATTGCGGCTTACAGTTCGAGATCGATTACAGAATGAACGGCCTCAACAGAACTGTTATGCAGCGTGATGGAAGAAGCAGCAGCTCTTGCTTTGTTAAGGTAAGAACCGATACCGATAACAAGAACTCCGGTCAGAATGACGATGATGGCAATTACCAATACCATCTCAACGAGAGTAAAACCCTTTCTTGTCTTTCCAATTCTTCTCATAAGACACCTCCCCGAATTTTTAAGTGCTCCTTATGAAACAAATATATCACAGTTCGTTCACAATGTGTTCATATTTTTCATAATTCCTCCTATTTTGTGTACTTGAACAAACGCCCTAAAACGTTTTTGTGCATGTTGATGTAAAATGCCCAATATATTTGGATTTCCAAAGGAATTTCCGCCTCGCAAATATCAAAAGCAAAGACGATTTCCGATAAAAAAGTGAATTCTGTAACAAAAGAATCTTGAATATGAATTCATAATTCTGTTTACAATTTGTTAATAAAGAAGTTTGCAGATAGGAAAAAGAACAGATTGTCAAACAGAATAAAACAAGGTATACTTTCAAAGTTCCAAAAAACGGATGCTTAGCTCAGCTGGCTAGAGTACCTGCTTGACGTGCAGGGGGTCACAGGTTCGAGTCCTGTAGCATCCACCATTTTAGTACACAGCATACGGCGATCCTGATCATTCGGTTCGCCGTTTTTGTTTTTTTTTGATGTTCAGATGGATTTTTTGCCTTTCATTAATTGGTGGAAAATAATTAAGAAATCAAGATAATATATATAAAAATCATCCGGAGAAGAGAATGGACAAGAGGATCAGCAGCAACATTAAGATATTCAGTTTTGTTGTTTCCTGGTTTATGGTCCTTTTCCATGCAGGGATGTATGACAATTCCAATGCTGTTAATCAATTTGACCGGGAATTAAGCGAATTGATCAATTACGATTACAAGCTATTGGCATTTTTCGGTCTGAGCTTCTTTTTCTCGGTGACCGGATTTCTGCTTTTCTACGGTTTGAATTACAGAAATTATCTTAAGAAGATCGAGAGACGTGTGCACTCTCTGCTGATCCCTTATCTGATTTGGCAGGCGCTCGTCCTCATAAAGGACCTGTGCATCGGGAGAAGATATGAGATCCCGGATGTTTTATTAAGGACCTTCGGACTGGAATTATGGCCTTTGAACGGACCATTATGGTATGTTTATGTCGTTTTCCTCCTGGCATTGCTGCTATCTCCGGTATTGCTGTTAATGTTCAGCAGTAAAAGATCTGCCTGGATATCTACTTTTGCAATGTTGATCCTGATAAGGTTCCTTAAGCAAACTTCGATAGAACCGGTGCGGATAGTGGTAAGCTACGGCTTGTTTTCAAGGATCCTGACATATCTGCCCGCTTATATGATCGGAGCATATT
>Ga0247610_10006901_pt1 | contig 11719 bp, 9 predicted proteins | sample 174DNAGHGhighgp2_FD_193483 | JGI IMG/M metagenome (GOLD analysis project Ga0247610, IMG submission 193483) | Sheep rumen microbial communities from Palmerston North, Manawatu-Wanganui, New Zealand - 1742 DNA GHGhigh gp2 | ecosystem: Host-associated > Mammals > Digestive system > Stomach > Rumen ...
CGAAGTAGCTGACCAAGGAATCCACCGTGGGCAGCCACTTTTCGGTGAATACCGTGTCGGCACGGTTGCACTGGCTCACGTAGCTGAGCCTCTGGCGCATCGTCTCGTTGTCAGTGCAAGAGGCAAGCACCGTAGCCATGAGAAATACCGATATGATGTATATGATGAATTTCATAATGGTCAACGCTCAATAAACTTCCTCCCATTTTGGATACGAACCAACGTGTTTGATTGGGACGGTCTTCCAACCAAATCGTATGAGTGAGGAGAATTACTGGGATTGACGAAAGTGCCAACTTGGATATCATTAGGTATAACTGGTTTGAGGTCAATATAATCAATGTCTGGCAACCAGTAAGTGGCATTAGACAGACGAATGGTGTTACGACCTTTTTGCAGTTGAATGGTAACGTTTTTCTTACCCACAGTCTGCCAACCACCTGAATTGACATTAACAGACTGTACCCTCTTGCCATTTACCGTAACGTTGATATTACGGTTCTCTCCACTTATATATGCAATCGTCATCTGATATTCACCACCATCAAGGCTATATACATCACGCCATTGCAAATCGTTTTGTTCACCATATCCCAGCCAACCAGCTTTCATGCCACAACTGCAAATGTCGCTATATTCATAAATGCCCGTCCGCTCCGCTTGGTTGTTTTTCAGTTCTTGATAGTCGCTGATGTAAGCCGTCTCTGCCTCGTAGCGACTACGTTCCAATCGCTCAGTAGCCTCAGCCATATAGATACGAGTGCCATGAGCAGGAACTGTCACCTCATATTGCTCGGTGAAGTCACCCACATCTTTTCTTTGGAAAAGGTCACGCAACTTCACGGTTCCTCCTAAACAAAGATTCTCAAACTTAACTGTGGCTTTCCTCTGTGCATCATTGGGATTATAAACGGCAAAAGCACGCTTCGTCCCGTTTAATGTCTCTATGTCTTTCACCAAGACATAACACCCATTGGTGAATGCCACAACGTAAGCTTGCTGATAGAGAGTATCTTGATTTAGGGCTATCAGTTCTTTGTTTTTCAATAAATTGAGAGCAGTGGTTTTTATTGTGGTTAGGTCGCAACCGATAAGCAGTGGCGAGTTCATGATACACCACATACCAAAGTGAGTTTTATCTTCCTCGGTGGTCATGGAACGACCCACTTCCAACATATCCATATCATTGAAGCGACCATCGTAGCAATAGGCGCTCATATAGAGATTCTCTGAGAGAATGCCTTTTACCGATTCCCAACCATCCCAAATATCACGGGTGGTACGCCAAGAAAATGCCACATCATGAACCCACGTTCCTGGGTAAGCCCATCGGCAAACGTTCAGTCGAACATCATTGCGCCCCGTAGCCTTGATGGCATTGCTGATAGCTGTATAACGCTGCTGGGGGTCAAGAGCTAAGTGTTGTTTGTTTTGCGGGGCATCACCACCGCAAAAGTCCACCTTGATGAAATCGAAGCCACACTCCTTGAAATAGAAATCAGCATCGCGCTGGTCGTATTGATAAAAGCCCACGTTGACACTAAGCACATCACCATTGTACATATTACCACATGTGTTTGCACCTGCATCGCTGTAGATACCAGCCTTCAAGCCTTTAGAATGGATATAGTCTGCCACGGTTTTCAGTCCTTTGGGGAAACGAGTAGGATGAATGATGAGTTCACCTGTTGAAGTATTGCGACCGCCAAAGAACCCATCATCAATGTTGATGTGGTCAAAGCCAACCGCTTTCAGACCTTTTGCCACGATAGCATCTGCCTGTCGGCGAATCAGCGCATCATTGATATTCACCCCGTATGTGTTCCATGAACTCCAGCCCATCGTGGGACCTCCCTGAGCCATCAAGCTCAACTGCATCCATACAAGACAGCAGCAAAAAAATAATCGTCTCATCTATTCTCATTTACAATTACTTTGCAAAAGTACGAAATCTTTCATATACAAAAGAATGTTCGAATGCAAAAAATACAACAAATTGTTGGTTGAATTATTTTTTTTCGTAATTTTGCATCATTATTACACAACCATCAAAATAAGCAATTGATATGAAAAATCTGACAATGACATTGATGTTGCTCTTTGCTTGCGCCATAAACAGCCAAGCCAAGGTGAGACTACCACACATCTTGAGCAACAACATGGTTTTACAACAAAATTCTGAAGCACGGTTATGGGGATGGGACAAACCAGGCAAGACCGTCTTGGTTACCACCTCATGGAACAATAAGACCTATACCGTGAAAACGGGTAATGACGGGAAATGGATGGTAAGCGTGAAAACTCCTGCTGCCAGTTACACTCCATATACCATTACGTTCAACGACGGCGAAAAGACCACCCTTAAAAACATCCTTTCGGGTGAGGTGTGGGTGTGTGCAGGTCAATCGAACATGGAAATGCCCGTGAAAGGATTTGGCAACTGTCCCGTAGAAAACTATAACGACTATGTGGCAGAAGCTCGATTGTTTAAGGGAATCCATTACGTGAAGATTCCCAGCGTCATGTCGATGACTCCGCAGGAAGATGCCAATTGTGAATGGAAAGAAATCAATGCCTCGACAATTGCCGACTGTTCTGCCACGGGTTATTTCTTTGCAAGAATGGTCAATAAGGCTATAGACATCCCTGTGGGATTGATCATGGCTAATAAAGGAGGTACGCGCGTAGAAAGTTGGTTGGATGCCGACAACCTCAAGCAGCACACTACTGAAAGCCTTGACTCGATGGAGAACGTGAAGAAGTTTTCTTGGGACTACCATCGCCCACTGGTGTGGGGCAATGGCACATTCCACCCCATCCTGAACTATACCGTCAAGGGCATCTTATATTATCAAGGTTGCTCCAACGTAGGCGACCCAGCCGGTCAATATACCAGTCGCCTTAAACTCTTGGCAGAGCAATGGCGCAGGGATTTCCATCTGGGAGAGATACCTTTCTATTTCGTGGAGATTGCACCGTATTATTACGACAAGATGGATGGTGACTGGGGAGCTAAACTGCGTGAACAACAATTCAATGCCCAAAAGGTGATTCCAAACAGTGCGATTGTCTGCACCAATGACCTTGTTTACCCTTGGGAAACACAACAGATACACCCCTGTCAAAAGCGACAGGTGGGCGAGAGATTGGCTTATCATGCCCTCAACAAACTCTACGGGATGAACCAAATCCTATGCGAGAGTCCTACGGTGAAGGAATATTCGTTTAAGGGCGACACCTGTTTCGTAAAGATACAAAACGACTATGGTGCCATCAGCAGATACGAAGACATACAAGGCTTTGAACTGGCTGGAGAAGACAAGGTGTTTCATCCCGCCAACGCCTATTACTATTGGACGAAAGGCATTATCATCACGTCGTCTGAAGTGAAAAACCCTGTGGCAGTACGTTATTGTTTCAAGAACTTCCAACTTGGAAACGTGAAGAATGCTGCCTCTCTGCCATTGTTCCCATTTAGAAGCGACGATTGGTAAATGATGTCACATCCTTTAGAACGATTCCAATATTGCCCTGTTTGCGGAAGCAAGAGATTTGAGGCAAATAGCGAGAAAAGCAAGAAATGCGGAGACTGCGGATTTGAATATTTCATGAATCCGAGTTCTGCCAACGTGGCATTTATCCTTAACGACAAGAACGAATTGCTCGTGACAAGGAGGAAAAATAATCCTGCCAAGGGAACACTCGACCTTCCTGGTGGTTTCGCCGATATCGGTGAAACTGCCGAAGAGGGCGTGATAAGGGAGGTCAAGGAAGAAACAGGGCTCGAAGTAACTAACGTCAGCTATCTTTTCAGCATCAACAACACCTACTTATACAGCAACCTGAACATACCCACGCTCGACCTTTTCTATCTTTGCGAGGTGAAAGATACGAACCATCTACACGCAGCAGACGATGCAGAAGATTGCATGTGGATTCCACTCAATGAAATCAAAACAGAACTGTTTGGATTGGCGTCATTGAGGAAAGGATTGGAAAGATTCATTTCCACACGATTGTCACCAAAAACAATCCACCAATAAAACAATGAAATAACACTAAAAGATTGTAAATATTTCTAAACAAAAATCAAAAACCACAAAAAATTAGAAGATTTTGCCTATATTAATAATGTATAAGCAAAAGATTTCATTACTTTTGCGCCCTAAATAAACCCATAAACGGATTATGCAAGAAAATTTAGTTATTGTAGAGAGTCCTGCTAAGGCCAAAACCATTGAGAAGTTTTTAGGTAAAGATTTCAAGGTAATGTCTTCTTACGGTCACATCCGTGACTTGAAGAAAAAGGAGATAAGCATTAACATGGACAATTTAAATCCTGACTATGAGATTCCAGAGGAAAAGCGCAAACTGGTTTCCGACTTGAAAGCCAAAGCCAAGAAAGCCAAGACCATCTGGCTCGCTTCCGATGAAGACCGCGAGGGAGAAGCCATTTCATGGCACCTTTGCGAAGTGTTAGGATTAGACGAGGAAAACACAAACAGGATTGTTTTTCATGAGATAACCAAGACAGCCATCTTAGATGCCATCAAGCATCCTCGCCACTTAGACATGAATTTAGTAAACGCCCAACAAGCACGCAGGCTGCTTGACCGTTTGGTGGGCTTTAAGTTGTCTCCCGTACTTTGGCGGAAGGTGAAACCCGCCTTGTCTGCCGGTCGTGTGCAGAGCGTGGCTGTTCGTTTGATTGTTGAGAGAGAACGAGAGATTCAAGCATTCAAGAGCGAGCCATATTACCGTATCAATGCCATATTCACACCCATTGGTGGAGAAACAGAGGTAAAGGCAGAATTAGATACACGATTCAAGACCCACGAAGAAGCCATCTCTTTCTTGGAGAAGTGCAAGGATGCAACGTTTATGGTTGATGCCATCAGCAAGAAACCATTAAAGCGTATGCCCGCTCCACCATTCACCACATCAACGTTACAACAAGAAGCCGCTCGTAAGTTGGGATTCTCAGTAAGTCAAACCATGATGGTAGCCCAACGTCTTTACGAGAACGGATTTATCACATATATGCGTACAGACAGCGTAAACCTGTCTAAGCTGTGCCTTGCCACCAGTAAGGAAGAAGTGACCAAGCTGTACGGTAAGGAATATAGCCAGACCCGCAATTTCCAAACCAAGACCAAAGGAGCACAAGAGGCGCACGAAGCCATTCGCCCTACTGACATGAAGAGTTTGGAAATCAGTGGAACGGCACAAGAGAAACGTTTGTACGACTTGATCTGGAAGCGCACCGCTGCCTCACAAATGGCAGAAGCCGAAATAGAAAAAACCACCATTGAGATTGCCATTCAGCATCCTACCTTTGGAGCAATGAGCAACAAGTTTATCGCCAACGGTGAAGTTATCACCTTTGACGGTTTCCTGAAAGTTTATCGTGAATCTACTGAAGACGAGGAGAACGGACAGGAAGAGTTTTCACACGTATTGCCCGACATGAAGAAAGGCGATGCTTTGGTTCGCCAGGAAGTCAACTCTATCGAACGCTTCAGTCAGGGTCCCATCCGTTACTCTGAGGCAAGCTTGGTACATAAGTTAGAGGAATTGGGAATCGGTCGTCCTTCTACATACGCCCCAACCATCAGTACCATCCAGCAACGTGAATACGTGCAAAAGGGAGAGAAGAAGAGTGAGGAGCGAAAGTACACCATTGACGTGCTGAAGAACAACAAGATAACCACCAAGGAAAAGAAGGAAATGGTGGGAAGCGAAAAGGGAAAGCTCTTACCTACAGATATCGGAACAGTGGTGAATGATTTCCTGATGGAGAACTTCCCCGACATCATGGACTATCACTTTACGGCAAATATCGAAGAGGAATTTGACAGCATAGCAGCAGGTAAATCTGACTGGGAAAAAGTAATCAAAGACTTCTACAAAGATTTTGAGCCTGAAGTGGAAGGAGTATTGAAGTCTCGCTCTGAACACAAGGCTGGCGAACGTGAGATAGGTATAGACCCCAAATCAGGCAGACCCATCTTTGCCAAGATTGGAAGGTTTGGACCAGTGATTCAGATAGGTGCAGCCGATGACTCTGTGAAGCCACAGTTTGCACAGATACCTGCCGACAAGAGCATGGAATCCATCACCCTTGAAGAAGCATTGGAATTGTTTAAGTTGCCACGTACATTGGGTGAGATGGAAGGTTCTCCCGTGGTAGTGGGAACGGGTAGGTTTGGTCCATACATCATGCATGACCGCAAGTTTGTATCTCTTCCCAAAGACGAAGACCCTCTGACAGTGACCATAGAAACTGCCATTGAATTGATCAACGAAAAGCGTAAGCAAGACCAGCAACGCCACTTAAAGGCATTTGACAATGACCCTAAGATGGAAATCCTCAACGGCAGATACGGTCCGTACATTGCTTACGACGGCAAGAACTATCGCATACCCAAGGCTTTGCACTCAAAGGTGAAAGAGTTAACTTACGAGCAGTGCCAGGAGATCATTGAGAAAATGAAGAAGTAACCCCATAAAAAGGAGCATATTGATTCGCATTATTATTATAGGATATATGGGAGCCGGAAAGACAACGGTCGGAAAGGCTCTTTCAAAAGAATTGGGCATTCCCTTCTATGACCTTGACTGGTACATTGAAAACAGGATGCGCAAGACTATCAAGCAAATATTCGACGAACGAGGCGAAGAGGGATTCAGGAAAATCGAACATAACATGCTGCATGAGGTGGCAGAATTTGAAAATATCATCCTGAGTTGTGGCGGAGGCACTCCTTGTTTCTATGACAACATGGAATATCTCAACCAGCAAGGTGAAACCGTTTACCTGAAAGCTACGCCAGAAGTATTATACGGACATTTGAAAATAGGAAAATCAGTACGCCCCTTGTTGCTCAACAAGACACCCGAGGAAGTGCAAGAATTTATCAAGGAGCAGTTGGAATACCGCGAGCCGTTCTATGCCAAGGCAAAGAAGACTCTTGATGTCAACTTGCTTGACAACTTTGAGAAGATACAAATCTCCGTGCAGAAATTACGTGAATTGCTAAACATATAACAATCCCAAAAATTCCACATCTATCAATGAAGAAATGGACAATTGAAGACTCGAAGGAACTCTACAACATCAACGGATGGGGTACCTCGTATTTTGGCGTCAACGAAAATGGCAACGTTTACGTCACACCGTGTAAGGACAACACACAAATAGACTTACGCGAGGTGATGGATGAATTGGCACTACGTGACGTGCAACCACCTGTCTTATTGAGATTCCCTGACATCTTGGACAACCGCATTGAAAAAACAGCCAGTTGTTTCAAGAAAGCCAAGGAAGAATATGGATATAAAGGTGACAACTTCATTATCTATCCCATTAAGGTAAACCAGATGCAACCCGTGGTTGAGGAAATCATCTCGCACGGAAGGAAATTCAACTTAGGACTTGAAGCTGGCTCTAAGCCAGAACTTCATGCGGTAATAGCCGTACAATGTCAAAGCGACTCTCTGATCATCTGCAATGGATACAAAGACCAAAGTTATATAGAACTGGCTCTGCTGGCACAAAAGATGGGCAAGCGTATCTTCATTGTCGTGGAAAAGCTCAATGAACTTGAGATTATTGCCAAGGCAGCCAAGAAACTAAACGTAAAGCCTAACTTGGGCATTCGTATCAAACTTGCATCAAGTGGTTCCGGCAAATGGGAGGAAAGTGGTGGCGATGCTTCTAAGTTTGGATTGACAAGTGCCGAATTGCTTAGCGCACTTCAAATCCTTGACGATAAGGGTATGCACGACAGCCTACGTTTGATACACTTCCATATCGGTAGCCAAATTACGAAAATACGACGTATTCAAACGGCATTGCGCGAAGCTGCCCAATTCTACATCCAACTGCACAAGATGGGATACAACGTAGATTTCGTGGATTGCGGCGGTGGTCTTGGCGTGGATTATGATGGTACTCGTTCATCAAGTAGCGAGAGTTCTGTGAACTATTCTATTCAAGAATATGTGAACGACTGTATCTACCAGTTTGTAGAAGCAGCCAACAAGAATAACATCCCCCACCCCAACCTGATTACAGAGAGCGGCAGGTCTTTGGCTGCACATCACAGTGTGTTGGTCATTGACGTACTGGAAACGGCAAGTCTGCCAGAAATGCCAGAGGAATTTGAACCCAAAGAAAATGACCACCAACTGGTGAAAGACTTATATGAGATTTGGGACAACCTAAACTCTCGCTCCATGTTGGAAGACTGGCACGATGCCGAACAGATACGCGAGGAAGCACTCGACTTGTTCTCTCACGGACTTATCGACTTGAGGACACGTGCAGAAATTGAGAGTATGTTTTGGAGTGTGTGTCGTGAAATCAACGCTATCGCCAAGTCGCTCAAGCATGTTCCGGAAGAGTTGAAGAACTTAGACAAACTTCTGGCAGATAAATATTTCTGCAACTTCTCGCTTTTCCAGAGTCTGCCAGATTCATGGGCTATCGACCAATTATTCCCCATCGTTCCCATCCAACGCCTTGACGAGCGTCCGTCACGCAATGCCACTCTTCAAGACATCACTTGCGACTCTGACGGAAAGATTGCCAACTTCGTAACAAACAGGCACATCGGACACGTATTGCCCATTCATACCTTGAAAAGAAATGAGGATTATTACTTAGGTGTATTTCTCGTGGGAGCTTACCAAGAAATACTTGGCGACATGCACAATCTCTTCGGTGACACCAATGCCGTTCACATATCCGTGAAAGACGGACAGTATCATATCGACCAAATATTCGACGGAGAAACCGTAGAGGAGGTGCTCGACTACGTACAATATAATCCCAAGAAACTGGTAAGACAATTAGAAATTTGGGTTGCCAAGAGCGTGAAACAAGGAAAGATTTCCCTCGAAGAAGGCAAGGAATTTCTCTCCAACTATCGCTCTGGTCTCTACGGTTACACATATCTTGAATAAAAAACATGGAAAAACTCACAATCGTGAAAGTTGGTGGAGCTGTGGTCGAAGACGAATCACAGCTCTCTCAATTATTAACTAATTTCTCTGCCATCCCCGGAAAGAAACTATTGGTACACGGTGGGGGCAGACGTGCCACAAAGGTGGCTTCCGAACTTGGAATAGAAAGCAAGATGGTCAATGGACGACGCATCACTGATGCCAAAACGTTGGAAGTGGTCACTATGGTTTATGGAGGACTGGTCAATAAAAACCTTGTTGCCCAACTGCAAGCCTGTGGAGTGAATGCCTTGGGACTGACGGGAGCAGACATTGACATCATTCGCTCACACAAACGTCCTGTCAAAGATGGTATCGACTATGGCTTTGTTGGGGATGTGGATTATGCCAATGGCGAAATGCTCAACACACTCATTCAAGCAAACATCACCCCCGTGATTGCACCTCTCACCCACGACGGACACGGCAATATTCTGAACACCAATGCTGACACGATGGCTTCGGAAACGGCAAAGGCTTTGGCTCCGTTCTTCGACGTTACATTGATTTTCGCATTCGAGAAAGCGGGCGTACTGCAAGACCCAGATGACGACAACAGTGTCATTCCCGTTATCAACAAACAATTGTATCAGCAATATGTGGAAAAGGGTATTATCTCAGGAGGAATGATGCCCAAGATTGAAAACGCACTGGCAGCTATAGAGGCTGGCGTAAGCAAAGTAGTCATCACTTTGGCAACCGCCATCAATGGCAATAGTGGTACAATTATCCAACCATAGAAAAAATTTTCAAAAAAAGTTTGTTTTTCTTGTAACTTTCCAATAGTTGAATCGTCATTTATAAAGAGAGAAGATGAAAAATATCAGTTTTCGCAACGATGTGCTGCCGTTGAAGAATGCACTCTATCGGCTCGCCCTACGCATCACTCTCGATAGCGCAGATGCTGAAGACATCGTACAAGAAACACTGATAAAAGTATGGAACAAACGCGACCAGTGGGAAGAGATAGAGTCCATCGAGGCATTTTGCTTGACAATATGCAGGAACTTATCACTCGACCATATCAAGAAATCTGGCAGTCAGCATGAGTCGCTTGACGAAATGAATACGGAAAAACCAGACAGGTCTCTCAACCCATACGAACACATCATACAAAAGGATCACATCCAGATTGTAAGAAACATCATCAACTCTCTTCCTGAGAAACAAAAGACATGCGTTCAACTGCGTGACTTCGAGGGAAAGACATATAAGGAGATTGCCCATATCATGGACATCACCGAAGAACAAGTAAAAGTAAACATATTCAGAGCCAGACAAGCTATCAAGCAAAGGTTTCAAAAATTAAATAATTATGGACTATAAATACATCAACCAACTGCTCGAACTCTATTGGAGCTGCAAGACTACTCTTGAAGAAGAGGAGATTCTTCGCACGTTCTTTAGCCAGATCGACATCCCAGAGGAGTTTGAGAAGTACCGTCCATTGTTCCTATACGAACAGGTTGAACGTAAAACCAATGTCTTGGGAAATGATTTTGACGAGAAAATCCTCTCTTTGATTGACGAACCTATTCCCGTCAAGGCACGTACCGTTTCATTTACCCAGCGCTTGATGCCCTTATTCAGGGCTGCGGCTATCGTTGCCATTATCTTAACGCTTGGCAATGCGGCACAGGTGGCTTTCAATAGTGGTACAGATGACTACAACTACAACACGGCTGGCATTGAGCAGATGCAACAAGGTACAGCCGTTGCCTTCTCGAAAGATTCTACCACGGTAGATTCTATGAAGCAGAGCAACCTGCAAGGGTTGACCAACGAAGCCATCGTACCATCTACGAAAAATTGATTTTTTCTATGCTTTCTATAAAATAATCATGTTTGTAAAACGAAGGAAGCTGTGAAGCTTCTCTATTCTCTCAAAAATTTTCATAACATACTAAAGGGGGTTGCAGCAAATGCACCCCCTATGTTATTTATGGGCAAGAAGAACGCCTTGGGCTATATGGGCTCAATAGCCCATTGGGTTAGAAACCATAGCTTAATATGTTACAAAGGCTCAGTCGATATTTGGTATGGGAATTAAGATTGAATCTTTATTCTTTGCCGTAGTTTCATATCATAGAATTGACTATTAATTTGAGAACGGAGAAATGCCGTAGGCATTGGATAATAGTAGCCAGCTATGCAGAAACGCCTTTAGGTGTTTCGAAATGGCTGGGTAGGAAGATACACATATAATTCCTTGCTGTTAGGCAAGGGACATGATGAATCATGTCGCAAACCTAAAGGCTTGCATTTTTATATATCCATATCTTAACCAGCCATTTCGCTGCCCCCAATGGGGCAGCTGCATAGCTGGCTACTACCATCTGATGCCTACGGCATCTTTGATGCAAGCTATGATTATCTAACTAAGTTTTATCCCTCATGAATAATCGACTGAGCCAAACAAGAACATCTTAATAAGCGTAGGAGGGCATGTGAAACGACATGCCCTCCTATTTATTTATAGCAACACAGATGTGTCTTCTGTAGATAATAAAAAATCAAGAAAAAGAGCTCAAAAAAAAAACACTTAACTATTTCGAAAGTTTTAGTTAAGTGTTTCTATAGTTTTACTTAGGGATTGTCGTTTAATTCTTCTGTATAGGCTTGCATAATGCTTTGCCATTGACTGGTTCTAGTATCAGCCTTGCTATTATTGCATTTTCTGATGGCTAAAGCTAGTATTTTGGGGGCATTTCCC
>Ga0247610_10006903_pt1 | contig 11718 bp, 8 predicted proteins | sample 174DNAGHGhighgp2_FD_193483 | JGI IMG/M metagenome (GOLD analysis project Ga0247610, IMG submission 193483) | Sheep rumen microbial communities from Palmerston North, Manawatu-Wanganui, New Zealand - 1742 DNA GHGhigh gp2 | ecosystem: Host-associated > Mammals > Digestive system > Stomach > Rumen ...
GGTAAAATTTATTGGGGGATGGGGTTTGGGGGATTGGGGATGGGGGATTGGGGATTGGGCCCAATCCCCAATCCCCAATCCCCAATCCCCAATCCCCAATCCCCATTATCCAATTCATTTTTTCAATTTATTTTAAAATTAAATATAAAATTAAATTAATAAATAATTAAATTAATAATTTTTTTAAAAATGCAGAATTAACACGAATATTTTTAATAATAGCATCATTTATTTTTATATCACTTTTTTTATAAAAGAATAAGAAACCATTTGAAGTATCTACTTCAATTGTATTATCTTTTTGATTATAAGAATATTTGCAATTTTTACTATTATAAATAATAGAAGTACTATTACTAGTACTAGCACTATCATTAAATTCATACCATGTATCATTGTCGAAACAATTTTTACAAATTGCAATATTATGACCTGAATTTACTCCTCCCAAATGTTTTATAAAACCAATCAATTCATATTCATAATCAGTATTATTTAATTTATTCTTTAGTTTTAGTTCTTTTGGAATTATAACATTATGATTATAAAATTCTTTCTCACCTACTCTTTTTAAATTAATTATTAATATTTTTGGTAGAGAAAAAATAATTGAAGTTGTTGTTACCCTATCACATTTACATTTAGAGCAATAAAAATCTTTTTCACCGCAATGACTTTGGCCATATTGATAATATTGAATTGACTCATTAAGAGATTTAATAGGTTTATTAATAAAAGTCATAATGGGAAGATTTAAAACACAAAAACTTTGAAAAGTATAGTTAATATAGTTACAGTTTTTATTTTTACATATATATTTATCTTCCTGAATTCCAAAAAATATATCGGTAATAATAGAATTTCTTTTTTCATATAATCTATCACTAAATTCAATGAATTTCTTTTTTTCTGATATATTATCAAATATATTACCTACTTCGATTTTTTGTAGTATTTTTTGTCCGATAGTTTTCCTCGTTTCTTTTTCTAATAAATTTAAAATATATATTAAACATATATTACTATCATATTGTTCACCAAATCTGAATATTGGTGCTGAATCGCTTAACTTCAAAAAAAATTCTTTTGGAGAAACATATTTATATGTATCTTGATTAATCAAATTAGCTATTAATTCACAATATTTATATGTAAATCCATTCGGATTGAATTCCCTGTAGTTTTCTAATAAATAATTAGTTAAAAGAAAAATATTTTTTAAATTCTGAAGAACAGAATTAAGATAGCATACATTACCAAAATTAATTAAACCTATAGTTCCATCGACAAATCTTTTTTTAGTTCCTTGCTCATTTTCTGGTTTTGCTTCTTTTTTTGTTTGTCTTTGAAAAACTGATCCTGATCTTCCTTTTATATTGTTCACTTTATTCATATTATCTACTTGAGATTTTTCTTCTTTTTTATTTGCTTCATTGATTTTCTGACTACCAGTACAATTTCTAATTCCTATATTATTTTGTATCATCTTTAGATTATTATTATTTGGATTAGATACATATAAAGGATTTATTTGTACTTTTTTCTCTGAATTTTTATTTATTCCAAAATAATTTTGGATATTGTTATTATAATTGTTTGAATTATTATTATAGTTATTTTTATTGTTAACATTATAGTTATTTTTATAGTTGCTATTATTATTATATATATTATTATTAAAGTTATTATTATAGTTATTTTTACAATTATTATTATATATATTATGATTGATATTATTATTATAGATATTATTTTGCTTATTATTATATATATTATTGTTATAGTTATTTTTCAAAAAATTATTTTGCGGATTAACTAAATTTAATTTTTTTTTATTATCTGTAATGGAAAAATAATGCCTTTCCTTTGAACCAGGTTCTAATTGTTTATAATTATTATAATTACTTTTTCTGTTATAAGGAATAAAGTTGTTATTACTCATATTAATATTAAATTAATTGCATTTTCTTTAAATGCTCAAATAGGGAAAAATAGTTAATCAATAAAAAATCAAAATTAGTTTACATTTATTTTTATATAATGAATATTAACAAATTGTAAAAATAGATAAAATTAAATGAAATTATTTATTGTCGACTCCCAGAATGTCTCAAAACCTATTAATATAATGGAATCTGAAACAGTCGCTGATTTGAAAGCTGAAATTAAAAAGAAAAATAATATAGTTGGTGATATTGAACTTGTATTTGATTCTGAAATTCTTAATGATAATGATAAATTATGTAAATTGGAAATTAAGGATGGAATGACAATAAATTATCTTGGCATATACCCTGCAGGTTTACAGTCGTAAATAAATAAATAAGATATTATATTTATTGGAATATAAAATATTTTAAAACGTAATTAATATTTATTATTAATATTAAATTATTTTAAATTATGAAAAATTTATTCTGGAATTTTAATTGCATTTTGTTCACAATTTTCTTTAACATTTTTTTTATATTGCTCTATATTTTCTTTATATAGTTTTGCAATATCTTCTTGATAAGGACTATCTGGATTTGGTTTTTCAAATATAATAAAAATAGATAATAGAACAGTACTAATATCATGCCTTATTTTCCATTTATCATTATTTGTCAAAGATTGTACACAAACTTTACCTAAATCACTTATATTCATATGATAAATTTTTGTTTTGCAATATACTGTTGGTGCTGAGTTAGGATAATCTATTGGAAATTCAATTTCAAATTTGAACATATATCCGCTATAAGGAGAATTTTTGGGCGCTCTCATCAATGCATTCCATTTAAACATATTATATATTTTACCTTTTTTTTGAGGACCCGCTGTACATCCAATTTGAGTCAATAATCCTGATTTTTTTAATAAATCCCATTCATTTCTTATAACTTCTTCTGGTGTTGTCATTATTTCAAATAATGTTTTTTTCTTAAATAGTTTAGGCATAACTAATTTTGATATTTAATATTAAAAAATTTTAAAAATATATTTATATAAATTTTTCTATGAGTGAAATATATATAAGAGAAGAACTAGATAGAATAAAAACTAGTTCATTATTAACCTATATAGGTAGTTCAGCAGGACCTAAAAAAAAAACAGATATATACAAGTGGAATATTTTATTAAAAGGACCAAATAAAACTTGTTATGAAGGTGGATTATTTAAATTATATTTAGAATTTCCACAAAATTATCCTGAAGATCCGCCAAAAATAAAATTTGTAACTAAAATATATCATCCTAATATTTCATTAGAAGATGGAGTAATATGTATTTCTTCTCTTTCTTCCGATTGGGATCCTTCTTATAATATTATAAATGTAATTTATTCCATTTATGATATGTTAAAAAATCCGGATTTAGGGCATGGTCTAAATGAAGAAGCTTTATCATTATATCAAAATGATTACGAAAAATTTTCAGAAAAAGTAAAAGAAACAATTAAAGAAAATTCATTGTTTCAAATTGATAATTCATATTAAAAAATATTTTAAAATTATTTATTAATTTAATTAAATTTATATTATACAATTTGTTTTAAATATTCAACATTATCAACATCACTACCAATTTTTATGTAACATAAGAAAAATATTTTATCCAGTTTTGGTTCTCCATTTATAGGAATACAATTAGAATCATTATATTCATACCATTTATTATCGAACATATTTTTACAGAAAGAAAAATTATGTCCAGAATTTTCATCCCCTTCATGTTTGATAAACCCTCTTAATTCATAAATCGAATTATTTTCTATTTTATGAATAATTTTTCCCATATTTAATTTGAAAGGTATTTTTACTTCATTTAAATATGCAGTATTCTCCCCAATTCTTTTTAAATTTATCATTAATACTGGAGGTAGTTCATATATTATGAAATTTTGTACTATTTTTGTACTATGACATTTAGAGCATTCATCTTCTAGTTCTTTTTCTGCTTGGAAATTTTCAAAACATTGTTCTAAACTTTCAACAGGTCCTTTTTCAGTAGATATAGGAAAATCTAAAAAGCATGTACTCTGAAATGGTTCATTAGAATCTTGGCAAGATTTGCAAATTATTTTATTTGAATAAAATAAATAAAAAAATTCATAAACAAATGATGTATGTTTCTTATAATAATTATCTTTATATATTTGAAATTTGCTTAATATGCTTTGATTTTTAGATTTATTCATATCTAGATTTTTCGTCTTTTTATCATTTGGATTATTTAATTTTTTTGTAATAATATTCAATAATGATAAATAAAATATGGTTGAATCATATTGGCTATTCCCGGCAAACTTTTTATTTTCTATACCTAAATTTTTTTTGAATTCTTTTGGATTAAATGAAGATATATTTGATTTACATAAATTAATTAATAATTCTCTAAAGGAACATATAAATTTATCCTCATTATTTTCTAATTTAAAAAAATAATAGGTAAATTTTGGTATATTCTTCAATATCTGAAGAACTGAATTTATATAGCAATTATTTCCAATATTATCCAATCCAACTCTTGCGTAATTTTTATCAAAAAATAATTGCTTTTTTAATTCTTGCTGTTTTATATTACATTTGTTTTCTTGATGTAGTTTATTTAAAGTATCACCAAACTTTCGAAAACTTCCATTTATTAATTTTATTGTTTTTTGTTTTAAAGTATTATTAATTAAATAAATTTGATTTTTGAAACCATTGAGTTTTTGTTCATTATCATTTATTTTTTGATCAAGATTTTTTAATTCTTTACCTTTTTCTTCATTTTGAATTTTTAAAAAGGTTTGTTCTTCATTTAAAGCTTCTATTTGTTTATTCAATATATCAATTTCTTGCACTTTTTTTTTCAACTCCTCAAATTTTTTGTTATTTTCTTCTTTATTATCTTTTAATTTTGAATTAAATTCATTTTTATTATTTTTAATTTGCAAATATAATTCAGTTTTTAAAGCTTCTTTTTCTTTCTTTTCTGTTTTAATTTGTTCTTTCAGATTTTCAATTTCAATTTGGCTTTCATTTTTAAATTTTTCAAAATTTGTTTTATAAATATTTATTTGATTAATTAAGTTAGATATTTTTGAATCAAAATCATTTTTTAATTTTTCTGTTTCAGTCTTAAATTCATTTTTCAAAACTTTATTTTCTTCTTCAATTTTTTTCGTTAAATTTTCTATTTTATTATTATTTTCAACTTTATCTTTTTCTTTTTCTGTTTCAATAATTTTTTTAAGGTCATTTATTTCATTAGTTATCTGTAATTTTATTTTATCATTATTTATCGATATTTGTTCATTAATTTTTATAATTTCAGAATTTAAATTTTTAATTTCGGGGTCAATGATATTATCTTTTATATCACCTTTAATTAGGTTTTTATATTTTTCTTTTTCTTTCTCAATCCACTCATTTCTCATTTGCTCCAAAACATAGTCTCCATTATAAAAAGGAAATGGACTAAAATAATGATTATTTTTAATATTTTCATTATGTAATTTAATTTCACCATTTTTTATTGATTTAACATCTGAAGATATTTCTTGTATAATTTCATATAAATCTGAATTTTTTTTTTCGATGCTTTCTTCAATACAAAAATTTTTTTTTAATTTATTTTTTATAATATTTTTATCATTGTTTGTAATTAAATTAATATTCTCGTATGGAATTTCATTATATTTTGAAATTTGTATTTTATCTTTATTTCCATCCGAATTGAATTCTTTTTTTTTCTCACAATTTCCCATTTGGTTTAAAAATTGAGAAATATTTATCTAAGGATTGAACTATTATTTTTTTATTGAATCAAAATTAGTTATCCGAATAATAGTTAAGATATATATTATATTTATGATAAACTTTTTCTATAGAGAAAATGAGTAAAATAAGCCTTGAAAAAGATGATATTATAGATCATGATAAATGGTCAAGACAAATAAGAACATATGGTATAGAAATTACAAAAATACTATCAAATTTAAAAATTTTATTAGTTGGATTAAAAGGTTATGGAATAGAAATTGCAAAAAATATTGTTTTATCTAATCCAAATCAACTTTCGATTTTTGATGATGAAATTTGTGAAATTAATGATTTAGGAAGTAATTTTTTTTTGGCAGAAGAAAATGTATTAAATAAAGATAGAAGAGATGAAGCATGTATCAAAAAATTATCTGAATTAAATCCTACAACAAAAATTTTTATTGAAAATAATTTTTTATCAAATATAAAAAATTTTGATGTTATTATAATATCTAAATTCATTAATTCAAATATAATTAAAAAAATTAATAATGAATGTCATGAAAACAATAAGGGTTTTATATATACTATTTCTTTAGGTTTAGCAGGTTTCATATTCAGTGATTTTGGAAAATATCATAAAATTTTGGATAAAACAGGAAAAGAGAAAGGAAAATTTTATATATCTAATATCACAAATGAAAAAAATGGAAAAATAAAAATTGATTTTAGAAACACAGATAAAAGATTAGAAGAAAATGGATATTTAATTTTCAAACAAGTGGAAGGTATGAAAGAAATAAATTCTCCTTCACCAAGACATTATGAAACAAATACCGAAAATGATGAAGAATTTTTTATAGGAGATACTTCAAATTATGGTAAATACACAGGAGGAGGTATTGCGGAAGAATTTTTTTATCCTATTGAAATGAGTTATAAAACTTTCGAAGAAAATTTACTTAACCCAAATCATAATATGTCGAAATATGACCATTCTCCAAATAAAAAAGGAAGAATGAAATTACTTCATGTCTTAATAATAATCCTTCAAAAATATTTTGATGAAAATGAAAAATTACCTGAACTTAATAATGAAGAAGAATCAGAAAAAATATTTAATGATATGTTAGATTTTTCAAAAAATTTAAAAAGCGATTTTTTCAAGGATTTACCCTCAATAGAAGAGAATAAAATTATCATTAAAAATTTAATTAAATTTTCGCGAGCAAATCATCCTTCTCTTTGCTCATTTTTAGGAGGATTTGCAGCTCAAGAAGCTATTAAATATACAGGATTATATGCTCCTTTAAATCAATGGTTTTGGATTGATATATATAATGAGACTATTATAGATTTGCCAAATCCTAATAGAACTTTATTAAATAGTAGATATGATGATTTAATTGCTATATATGGACAACAATTTATAGAAAAATTACATAATTGCAATATATTTCTAGTAGGAGCAGGAGCGGTCGGATGTGAATATTTAAAAATCTTATCTTTAATGGGGGTTGCAACCAATAAAAATTGTAAAGTCATTGTCACTGATAATGATTGTATAGAAAATTCAAATTTAAATCGACAATTTTTATTCAGAAAAGAGCATGTAGGAAAAAGTAAATCTTCAATAGCCTGTGAACAAGTAAAAAAATTAAATCCTGAATTTAATTGCGAAAGTTTACAAATAGAAGTCAGAGAAGAAAATGAAGATTATTTTGACGAAAATTTTTATAAAAATCAAGATTTTGTTTTAATAGCAGTTGATAATGTAAAAGCAAGAAATTATATTAGTAATCAATGTACTTTGAATAGAATTAAATTAATTGAATGTGGTACTCTTGGTGAAAATGCAAGTAGTCAATTGATTGTTCCTTTTGTGACTGAAGAATATAAAGGAAAAGAAACAAATAATAACAGAATTGGAATGTGCACTATAAGAAATTTACCTTCTTTAATAGAACATTGTATTGAATGGAGCATGGATAAATTTTCAGAATATTTTGAAAAAAATATTAAATTATTTAAAACTTTTTTGGAAAATCCTGAAGAATTTTTCATTAATAATAATGGAACAGATGCTTATGAAAGATTAATATATATTGAAGAATATTTAAATATTTACAAAGATAAAAGCTTTGATAAATGCTTAATTTTAGGAAAAAAATTATTTTATTTAAATTATAATAAAATAATTCAAGATATTTTATCTTTAAATCCACCTGATAAATTGTGCAAAGATGGAAGCAAATTTTGGAAAGGAAGTAATAGAATACCTCATATAATCGAATATAATAGTGAAGATGATTTTTATTATTATTATATAGAATATTTCGCTTATTTATTAGCAGATTCTCTTGGGGTTCCTATTAATACAGATATAAAATATAAAAAAGAATTTATAAAATTATTAAAAATTTCCTTTAATGAAGAAATATATTTTGATAATAAAAATAATATTAATATAGAAGAAAAAATAAAAAAATTAGAATCGAAAAAATCATTATTATTAAAAATGTATCAAAATAAATTTAATAAAGAAGAAATAAATAAAATTCATGAACAAATTTTTGAAAAAGATCATGACGATAATCATCAAGTTGATTTTCTCTATATTTCTTCTAATTTAAGAGCATCTAATTTTAATATAGATCTTTGTTCTAGAGATAAAGTTAAATTTATATCTGGAAAAATAGTACCTTCAATACCTACAACAACAGCAAGCATAGTAGGCTTTATTTCTACTCAAATTTATTCTTTATTACAAACAACAGATATAAAATATTTGAGGCAAATTCATATTGATTTATCAACTCCGTTCATTTTAATTTTAAAGCCTAAAAAAGTTTATCAAAATGCTGATCAAATTAATCCAGCAACTAAAATTTTAACAAAAGCAATTCCTCCCAATTTCACTTGTTGGGATTATTTAGAAATTACAGGAAATAAAACGACAAATGAAGTTATTGATTATATTAATAATAAATATCAGGTAGAAATAACTGGATTATATACCCTAAATAGCAAAAGTTTAATATCCGATGACGATGCTTATGAACAACAATTTCAAGATGTTTATTACAAAGCTATTGGAAAAGAAAAACAAAAAAAGAAAAATAATATATATTTCAAAGTTCTTGCAGATGTTATTAATAGTGATAATCATGTAATAATGCCTAAATTTAAATATTTGATTAATTAATTAATATATATATCTGATATTTTTAAATTTATTTTAATAATATTTTATTATATTATAAAAGTTATTTCTTATGACTATCAAGCTTATCAATTCGTTTCAACCAAACCAAATTTTTTTGCAAAAATATTATTAATTTTTATTAAAAGTTCAAAATCATTTACTATTATTATTAATTAAATAATTTATTTTTTTATCATTTTTATTTCATTAATTTAATGGCAATATAAAAATAAAAAATAATATATATAATTAAATCATATTTATAATAGTTATTTAGATCGATTTTAATAATTATTTAATTATTTAAGCAAAATCCTGCTCTGAATTTGCCCATATATACTATAACAGATCCTTCCTCTAAATCAATATCAGAAATTTTTTGGTTTTCTTCCAATATTTCTCCATTAAAATGCAAAACAATATCAATATTTATTCCCATTTTTTCTTTTAAAATTTTGAAGATATCTCTTACATAACCATTTTTATCAATTTCAATTCTTTCTCTTCTGTTTTTTGAATCAGCGATTAAAATTTTCATATCTATTTTTAAAATTTATTTAAATATAAACATTAACTATTAATTTAAATTTTCCTTATCTAATTTACACTTTTATTATATAATTTGTTCAAAAATAGTTTTCACATAAAATGAAAAATATTTATCGTATTAATTCAGATGATCTTATCAATCGTAATAGAAGTAAAAAAAAAGTGAAAAAATTAGAAAATCCCGATAATTTTCATAAATTATTAATTAATATTCAAAATGATTTCGGAAAAAAATTAACTTTCACTTTTAGGGAATTATCCTCTAAAAAAATAAAAAATGAAAAGAAAGTATTTGAAAATGATGGAAAGAAAAAAGAAGGTAAAAAAGAAGATAAAGCGAAAGAAAAAAAGCATGAATATATTTTGGAAAATTTGGATAAGATAGAATATTTGGATGATGGATATGAAAAATTGAAAAAAGAATTTGAAGAATTAAAAATTAGTTTGTTAAAAAAAGAAAAAGAATGTGATGAAAAAAATAAAGAAAATTCTTTATTAAATGAAAATTTAAAAATTTATAAAAATAAAGTTAATTATAGCAAAAATATAATCAGTATATTAGAAGAAAAATTAAAAAACAAAGAAGATGATTTAAAAGAATTAAATTCAAATATTGAATCTCAAGCACAAAATTACCAAAATATATTAGAGAAAAAAGAATTAGAAATAAAAAGGCTCAAAAAAAAGTGCGAAAGTCTTGAATACAAATATCAAATAAAAATAAATGAAAATTATTCTATAGAAAGTGAAAATACAAAATTAAGATTAGATAATAATGGAATGAAATTTAAAAATGATGAGCTTGAAAAATCCATTGAAATGGAAAGGAGCAAAAATAAATTAGCTTTTGCTAATATAAAAAAGAAAGAAGAAGAAAATCAAATATTGAATAATAAATTAAAAATGATAGGTGATATTGCACTAGATTTGAATAAACAAATAAAAAGCGATTATATCTCTTTAAAAACACCAACTAAAACAGAAAAGGAAGAAGAAGCCGAAAAAATGAGTCATGATAAAATAAACAATAATTTTGGAAAAATAGGAATAAAAAATGAATTACTTAATTGCTATATGAGTTCTGTCCTTCAAATATTAAAAAATATAAAGAATTTTTCATTAAAAATAATAGATATAAAAACAAATGATAATATAATAGAATCTTTGCAAAAAATTTTTTTAGATCTTTTATATTCTAATAAACAAAAAGTTTCGATTCGTGAATTTAAGAGATATTTTGGTAATGAATATAAAAGATTTGAAGGAAGACAAAATAATGATTCTACTTATTTTCTTCTTTATCTTATTCAATATATTCATAAAAATTTAAATAAACGTGATAATCAAAATAAATTTTCTAGTATAAAAGAATATTTAGATTTACAACTTATTGATTCTGATAGAAATGAATTTGAAAAATATTTAAAAAAAAATGATGAAAAAAATAATTCTTTTATATATGATATGTTTTATGGATATATAATGAATAAACTTTTTTGTACAGGATGTAGTTATAACCAAATTACTTTTCAAAGCTATAATATATTAGATTTACCAATAATGAATGAAAATAAAAAACTTGTGACTTTAGAACAATGTTTAAATTGTTATTTAATTACAAAAGATCAAAAAGATATAAAAGGTTTTGATTGTTCAGAATGTAAAAAAAAATTACTTTCTTTAGTTACATGTATATTAAAATTGCCAAAAGTATTAATAATTAATTTAAAAAGAGTCGGAGAAACTCATATTTATAATCATGAAGTAACAATTCCGTTTACTCTAAAAACAAAAGATGTTGAAAAATTAGAAAATTTTGATTACAAATATGAATTGATAGGATTTATTAAACATTTTGGTTCAAATATATCTGGCCATAATATTGCTTATAGTAAAAATATCTTAGATAATAAGTGGTATATGTATAATGATGAAATAGTTGAAGCTTTGGATGAATATCCTTCAACAGAGAAATCTTTCTTACTATTTTATCAATTAATTGAAAAAGTTGATAATTAAGATTTAATTCCATATTGAAGTTTAGACAATAATTAATTAATTAAATAATTAAAAATTATTTTAATTATTATTAAAAATTATTTTAATTATTTTTAAAAATTAATTTATTATTTAATAAATTATTACAATTTGAATATGGGGATTGGGGATTGGGGATTGGGGATTGGGGATTGGGGATTGGGCCCAATCCCCAATCCCCAATCCCCAATCCCCAAA
>Ga0247610_10006904_pt1 | contig 11716 bp, 9 predicted proteins | sample 174DNAGHGhighgp2_FD_193483 | JGI IMG/M metagenome (GOLD analysis project Ga0247610, IMG submission 193483) | Sheep rumen microbial communities from Palmerston North, Manawatu-Wanganui, New Zealand - 1742 DNA GHGhigh gp2 | ecosystem: Host-associated > Mammals > Digestive system > Stomach > Rumen ...
GAACAACCAGTGGGACAAATGGGACAGCCAATGGGACAACCAATGATGGGACAACCAATGGGACAACCAATGGGACAACCGATGGGACAACCAATGGGACAAATGGGACAGCCAATGATGGGACAACCGATGGGACAACCAATGATGGGACAACCAATGGGACAGCCAATGGGACAACCCATGATGGGACGACCGATGGGTGTGGATCCCAATATTCAGTTCGGATACAAACCCATCGTAACCATTACAGCTATGGGACAATTAAAGGTCACAATAGAAAAACTCGTTCTTTCTGGCAATATTTTAGGATTTGAAAGGAACAAAGAGACTAAGATCCCCGTCCAATCTCAAAGTCTATATTCGGTTTGGCATGATATTATTAACGGTCCTATCATCTATGACCAAGATTATTTCAATAAAATTGCTGCTATTTTCGATAAACAGTCAGCAAACATTAAAAAAGACATCCAGACATTGTTTTATCAAGCCTCATATTTTTATAACACAGGAACAGGTTTCTCTGGTGAAATTTGGAATCGGTTCTATAATAAATTAAGTCCCCTATTTAGCGTCTATAAACAGACTCAAGCTGATGAAAATTTATGGTATCAGATTGTCGGTACTGTTTACGCCTTGTTTAATAAGAATATTTTCAATATTATATGAATGCACTTTGGATTATTGACTTATCAGAATCGGAGAACGCCATCAAGGCGTTCTACGATTCCTACTGGGCAGCATTCCTTGAAAACGTAAAAGACCCCCAATATCCTAAAGCCAATCGAGAACCTTGGTTTTATGTCTCAACTGCTGAAGATTTGGGGATGAATGTTGATGATACTGACACCCCAGAACAAATTGGTGGCAAAATATATGCCACCGTAAGAAGGGGAGACAACTTGATAAACCCCAATACAGGTTTAATAAAATATCCCTTTAGCCCTGCAGTAAACCGTATTCTGGTAGTGGTAATTGGAGATATTGAATCAAAGAGCACCCAACGTTTCTTTTTACCTTTAACCACAAGTCTCAAACGTGATACTCAACAACCAGATAGGCGATGGAACCCGACTCCTAATGTCTATTTTTACGGATTATTATATCGGCGCGAAGAAGTAACTCATGGTGCCCATTTGACAAACGAGGAGAAAGCTTTTCTTAACCAAATGCACAACATGCAGATAGTTTGGAACACCTTTGATCACGTCATGTTCTTTGAAAAACCAATAGAGGAAAAACTTGAAGCTGTAAAAAATATGGCTTTGGCTTCGCTACATCTCGCATTTGAAAGGTCAGGCAACCAAATTGTTTTATTGAACTATACTAATAGACAACCGATTCCGACATTTCTTAATGCTGGAGCTAGTGGTATCTTCTTCGAACGAGAGGTGCAGAACGATCGTGAGGCATTCTTAATGGGTCATACATTGCTTGAGCCTTTTGTAAACAGTAAGGAAAAAGAGTTTTTTGACAAAGATTCAGCGATAGAACGTGCACAAAACATTTCAACCTTCAGGAACAACGAACTTGATGAGACGAAACTCTACAAGCATCTGTCTGTTAAGATGCCAAGTTTGGATACATCACAATTCGAGATTCCAATGCCAATCAAGCCTGGCAGCATCAATGTTAAAGAGGTGTGGAAGCTCTATTTTGACAGTAAGGACGGTTATATTGCCAACTTAAAAGCCAAATTGGTAAATAAAGTCAGACTGGAACTAGCCATTTATGAGCATGACTATTTAGAAAAAATGTCGGAGAACCAATTAGCATGGATGAAAGAGCAGTCTGCTGCTGTGGAAGATGGCATCTTTGGCGTCTTTGACGATGAACAGCCCGACACCCATTGTAGCATGTATCAGGCCATAGAGGTAGCCAGACAAGCAGAGATTCTTGCTGCCAAAAAAAGTGTTGGAGGAGCAAAAGATATCAGCATACTTGGTGAGGACGGTATAACCGTTTGCCCTTTGCCGATTCCTGAACAATATGAAAAAGCATATGAGACAGCCCAATTGGGTAATACTGCCGTGACAGAACAGAAAATTTTGGAGGAGTTGGATAAGAAACTACGACGACACCCTGTCTTCATGCTTTCTATGTTCAGCCGAGTCTTATTGTTAAGCATTATCCTTGGCGTTTTCTTCATTTTTTCCCAACCAATCGTAGCAACAATCTTGTTTGCGATTCCTATCGTGGCCTATTTCTTAGTCTATCGAAGATATATGAATGTTCTTAAGAGTTTGCAGGAACGATATATTGGCATAAGCCTCTATAAACTAAACGAAAAGCTTCTTCTGCAATACAAGGAAGCCATTCGTAAATCTCAAAGTGACATCAAGGATTATTGTAAGTGGAATTATGAAGAGCGTTTGGCTATGTTGCGCAACAATCTTGGTGTGTTTGTTCCTAAAGAATTCCACTTCAAGCCTTTCGACGACTTCCAGCCATTAATTACCGACAATTTAAAAATTGAAACAAAGGAGAAAGTGAAAAAAGTTGGGCGCTTTGAAGGCGAAGTGGAAGAAGCTGCCGCTATGACTTCAGGCGAATTTGATAAAATCCCGTTATTAAAAGCTGTTCCTAACTTCAATGTCAAAGCGGAAGCATTAGGTTTACCCCAGCCAAAGAGCATTAAAGATTTAACCAACGCAGACAAGATGCTGTTGATTCGTAAACTAATGAGAGAAACGGCTTTTGTTCCCCAACAGATGGAGGAGAATCTTGATCCAGCGAAAATGATACTTAAAACTGCAGGAAGTGCAGTCTTAATGCTTGACGTTTCTGGCAGTATGTCTGGGCAGCCTCATGAAGATTTGAAAGAGGCCGTTAAAACGCTGAAAGAGAAATTCAGTGACCAAATCCGATGGGTTGCTTTTGCTGATCGGGCAGTTTTGGACGACACGGTTGATAATGATCTGGACAAAGCAGAAATCTTCTGTGGGGGTGGAACTGCCTATGTACCAGCTTTTGAGTTATTGAAAAAGGCTCATGAAGAAGGAAAGATCAATTTAGGCAAACTAATTATCATTAGCGATGGTTGTCCCTTTGACACAGAAGAGGCCAAACGCAAGATCCTTGAATTAGGATGTGTGGTGGATGTCATTTATATTGGAGGAGGCAACGAGGATTATTTGCGAGAATTGGCGGAATCAACTGGAGGTACACTTCAACAAGTTCAAGATGTGCGAAATGCACAAATTGAAACCGTTGTAGAAGAAGGTATCAAGACTGGATTCAAATTGGCTGATGAGGGTAATTTCCCCTTCGGCGACCTCTTACGCAAGAGCGCCATTAAACCAAGCATGAAAGCGCTGCTCAAATATTCCAAAGACATCCTGATTACAAGTGAGCTCTGCATTGAAACCATGATTGCCGACAATGGCAATAATGCGGGTTTGAAGAACTGGATAGATAATCATGGAAAAATGTGTACCATGAATCATGGAGCGTTGCAACAAACCATGGATATCCATATCAAGAGTTCAGGCATAGATCAAGACAGGATGTGCGTTAAGTTCAATATGGTGGCTCCAGTTTTTACAAATCAATTTAAGTCTACTTATGAGCTTGTGACACCAATAGCTCATATTGGTGACACTGCTTACAATCCGGATTCGCCAGACATTCTTGTCACGCAACTGCATATCCAACCATTAACAGGCATTAATGACCTTGGTTGGACATATGATCCTCAGAATGACAGACAAATCGACAACGAAGAACGGTTTGACCAGTTATTCAGGTCTTATTTTGCTCAAAACTACCGTTTCGTTAATCTATATGATAACCCCATTGCATAGGAGGACATAGCTATGATTTTGATTTGGATTATTACAGCAGTTCTATTTGCATTGTTTGTCATATTGTTTTTGATACGGGTGTTTAAAAACAAGCATGCACTTGGTGATTTTGCGGATACAGCTGCAAGACAGGTATTCAACTTCAAGGAGTTCCTGAAAATGGCCTATCCCGCAGTTCTTTTCTATGCGGCGTTTTACGTCTTGTTCATATTATTATGCTTTTTTGAAGTATTCGGTTCGGTTGAAGATGACATGAATGCCGCGACATGGATACCATCATTATTGGCTTTATATGTGACAATATGGCTTTTGCTTCATATCATTGACTTGGACTGCCGTAGCAGAAACCTGCCTTTCGCGACAGTTTTAAAGACAATCAACACCAATACAGGTGTTTCTGCATGGAACTATACCTTATTGGGGTTTTCCGTTGTGGTACTAATAGCATCTCTCATCATGTGGGCTATAGATAATAAGTACTATATCTGTGGACCATTATTCTTCGCAATTATGGTCTCGGTATTAATCAATCTATTTGCTGGCAGTAATGCAGATTGGAAAGTGAAGTCACCTTCTGCAGTAAAATGGAGACCTAATGACGATACATCTAAAGATGTAAGAATCAAGGCCGCAACGCAAGATGCTGAAGGTGATAGTGATGAGAACAAAAAGATTCCTGGCAATCCTGACAATCCTAACAATAAGACTCCTATTGAACGTGAATTCAGATGGGAGATGAAGGATAAATGGGGTATCGACACGACACCTGAAGACAATGTTAAGATTACGTTATTCAAGGAAGATTGGGAAGATCCGGAGCAAGACATGCGTAAAAAGAATCCATTCTATGGCAAAGATGCAGACGGAAATATGAGTTGGCTTTCAGCTGCAAATGATCTGTCTAGTTCTACAGCAAGAGTGTTAACAGGTCCTGATACCAATGATGAAAATAGCGAAGCTGTCGCTATTGAGAGGATTGTCAATAGTGCTATTGATGTGGCTAGCAAATATAATTTGGCTGATTATGAGGTTCCTGAATTACTTTTGACTTTTAGCCAATATGAAATTCAGTACATTGTGGATGAAAACTCTACTCCCATTAATCAATTTGCAAAAGAGGATGAAAAAAAGGAAAAACATCTTGAGTATTTCCGCTTTGCCGCAGAAACACTTTACGATAAGGAAGGTGACTGTGATTGTAAATCAATATTGGCTTGCCGCCTCATGAAAAAACTTGGTATTGATGCCAAGCTAGTGGATATATGTGATAAGGGTTCTGAGCAGCCAAGTCATGCTGCCATTATTTTTAAGGATGAATTTAACCGTTTCAAAAAATTGGCAAAATATCCAGAGTACACATATTGTGAGGCAACCAGTGAAGGATGGAAAATTGGAGATGTCCCAGAACAGTTGGATGAAAACACTATTAATATAGTGGCTTAAATAGGGATGGAAAAGAGGTTCTTCATAAACATGGCCTACCCTGCAGCAGTGGTTTATACATTGTTGTATGTCATCATCTTAATGATTGTTCATCTGACATGTTTGATTGATCCAGAATCCTCTCGTTTCATCTTAGGACTGTTTTTACTGTATCCGATCCTATGGGGAACACTATTCCTCATAGATCGGGACAGAAGATGCCGTAATTTACCTGCTGCACTATGGATTGAATCTTTGTGTCGAAATACTGGTGTTAATGAATGGAATTATATCCTACTTGTTACCTCTATCCTTGGATGTATCGCTTCTATATTTCTTTCGTTTGCCCTGCTGCCTCTGGCTGTTGTCATTGCAATAGGAACTTTAATCAATCTCATTTATTTTACAGATAAGGATTGGAAAATCAAATCGCCAACAGATAATATCTGGGACTTGTTTCATCCCGACAACACTAAAGATGTTAGGATTAAGACTCAAGGTCAAGACGATACCGAACAATTCGTTCCTGATCCAGGTAAGACTTTGGTGACGAAGAAATTCACATGGAAACTAGAGCAATCTTTCGGGATTAAAGATATGGACAATTTGACGGAAGTGCAACTCTATAAAGAAGACTTTGAAAATCCTGAGGAATTTGTCAGGAAAGAGAATCCATTTAGGAATGAACATGGAACATTCCAAGAAAAGGTTCCAAAAGTTCTGAAAGGACCTCAAACCTCAAAGGACATGGAAGATAGGGCGCTACGCGGTGTCATTGAGAGTGCAGGCAACATTTGTAAACGATATAATATGGCAGATTTTGAACTATTAGAGTTACTTGTGCATTTCTGCCGTCATTGTTTGCATTTTCAAATGGACATCGGTGGTGTCGGCATTAAGGCCAAAGCGGATTATGTCAGATTCCCTTCAGAACTCCTTTATGACGAATATGGCGACTGCGATTGTAAGTCAGCACTGGCATATCGTTTGCTTGAGACCGTGGGGCTGGATGTTAAATATGTAACGACCAACAAGAAAACCGTCGAAGGTACTGCCCATGCATTTCTTCTCATCAATGTCAGAAATCGGAATTATAATTTTTCAAAGAAATATCAAACATTGAATTCGCCTCGTTTTAAAGACTATGCCATGTGCGAACCTACTGGCGGTCTTTCACGCATAGGTATTCCCTGTGATTATGAAGACTCCCTTGACATTGTGGCAGAAACATAAAATAGATTGTACTAAAATAAATTATTATGTATATCAAAAATATTGTTATTATGAAAAAGATTACTTACTTAACAATCACGGCACTATTCTGTCTTCTTGTGTTTACTGCATGTGACAGAAAACAACGGGCTCTCGACAATCTCAGCGAATTTGTGGAAAAAGTGGAGAAGAATGCCCCAGAATACACCGCTGCGGAGTGGAAGGAAATCAATAAAGAGTATGATGAACTGATGGTTGAAATTGACAAGTATGAATATTCTCTTGAAGAGACCAAGCAAATAGGAGAATTACAAGGCAGACTCGCAGCAATCAAAGTTAAAGATACAGGGAAGGACGCAATTGAAGGAGCAAAAAAGGCTTACGTAAAATGGTTAGGCATTATCAAGGGCTTTTGGGAGGAGATCTTTGGCTCTAATTCTACTATGCCTCCTTTTATGTACGGAATTGACAGTATCGGAAATATTGGTATTGAGAATGTTGCCACAGACGTAAGTGGAGCTATTGGTGGAATCACCAATGGAATTTCTGATGGAAAAGATTCACTAGAAGAAAAGCAATGAACAATAAATCTAAAATAACATCTTTCATCTTGGGTATTCTCATAGGAATTACTATAGGCGTTCTCATCATTGTTATCAAACAAAAGAATGAAGAGATTGCTTATCTTAAGGAAAAAATATCCAAAAACCAAACAGATAGGTTTAAGGACATTCTTCGATTTGGGCAATGGAAACTGCAAGTGGAAGAGTTGGCAAAAGAGAATGGATGGGCACTACCTGAGATGCCAGATTCTGCAGTGCTTGTAGTTGATGGTCCCCAATTTGAGGGACGCATATCTGCTGAGATAGAAGGAGATTCTGTTCACGTAATTGAAAAGTCTGTAAAAATCAAATAAATCCATCATTTAATCAACAAAAAAATGAAAAATACTATATTTTTTCTTATAGCTGTTTTTGCTTGTTTGACAACAGCATGCTCAGATCAGTCTTTAAACCAGGAGTTATATCCTTATAAAGAAAACGGCAAATGGGGATATATCAACCAGAATGGTGATGTGATTGTAAAGCCTCAATTTGATGATGCCCGTGATTTCGTTGGCGACTATGCAACAGTTCTTCTTGGCGACAATATGTCGTCTTTTGTGTATGGGCCCATGTATGGCTCGCCTCATTGGGGCATCATAGACAAAACTGGAAAGATACAACTTAAGGATCTAGGCCCTTTTTATGGAGATATTAGTATCACTGATGATGGCTATGTTATAGGTAGTTTGGGGGCATCTGTAGGCGAAACCCGATGTTTGTTAATAGCAAGCATAAAAAATGGCAAGAAGCCCTTCTCCCTAAGTGACAAACATATACATTGCGATGATATAAAGTTTGAAACCATGGAAGATTTTCAGAAAAAAGGAATGCTTGCCTATCATGATATAGATGAAGGGCTGTGGGGATTTCTAGATATGAATGGAGAAATCGCCATCAAACCCCAATTTATTCACGTGATAGGATTCTTGAATGGTATAGCAAGTGTTCAAGATAATGAGAGCGAAAAATATTATCTCATAGACAAAACCGGCAAGAAGACTACGGAACATGAGTATGAATCAATGATATTTCCATTGGCTCCTGACCTTTATTCTGTTGCTATAGGCGATAAATTTGCGTTTATAAATAGTAAAGGGCAAATAGTTGTTGATCCCAAATTTGACGATATCGTAGATGGTTTCAATACCAATGACCTCCTGTATGTAAAGATGTATGAGAATAATGAACTTATGTATGCATATGTCAATAAGGCAGGGGAGATTGTTATTGGACCTTATCTTGAATTAGGACAGGGGAATGAACAAGATGATATGCTCTTGTATGGTGTAAGAGACAGCACGGGATACAAAGAAGGATATCTTGACATGAAGGGCAATGTCATCATCAGTCCCCGCTTTAATCATGCTTGTGATTTCTCGGAAGGGTTAGCATGGGCACAGATGAAAGAGGGTGAGAAATATGGTTATATTGATAAAACAGGAGAATTTGTTATCCAACCTAAATTCGACTCTGCTGATGTATTCCACAAATGTGGATTGGCTATTGTTTATCAAGATAATCATTATGGTGTGATTGACAAAACGGGTAATTTTATACTTGACCCCAGTTATTCTTATATTAATATTTATGATTCTGGGATGATATTTTTCAAAAAAGATGAAAAGATTGGTTATGCGAACTCTCAAGGAAAGATTGTTTATATGGAAAAGTGATTATGATATCATCTAGACTGTTTCCTCGAGAGAATAGTAAGCTCGTCATAATGTTCCATCGCTGCTTTATAGCCACTATCTATCATCTGTGAAAGGCGTCGAGGTTCATAGTCCTTGATGCTAAAACCTTGCAGATTGGGGTGGATATAAATATCGGCATCGTCGATATTCTTAAGTCGACGGGGAATATCAGGACGGGTATTAATCCACTTGGTAAGCAATCCTAATGTTGGAATACCAAGATCAAAATCATTGTCGCCTTGTTGCAAATCGATGGCAATGACAATATCAACCTTTCCACTGTCCCTGGCGACATTCACAGGCAGATTGTTGACAATACCACCATCAGCCAATGCCATACCGTCCATATTGATTGGTGCATTACCCGGAACAGGGAAAGCCATGGAAATACGAACGGCTTCGGCTACGACACCCTCGGACAAATCAACTTCTCTGAATTCATTATGACTCAAATCAGTAGTCACACAGACGAAAGGCGTTTGGATGTGACGAAATAGATGTGCACCCTTTTCTGAAAGTACCCTATCCATCTGTTCCCTGAAATAGGGACCGCTGACGAGACCCAACAACGACCTTTCGTCACTCAGCTGAAACATCTTGTCCTTACAATAGAGCCACATCCACTCTTCATGCAGAAGCATTTCCTCGATTTCGTCTGCTGTATATCCTGCTGCATAAAGGGCGCCTATAACAGCTCCCATACTGGTACCTACCACATAATCGGCCTTTATGCCCACTTCCTCTAATGCTTTTAACACACCTACTTCGGCGGCTCCTTTGGCTCCGCCACCACCAAAAACGATTCCTATCTTCGGAGATGTCACAGGTGATGGTGACAAGGCAGGTTTGCATCCAATGACGGACAAACACAAACAAAAGAAGAAAAACAAAACGTGACTATTCTTCATAATGGATGGTTTTAGTTCGTGATTCCGTATAAGACTTGTGACTGATAATCTTTCTACTTTCTTTCTCGAACGTTACTATATAGTCATGAGAGTTATTTTTTGACTCATAAACATTGGCTTCAAAATGATAACCTTCATAAGGATGGCCTAAACGACCTTCGAAGTCGTGTTTCCCGTAAACGGTGACCTCACGCTCTCCACAAGCACGGATGCTATCTACCACCAAAGAACCTTTTACATATTTCCTTGTACCCCAAAAGTCGTGATACAGATCATTATAGTAATTCTGACAAAACTCCTCTAATAATCCTTCATAGAACTCCTTAGACTTCAGATTGTCGGAATGATCAGATAAACCAAATGCCGTTCCACCAACATTTTCGCATGACATCAATACCGTCAAAAGACACGAGTATACACATACTCGAAACAACTTCTTCAGTCTATTTTCAACCTGTTTCATCTCCTTTTCTTAATCAATTACGTGTGCAAAAATAGTATTTTTTCCTCAAATGAGCAAATCTTCTGCTAATTTAAACCAGAAGCAGAGGTTATCTTTATCTCGTCTGGCTTTCTACGGAGGTCGTCCAGGGTTTTAGCTCCTTTCCATACCGCACGCCGATAGGTTCCATCGGGCATTAGGTCAATCTGCTCATAGCCTTCATCTGTCTTTCTGTTGCTGATGGTTCGCTTGTAATTGCGGAGATTAGGATGTAGCCACCAGGCGCCATCGTCTTTATCCGCCAAGGTAAATTCTTCACCGTCAAAGTGAAGGATATCAAACCGGCCAGTATAGCGCAGACAGTTCTCAAACTCAGAGTCCTTCTCATGATGTTCCATTACAGGGATGTACAAATTTCGAGAGGCCACATCATAATGAATACCGAACCTGTCAAGATCTTCTCCTTCCTCATCAAACGGGAAGCCATCACTGGCAGCTACCAACTGATCGTACCACATACAACTGACCCTGCAATCCCATTGGTATTCATACAAAAAGAGCGTCAATGGACGGAAACCATACTCGTCGAAGACATATGTCTGGGCCTCATCAAAATGCAAAAGATGTCCACGTGAATAGATGAACAAATAGACCATGGAGCTGTCGGAAGCTACGATGGAATGCACCCGCTTGGGATAGGCTTCCATTTGAGGCTCGTAGTGGGTCAACGTGTCCACACAAAGTCCTTCTGGACCACGATAACAACCGACCAAGGCATGGTGCAACGTATCCACCTCCATCCAAGCGAGACCATCCTCAGAACGGATTTCTTCAGAGTCATCCGCCATACGCTCCTCACCAACCACCAACGAGGTTGTTGCCCCCTCACCTGTGTGGGAGCAACAACCTTGCAAAGGCAGTCCGGCCAGTATACTGACAATCAGACCGAAGATTGTATTACTATTCATCACCATCTCTATTTACCAGATTCTTTTGTTTCAATATCACTATTATTGACCAACTTGCCGTTGCCATCCAGAAGAATACCACAATCGGCATAAAAGAACCGGCAATAATAGAGATTCTCGTTCACACCGTTTATGCTACTGAAGATTGGCAGGGTGAGAGGTCTACCATCGGGCGCCATCAGACCACGATGGCCATCAAACGTGGAATAAGACTTGCATGGCGATAGCTTCTGTACATCTTCGCCATCACTCGTTGTCTCAGAGGTTGGGTAGTAAACTTCATCAACACCACTACAGATAAACTTATACTTGAGTGTGCCGTCGTAGTTCAGCATACACATCGTGTAGTCTTTGAGTGCGACTGCGATACCCTGTTCCGTCAGTTCTATGTCTCGGTATTCCACCGGGACAACCTGCTTTGCCGTCTTATCGAGCAGACCCTTCATTTCATCCTTGTTCAACAACCAGTAACCTTCATCCTTATGAGCGATACCATCGTATTCAGGACGAACCACCCAATTACCTTTCCTGTCGATGATGCCCCACTTGCCTGACACATCGGTCATGGCGCAAAGGCTGTCGTAGAAGAGATAGCCATAAGAGAAAATAGGATAGCGGAAATTCTTGTTGCTGATAACCACCTGTCCATGGGTGTCGATAAATTT
>Ga0247610_10006905_pt1 | contig 11716 bp, 13 predicted proteins | sample 174DNAGHGhighgp2_FD_193483 | JGI IMG/M metagenome (GOLD analysis project Ga0247610, IMG submission 193483) | Sheep rumen microbial communities from Palmerston North, Manawatu-Wanganui, New Zealand - 1742 DNA GHGhigh gp2 | ecosystem: Host-associated > Mammals > Digestive system > Stomach > Rumen...
TGGACACCCCTCATCAGCTTGACCAGCTTCTCATTTCTCTTGATGACAGTGGCCCCCAGCTTGTTGGAATTGACATCCAGGTCTGCAAACAGACCCTTGAAGTCATCCTCACTGGCTGTCCCCTTTGCAGAGTTCTCAATGGATGCAAAGATACCTTCCAGTGTCATGTTCAGGTTGGGGTCTGCATCACAGACCTTGCAGACATTCTCAAAGAGTTGGGAAGGAAGAATGAAGAAACCCTTCACACTCACCATCTCTTCCCTTGCCCCCTCTGCTGTTGCATCATCAAGGTCTGCATAATTGAAGGACTTGTTTCCTGTCTCCCACTCACCCTTGTTAATATAGGCTGTGATGTTCTCACTGATGTATCTGTAAAACAGCATGCCCAGGATGTAGGACTTGAAATCCCATCCATCTACTGAACCTCTCAATTCATCTGCAATTGCCCAGATAGTTCTGTGGAGTTCTGCCCTCTCCACTTCCTTCCTATTGTCAGCCATAGTATTGGTTATGTGTCTTGTTAGTAACTTGTAAAGTTAAGAAAAATGGCTGACCAAGCAATAATACAACCCTTGAAAATGAATAGTGAAGGCCTGCGAGACGAACATTTCGCAGACCTCCACCCTCTTGTATTGTAATCTAAAAGTATGTTAGTGATATCACATCACTCTTATCAATTGCCCCACACTCTTGGGACTCTGGGGACAAGATTGGAGATGATTTCTCCTATCCTTCAAATGTCAGGAGCTCACCCAAAAGGTAGATGTTCTTGGACTTCAACAGTTCATAGTCTATGTCCAGTTCTCTACCTTCCACCAATGCAAGCTGACAGAGCTTCAATATTTTCCCCATCAGGTTCTTTCCTTCAAAGATGCCTATGTGGTTTATGCTGTTGTATACTCTCTGTATCTCTTCCTTGTCAGCCTTCCTGTTTGCAGAAGTTGTCAGGAGTTTCACAGCTCTGTTTCTTGCAGCTTCAAGGTCTTTGTTCTTTGCCCCCCAAATGGCTGATGTTGGACCTGTTTGCAGTGTGCTGTTCTCAACAATCATTGCATTTACTGGAACAGACAACAATAGTTTCTGGAATGCCTCATTGCCCTTCACCTTGTTCCAGACAACATACTTCATCCACTCTATGTTGAATGACTCCCAGTCAAGTCTCTTTATGTTGTCATTCTTGTTCCTGATCTTCTTCTTGGATGCATAACCATTGGTTTCAGCCTGCAATTGTTTCTGGATTTCATTGTGCTTGGTGCTCCCATCAGAGAATAGTCCACAGATATATGCCTGTTCACTTCCAAAGAAATGGTGTCCATTCAGGTAAAACTCAAAACCAGGGGACATGTTTCCAAATGACTTGACTATACCATCCTGTTCATCATCTGCCTTCCTAAATGCCACAACCTCCATCCTGGTGCAGTCATATTGGTCTATTTGGTCAAGAACAATGTCCCATTTCTGAACCTGGTTCTTCTTTGCAACCTTTGTGTTCTCCTTTTCCTGTTTTGCATCATCCCTGACCTTCTTGGGGAGTTCAAGGACATCTTCCCTGTACTTCCTGACAAAGGCTTCCACCTCCTTGAATGAGTTGATTCTTTTGATTTCACCATTAAACTCCAAGTATCCCCTGACAGAGGTGTTGACTGGACTATAATCTGTTTCTGTCAAATCATAGACAGAGAGTCCAAGGGCATCTGCTATTTTCTCTGCTGTCTGGATGGTAAGGTCTTGTTTCCCCCTGAGGATTCTGGACAGAGTGCCAAATGCAATTCCAGCCTTTTCTGAAAGTTTGGGCTGGGACAGACCCTGTTCCTCCATCAATCTTTTGATGTTCTCCCTGGCTTGATTTTGTTGTTCAACATTCATAGATTATGTGGATTCTAAAATACACACAAAGGTAATGAAATATCTTGGTCTTTCATCAGGTATCTTCCCAGGAAAGATGCTGGCAGTAGATTGATTATATTGTTCAATAATCTCTTGTTATGTGAATTCCAAAATACACACAGAAAAACTACATCACTCTCACCAGCTTTCCTTGTTTCTTCACCTTTATCCAGAAGGAGTGTTCAAAAGATGAATAGATAAAACCTCCATCATCCAGGACATCATAAACAGCTCTCAACTCTTCATCCAGATCCTGTTTGTCAAATGCTGAACCCACATCTGAACTCATATCCTGGGCTTCTGGATGGTCTTCTATTTGGGTGAAGGCCTTGATGACCTCTGACCTCTTGTCCTTATTATGTGCAAACTCATCTATCTGCTGAACCAAATCACTCTTTGGGGGTGTCTCCCTTCCTGGTTCCTCCCTGATATAAGTCTCCTTTATCTCACTAAGCTTCTTCATCACTCAAACTGATACCATTTATTTCTGCAATCTTGACCAGGACTTCATCTGCAACATCTTGGTAGAGCTGGTCCAGTCCCTGTTCCAGGACATCCTTGGGGATGGTCTTTCCCTTCTTGTCATTCACATCAACCACAGCCAATTGGGCCTTCTCACTGGACAGATAATCTATAACCATATCCTTCACATAAAGAAGAACCAATCTTGCCTTGACCTTGGGGGCTGCTGCCTGACCAGCCACCCTGAATAACTCATCTGGGTCATAGTTTCCAACTTCCTTCTTTATCCTATCCAGACAATATTGGATGCATTTCTCCTGGCAGGAAATCTCAATTATACCCACTGTCTCATTGAGCTTTGTGTATTCCATAAACCCCTTGACATGCTCCACCCTGTGGCTCTCATACTCATAGGGAAGGTCTTCACAGTATTCATCATCATAACTGGATGCTGGTTTCATTGGTACCATCTTAACCTCCTCCCTGTCAGACAGAGTTCCAGTAGTATTCCCTGTCTCTGGCTCTCCTTGTGGCTTTGCCTTCTCCTTGACCTTTTCCAGGATGACAGCTGCCAGCTCCTCTATGACCAGTCCCTTACTATGAACCTGCTGGTTGTCCCAGCCCAGATCACATTTCCAGTCAGTGTAGAAAGAGTCCCCATGGAACTGGAAAATCAGGTCTTTGATGTGCTGGGTCAGGATGTTGTCATCATACTCTGGCTGTGGAAGGGTTCTTCCAAGTATAGACCATTTGTCCTTGCAGTACTTGATAATGGTCTCCCAGACAAAAAAACCACTACACTCCTTATCAATCTCTTGTATCACTTCCACTATGCAGGCATCCCACCAGTCACACTCAATATTGACATTTGCCTCATTGATTTTCTTCATTCTTTGTTGGCTCAGGAACTTTTTGAAAGTCCCTATTCTTTTACTTCCCATAATTATTTAACTTATTTTATATAAGATATTTATGGGTAATTTGGCTTGGAAGAATGGGAGAGAAAGAAAGGGACAGAAAGGTAAATCAACCTTTCTGTCCCTGACCCATTAACTGTTTTCATAACTAATTGTCATTATTTTGGATCATCCATAGATTATCTATGACTTCATCAATGTACCTGTCCATATCATCCCCCCAGGTACCATCCAGTACTTCATCAATGATTTCTTTTAGTTGTTCAAGTTGAATCCCACCAGCAGAATAATCACAACCTTCTATCCCAATCCCAAACACATCATCCCAGTAAGTCCTTGGGTAATATACAGGTAAAATACTCAACTTCCTGATGTCATCCTTGTCCATTGTTTCTTTGACTCTGGACAGAATCATTTCAACATCTCTATCCATATCTTTTTCTCCCTCAATAAGTGCAATAACCCATTTGTGTCCTATTCCTAACTATATCACTGTATACTTCATCATAATCCACTTCCTCCCTGTCATAGTGATACTTCCTCATTGTCTTTCCATCTACATCCCAGAACTCCAATGCAGCAATTAAATCTGGATCCAAATATCTTTTCATACTCATCCTCCTCAAACACTTTCCTTCATCACCTTGAAAGTCCTATTATTCTTTTTGACACCAGTCCCACTTCTTACTTCCCAATAGTCTCCACAATCAACTGCATAGTAGGCCTCCACACACTTGTCAAACCTCTTGTTCAGTTCAACAAGTTCTTGGTAGTCTTTCACTGGATCCAAACTAACAAGTCTGTTCCAAAGAGTCTCCCATTCCTCTTTGAGTTCAGGTTTAGACTGACCCAACATCTCATTTACATACTTCTGTTTCATAAACAAACATTTTAGACATTTAACAATTTACCTTTCAGATCTGTTTTATTGAGCTCATCTTAAACATAACAAAGGCCCCAAGGATTTTTGAGATTTTTTGCACTTTTTTCAAACTTTTTTCTGGATTTCTTCATAAAGTGTTGTTTTACAGGTAATTAGAATTGCATATAAATCTGGTCTTGACCTCAAAGAAAGGTGACAATTCCCTCTCAGTAACAAGGAAGAGCCAATATCTGGGAATACAAAAGGAGAGAAACTGGTGTCCCTCTCCTGATGAATGAATGATATGTATTATGGAAAGTATGGTCTCCAAATAGAAAACCTGGTTCAGCCGGCACACTCACAGGACACATATGACTTGACCCTGTATTTTTCTCAAAAGGGGTAGGGGTTTTCAGCTCCAACCACCTTCTGTTCAGCTATTTCCAGCAAATACAACAGGCAAAGTGGATGTCCAAAATGCAAAGAGAGGATGTCCAAATCCTCATGCAGGCTGGTTCAGAAAGGGAGTTCTTCCCAGAGTGGACTCTCACAAGTGCAGGGGTCTTCATCCTCAATAGGTTCCTTCACTTCATTGAAGAACTCTTTACTTACAATCAGGTCAGACTCCTCTACATACTTGGAACAGGTCTCATCATCAATGGATCCATAAGAGACCTCATAGGACAGGTCAAGCTTTTTCAGGCACTTTTCCCCAATCCTCATCATCCAGGAGTCTTGTTTCATATGTACCTCACCACTCTTCTTGTCCATCCAGTCTGGCACCCCTCTTGGCTCAAAGGTGATGTTGAACAGCTTGTAGCCATTTGCCCAGCAGTGGAGCCCAGCCAGGTATCCTACATAGTCATGCACTCTGTAATAGGCCATAACACCCAGATTTTCTGGTACTACACATCCATAGATGACCTTGTAGATGTATCCCTCTTGGTTCTCTCCTGTGACCAACAGCAATGGTCTCGACAACTTGATTACTGTAACATTCTTCATACTAACTATCTTTCTAATTATTAACTACTTATACTATATTTATGAGTAATCTTCACTGGTATTCTCCCTTTTCAGTCCCAAGGTGATGTCCTCACCAAACAACTCCCTGGACACCTGTTCCATCATCTCCTTCACCCTCAAAGAATCTGATTCCTTGACACAGATACAGTCATGGATTGTCCAGAACTTCATGTCCAGTGGTAAGGAGTGGATACACCTCTTGATGTACTCTACCTCTTGACAGACCAGGTAGTAGGACAGCATGCTGCACCACTTTCCCTGACCAACCTTCTTCTTTCTCTTCCCCCCAGACTCATCCTCATAGTGCCTAAACAGGGGTTTGTCCTCCCTGTATTCAGGGTTTCTCTTGTACCAGTCAATCTTCTTGAATATGGCTGGCTCATCCTTCTTCAAGAACCCATTCAGCCTTTTCTGGAAGGACAGGTACTGACCATCATTCTTCCAGTTCCCCTTTGTGGGTTTGTGCTCACCCTGGTAGTCCTTCTTCAAGTCAGGCTGGTAACAACTGTACAGATACCTCATCACCATTCTCTTGATGGTCTTCCTCTCCTCCTCTGTAATTGTATGCTGGGGGTTGCTGTATGTGTTGGTCTTCTCTGCAATCCACTCATAGAAATGACCATCCAGGCACTGTCTCAACCACTCACTCATCACCCCTGTCTCCCTGAACATCAGAATCCCCAGAAGGGTGGGTTGTGCATTGGAAACATCCACTTCTGTGATTAACTCACCATCCAGCCTCAGATACTTGTGCCTGTGCTCACTCTTCATGTTGGTCATGGGGGAATAGAACCTGCCAGCATACCCCTTCCTTCCATCAGTCCTCACACTGTCATCCAGACACCCTCCAATGATACCACAGGAAAGGTCTCTCAACTTCTGGAAGGAAATCCAGGTCTTCTTGATGGTGTCCTGTTCCCCCTCTGACAGGTTGTAGTAGTACTGGTACTCATTGTAGTTGAACATCCACCTTGATGATTGTTCCAGACCTTCCTTCACCACCTGGACAGACCTTATTGACTCATACTGTCTTTCAGCCAGCCAGTCAGGGTGCTGTGTCCAGGAGATTCTGTCTGGATCATCTCCCTCTTCATCAAAGGATACTGTGGATGTGTGGGTCATCTCCCATTCTGGCATCCCTATATCAGACAATGAACTGGTGAAATATGCACATCCCCAGTCCAGTAGCTTCTCCCTGTCCATGAGATAATGGTTTCCATGGTTGTTATGACCACCATCTTTGTAGCTGTAAGGTAAATCCAGTTTCTTGATGTAACCCAGCATGGCCAGCACCAGGAGAATCTGGGCAGGAAAGTCATCACTTGTGCATCTCTCCCTCCTGAACATCTTCTTGAATATCTTCTTGAACTGGTGATAGGAACTGTCCCCAAGATGGGGTCTGGATGTCATATAACCAACAACCACATAGAACCATCTCTTGAACACATCCCTGTTACTTCTCTGATGAACACTGCTGTAAATGGACTCCAACTCAACTATCTTCCCAGGTTTCTTCTTGGGGAACAACCACTGGTATTTCCTGCAACAATCAAGTCTTTCTTCAACAGACATCAAGGATAACTCAATGTCTTTCTCAATCCATTCTTTCCAAATCCTGCTGACCACAGGATTGTCTTCCAATAAAACTTCCATACAATCATATCTTTCATTCAATATTGAGAGCCTGGTTCCCAGGCCAGGCTGTTCCTGGAAAGTCTTCCAGGAACAGATCTGAACAATCAGATGTATGACCTCTGTGACCTCTCAATGTATTTATCTCATCTCTTCTTTGAGTCTCTCACAGGAGATTCTTCTTTTCATTATCTTTCAATTATAACCTAACAAACTCCCCAGATGACTCTAATCCAGGGTGGAGAGATAGTAGTGAAGGTCATCCCCTTTGAGAGTGTTGAGTGCATACCCATCAGCATCTCTCAATAGTTCATCATAGGTTTTCCCAATGGTGTCATCCACCCCAAACCAGGTAGATATCTTCCAGTTCAGGACAAGGACCAGTTCTGTCAGGTATTTCAGGTTTCCCTTCCACTGGTCAAACACCACCTTGTAGTGTTCCCTGATTCCATCAGACCCATAGTTCTCTGCAATTGAGAACTCCTCCCAAAAGGAACTCTCAAACTTGAAGTCAAACATCTTCTCAAAGGACTGTTTCTCTAACAGCTTTTCAGACATACTCTTTGTCATTTCATTGAATATTAAATGGTTATCATCTGGTCAGGTTGAACTCCTGACCCCTCTTATCCCAGGCTGAACCCACAGGGATACTCTAAATATAACAAAAGTGGGAGGGGGAGCCTGTTCCTGGACAGAAAAGAGTTTTTGAATACAGCCAGGACTGCGATTGCGAGACGATTCGTGGTCGCAGTCCCTAACACCTGACATATCGACATTTTTGTATAAATCTCTGAGTATCTGCCACTTCCGGCGCATTAGCTGTATTATTCTAATGTGTCAGCAAGAAACCAGAACTGCTGACAGGATTACAGATGAGACTGATTGTCATCCAACTGACTGACAGAGACAGATACTTCCTGTCCATCCTCTTCTCCCTGGCTGGTTACCTGGCCCAGGGGGTCAATTATGCCCCAGCAGTAGAGATGTCCATTGATGCTGCTGACTATTTGAAGAAACTCACCAAAGACCTTGATGTAGATGAACAATAAGACTTACAAGAGGAAGTGCTGCATATGCAGGAAGCCTTTTGATGGGCCTGGACATAACCCCATCCCTGTCTGGCCTTGTGGGAGATGCTGTGACAAGTGCCACACCACCTATGTCCTTCCAGCCAGATACAGGCTGATTGCCCAACAGGCTGAGGAGGAGAAGTCTGAACAGGATGATACTGACAAGACCAATCACTAAACACCACCACCTATGGACAAAGAAGATAAAAGGTTCTGGGCAGCTGCCTTAATCCTTGCTGGGCTGAGTGCCAACTACCATCACAACCTCCTTCCTGCCCCTTACTGGGCACCAGGGGCTGTAAAACTTGCAGACCACCTTCTCAAAACTCTTTCAGAGACACCAAAGGAGGACTCCAAAGTATCAGAATAATGGAAAGGGGGAAAAGTATCAAAATAATCTTGTGAAACACTTTTGACACACCCTTCCCCCTATATCAAAATGATCTAAAAGATTAAAAAGTATGGAAGAGCCTATCAAGGTATGCATCTATGCCAGGGTGAGTACCTCCCAGCAGGACTTCACCCACCAGCTCACCTCATTGAGGGCATATGCAAAGGAGCATCACTACCAGGTGGTCAAGGAATACACAGAGAAAATCAGTGGAGCCAAGAAGGTGGCTGAAAGGGAAGCATTGAAGGAACTCCTGGAAGATGTGGAGAAGAACCAGGTCAAGAAGATTCTGGTCTTTGAGTGCAGCAGACTTTCAAGGAGAGCACTGGACTTCCTCAGCATCATTGAGAAGCTGAATGAGAAGGGGGTATCTGTCTTCATCTTACAGAATGGCCTGGAAACCCTCCTCCCTGATGGCAAAGTCAATCCAATTGCATCCCTGGTATTGGGAATCATGTCCCAGTTCAATTCAATGGAGAGAGACCTGATCAGGGCAAGAATGAAGAATGGATATGACAATTTGAGGGCACAGCACCCAGGTGAGAAGGTGGTTGGAAGGAAAGTGGGGTATAGGAAGACCAACTATGCAGAGGAATATGCCAAGGAAATCTCCCTCCTGAAGAAGAATGTCTCATTGAGGGACTGCCAGAGCCTGACTGGTACCAGCATCAACACTTTAAGGAAACTGAAATCAATGTTTGTGAAGTGATATGGGAAGACCAAGAATGACCAGGAAGGACTATTACCTGAAATACCACAAAGTCCTGTTTGAGTTGAGATATATGGAGAAGTCTTTGAGAAGGATTGCAAAGGAGCAGAAAGTGGGGCTCAGCACTGTGATGAGACTCAAAAAGAGGTTTGCACTGTAAAAAAACATGCATTACAATACATTGTAAGGCATATTTTGAAAAAAAGTTACTCAAAACTGCATTTTCCCCTTCAAAACCCTTCCTGTTTTGTTATTTCTGTAAGTGAAGTTCTTTTCTGAACCTCTGGACAAGGACAACCCTTGGAGTTTTAATCATTACAAAATATGAAGGAAAGTAAAAAGACTCTGGGTCTTGAAGACCCTGATGTAGTTGTGGAAGACAAAGACAAGAAAGAGAAGAAAAGGTGTTGGGAAGACAGGGGGTATAAAGACCCACCATTCTATGATGAGTTTAGACCCTTCTGGGGACCTGGAAGTAGTTACAAACCCTGGATTTATGGAAAATGATTAAGTAGATTTGATTTGATGAACAAGGCTGTATTAATGTGTAGAGTCTCCACAGAAGCACAAGATTATGAGGCACAGATTGGAGACTTAAAGAAATATGCCCAGAGTAAAGGTATTTCAGAGTGCCATGTAATTGCCACCAAAGAAAGTGGTTTCAGGAACATCAATGAAAGAGAAGGATGGATAAAAACAAAGGAGTACTTTGAAGAACACCCTGATTATGACACACTGATTGTCACAGAAATATCCAGATTGGGAAGAAGGGAGACTGCCATTGCAGAAATCAAGGAATATATGGAGAGAAACATGAAGTCTCTCTTCATTAAAGACTTGGATCTTCATCTATATGACAGGGGGAAGAAAAAACCAGAAAGTGATATTGTATTTAGTGTCTTTGCTTCAATGGCTACCAGTGAGATGTCTGTAAAGAAGGATAGATTCATGAGAGCCAAAAGAGAATTAAGAGCACAAGGGTACTCTATTGTGGGTAAAGTCCTATTTGGCTATACAAGAGTTAAAGATGAGACCAGGGGAAAGAATAAGTTTGTGGTCAATGAGAAACAAGCCAAAGAAATCAAAGAGATATACAACATTTATCTCTATGGTTTAGATGGGAAGGATATTGGCATCAGAGGACTTGTTTTGTATGCTATTTCCAAAGGAATGAGTCATTATCTTCATTCAAAAAGGAATGTAACCAAGATGCTGTCTGAAAGTGCATATATTGGAGGCATCAAAGAGGTTAGAATCAAAAGAAAGAATCCAGAGTACTGGTTGTATAATGACCATTCTAAACCCACTCACATTGAAACAGTCTCCCATATCCCTTATCCAGCTATTGTCAGTAAAGGGTTATTTGATGCTGTCCAGAAAAGAAAACTGGACAATAGAATTCTGGTGGATAAGAGTGTAAAGCATGAAACAATCTTATCCAAACTAATTGAGTGTCCAGAATGCCATACCTTTATGATGGGTGATTATAGAAGAGATAGACAAAGGGCTTGTTATAGATGCAGCAAACATAAAGGAACAGGGAAATGCAAAAATAGTTCAACCATTAGTATGCCCTACATAGATTCCTTGGTTTGGTGTTATTTAAAGTCAAATGTCAAACAGATTATTGAGGAAATACACAAGAAGAACTATGATGTTGATGTTTCTGTCATTGAAAATGAGATCTGCAATTGCCAAGAGAGGAAAAGAGTTCTTCAAGAGGAATTGAGAGCCCAGAGTATCATCTTTAAGAATGAAGTGAGAATTCTTGGTCTTGATGATGCTCAAAAGAAGTATGATAGTGCAGTGTTAAAAATAGAAAGACAGGTTGGAGAAATCAATGAACTCATAGATTCTCACAAGAAGAAGATCACTGAAATCAAGAGTCTTTCTTCAACTGTGTTGTCAGATGAAGATATGGAGAGGGTGGAAGAAGACAAGAGACTGATAAGTGAGTACATCCATCTTCTGGTCAAGAAGGTGTTAGTATTCAATTTCAAGAACTACACTTTCATCAGAGTTATCCTTAATGGAGATGATAACAGAACTTTCAGAGGGATATTTGCCAACAAAAGAGACACCATTAGGATTGAGGCCTTTGGATTCAAAAGAGAGAAGGATATGCCCTTTCATATCAAAAACAGGGAAACCAAAAATGATGATGGTGATGTTATTGAATGGGTGGATTCTGGTTTTGAACAATTAGAAATGATGACCCTTCTGGATGATGTTGAGTTATATCCAATAAAGTTCAAGAGACTAAAAGTGTATGATGAGGATTTGAAGTAAAGAAGACAGGTCCCAAGAGAAGGGGTGGAGATTGAGTCTCCACCCCTTCTCTTGTATAATAACCCAGAAGATCTTCTCTTTGGTGGAAAATCCATACCCATCATTATGAGGTTATGCCCGCCGGCCGCCGCAATCTCTACGCCCCGCTTCGCGCTTTCTTGCCCCAGGATGTCGGCAAAGTCCATATAGTCGGCCGTCACGGGGCGCTCCCGTTCCTCCCGGAGGGCGGCGTCGTAGCATTCCGTGTTCCAGATGAGAAGGTCCGAGGAGTCTTCCTTCTCCTCCAGGATTCGCAGGACGTCGTCCAGCGTCCGGACCCCGTACACCAGCGTCTCGTCGAAGTCCACCGCCTCCAGCGCGGACCGTTCCGGCAGGATGGCGCCCTTGAACCCTTTCTGGACGGCGAGCTCCACCATGGGCAGGGTTCCGGCCACATAGCGGATGCTCCCGTCCAGGCCCAGCTCGCCCATG